>JACCDO010679975.1_pt1 | contig 25473 bp, 21 predicted proteins | sample 7446101 | NCBI WGS metagenome assembly JACCDO01 (sample SAMN15323440, study PRJNA562643) | freshwater metagenome | isolation source: river surface water | place: USA:Blue River Watershed | collected 2017-08-16 | reverse complement strand
GCTGCTTCTTCTTCGCGCGCTTCTCGGCGTTGGCCGGCGCCTTCGCCTTGGTCGCGACCTCCTGCTCCAACCGCGCCTCCTGCGCCTTGAGCCAGGTGTCGTAGGCCTTACCGCGCGACGCCTGGTAGGTGTAGCTCTCGAGCGTCGCCGCCTCGCCCAGCACGCGTGGATCCTGATCCTCGCGCAGCAGCGCCAGCATGCGCTCACGCAGCTCGGTCACCTTGGCCGCATACGTGACATCGCCCGCGAGATTGATCGCGCCTTCGGGATCGCGCCGCAGGTCGTAGAGCTCCTCACGGGCGCGCTTGCCGAAAGAAAGATCGTAGAAGTGGCCGCCGAGGGTCTTCAGGACCTCCTTCGTCGGGCTGGGATCGCAGTTGCCGAAATCCGTCTCGGGGTTGCCCGCCGGCCAGCGATCCGGATGGAAGTTGTGCACGTAGAGAAAGTCCTTCGTCCGGAGCGCGCGCACCGGGTAGCCCCAGTCGAACGGCCGCCCGAGATCGTGCCGCTCCTTGCCCACCAGCATCCAGTCGCGGTTCTCCACGTATCCGGAATTCGGCGACTTCAGGATGTTCGCGAGGCTCCGGCCCGTCATCTGCGCGTGCCGCGGCAGCCCGGCGAGTTCGAGGTAGGTCGGCGCGAGGTCGCGCACGTTGATGAAATCCTCGACCACGCGGCCGGGCTTGATGGTGCGCCCCCACCGCATCGCGAGCGGCAGGTGGAAACCGTCCTCGTGGATCTGGCCCTTCACGTAGGGGAAAGGCATGCCGTGGTCCGACGTGACGATGATGAGCGTGTTCTCGAGTTCGCCGGCGGCCTCGAGCTGCGCGAGCGCTTTTCCGATATGGCTGTCGGCCCACTCGACCTCGATCGCGTAATCGGCGAGGTCGTTGCGCACGATCGCCGTGTCCGGCAGATAGGACGGCACCTTCACGTCATCGAGCTTCTTCCCGAGTCGCACACCCGAGAGGTATTCGTAGGCGCGGTGCGGTTCCTGGAAGCCCATCCAGAAACAGAACGGCTTGTCCTTCGGCCGCTGCCTGAGGAACGCCTCGAAGTTTTTCGCGTAGTCGTTGCGTCCGATGCCGCTCGCCGGCGGGTCCGACCGGTGCTCGTCGAAGGACGGTCCGGCGGGGTTGCGCGTGAACTTCGCGAGCGTCTTGAAATCGCCCGGCCCCCAGCCCTTCCCCGTGAGCCCGACCGCGTAACCGTTTTTCTCCAGCACGTCCGGGTAGACCTCGAAGCCGGCGGGGAAATAGCCGTTGTGCGACACCGCCTCCTTGAGCTGCCAGGAATTCCGGCCCGTGAGGATGCTCGCGCGGCAGGGGCTGCACTTGGGATTCGAGGTGAACGCGTTCTTGAACAGCACCCCCTCGCGCGCGATGCGGTCGAAGTTCGGCGTCTTGACCCACGTCGAGCCGTAGGCGCCGGCATGTTGCCAGCCCCAGTCATCGAAAATGATGAAAAGGATATTCGGCCGGGCGCCGGTCGCGGCGCGCCCGCTCACGGCGAGCGCCAGCAGGACGCCCAGGAGGCCAAGGCGGAGAAGGGAATTTTTCATGCGCGTCGTGCGGTGGGGTGAAAGCGGAGCCGGCGCCAGCGGCGAGGCCCCTTACGGGGTCTTCTTCTTCGGCTGCTTGGGCTCGGGCGCGGGCAGTGGCGGCGGCTTCGGCAGCGCCTTGCCGAGATCGAGATCGGCGACCTTCAGGCCGCGACGATACTCTTTGAACCCGTAGAAACTCGGCTCGTAGCCATCGACGTAGCGCACATCCGCCTTGGCCGGCACCTCGAGTCCGAGGCCCCAATGCACGGCGTTCACGACGAGGCGGCGGAGGCCCTCGTCCTTCAGATCGATCGCATCGCCCATCGTCGTGCAGAATACGCGGTTCTTCTTGCCGGACGGATTCGGCACCTCGCGCGTCCACGCCACGGGCATCATCGGCTCGTTGACCGGCTGCGTCTTGCCGTCGCTCTTGCGCGGCTTGGCCTGCGTCGCCGGGCCGCTCTCGGGCGTCATGCCGGCGACGACCTGGCCGCGGAGGAGGATCTTCGCATCGGCCGGCGGATACACTTCATAGACATCGGTGGGCCCGAAAACGTCGGCCACTCCGCGCAGGATCGGATCGTTCTTCGCGGCCGCCTCGATCACGCCGCGGGTCGCCTCGAACTTGTGCCGGCCCCAGTGCGTGACCCACGTCTCGCCGAGCACGAGTTTGCCCCAGCCGCCCGGCCAGTCGCCTTTCGCGTTCCAGCTGTATTTCGCCCAGCGGCTGGTCGCGGGAAAATTGAAGGCATGGGTCGAGGTGCGCAGCGCCACGATCGGCTTGCCCGCGAGCCATGCCTTCTCGAACCGCTCCATGACCTCGTCGGGCCAGCCGCGGAAACGCAGCGCCATCACGATCGCATCGGCACTGTCGAGCGCCTCGGAGCCGGGCAGCGACTTCTGGTTGTCGGGATTGATCGTGCCGTCGGCGTCGAGGGCGAACAGCACCGTGCAACGGAAGCCGTGCCGCTGGCTGAGGATCTTGGCCAGCATCGGCAGCGCCTCCTCGCCGCGGTATTCTTCGTCGCCGGTGAGGAAGACGATATGTTTGCCCTTCGCCGGTCCGGCCGGCGCAAAGGTGAGTGACGTCGGTGGCGCCGCGAGGGCACACACGGCGGGGAACAGGGCAGCGATGAGCAGGGCGCGAAGGTTCATGGCAGAGGGGTGCGGACGATTCCGCGCCAACCCATCGATTGCGCGGAAAACCGCGAGCACGTTTTGGCTCGGCGCTCCGCCGCATCCGCCGCTCTTCCTCCTCCTGGAGGCAGGGTGCCCTCACCCCGCCTGCAGTCGGCAAGCCCATGCGCGCTACAGCGCGGCAATCTCGTCGAGGCTCCGCACGAGATACGCGAGGTAGGCAGCATCGTCCATGCCCTGGGGCCGGCGCTGCTCGGTGATCATCCAGCCTGCGTAGTTCACGGCATCGAGCGCGCGCATGATCGCGGGCCAGTCGTTGTCGCCCCGCCGCAACTCGACCTCGAAGCCCGCGCGCGGGCCGCGTTCGTCGCGCAGCTTGCGGCTGAACTCCTTCACGTGCACCTGCGCGATCCGCGATCCAAGCACCGGAATCCACTGCTCGGGCCAGCCGGTGTTGAGCACGTTGCCGACGTCGAAATGCCAGCGCACCCACGGGCTCGCGAACTGATCCACATACTTCACCGCCTCGAGCGGGCTCAGCAGGAACTGATTCCAGACGTTCTCGATCGCGATCGCCACGCCCAGCTCCGCGGCCAGCGGCAGCGCCTTCCGGATCTCGGCCACCGAGCGCGTCCACGCGTCCGCATACGATACCTGCGCCGAGACCACGGCCGGCACGAGCAGCACGGAGCTGGCGCCGTAGGCCTTGGCGTCGCGCAGCGACTGCAGGAGCCCCGCGAGGCCATCCGCCCGCACCGCCGGATTGGGATCCGACAACGTCTTCACCCAATGCACCGCGCCGGTCACGCTCGGGATGGCGAGCCCGGTCGCGTCCCGGGCCGCCAACACCTCGCTCTGGTTGAGCGCGCTGCGGATCTCGATGCCTTCGAAGCCCGCCGCCTTCGCGAGCTCGAACTTCTGCCGGACACTGAGCCGGTTGGCGCTCGGCCCGCTGAAGGAATTATACATGAGCCCCTTTTTCCTCCGGGGCCGCTTGCGCTCCGCTCCGGCGAGCGGCGCGGCGGCGGCGAGCGCGAGGCCCGCGGCCGCCGGGATCTCAGGACGCATCATGGCTCAGAACGTGCCCTTCAAACCGAAGCCCCACTGCGCACCGTAGGAGTTGGTCGAACTGCGCCGGGCATACTCCGGCGTGTCGTCCTGATAGCGCGACGCATTGAACCACTTGTTGAAGACGTTGCGTCCGTTCACGAACAGCGAGACGCGCCGCGACAGCTGGTAGCTCAGGTTCACATCCACCGTCGTGCGCGCGTCCTGGTAGAGCTTGGCGAGCGGTCCCTGCGCCGTGGAAAGGCCGCGCACCTGCTCGCCGCGGTGGTGCCACTTCGCCATGAACGTGATCGGATTCCGCGTAAACGTGACACCCCAGTTCGCGCTCTTCGGGAGGAAGCGGTTGAAGTCCGCCGTGCGGCTGCCCTCGAGCTGGAGCTTGGTGGCGTTGGCGAACACGCTGAAGAGGCGGCCGTATTTGCCCAGGGGCGCGAGCGACTGGCGGACGTTGAACTCCACGCCGGAAACGCGCGCGTCGCCGGAGTTGATCGTGGTGTTGAGCCGCCAGCCGACATAGCGGTCATCGAGCCCGAGCTCGTCGAGCACCTCCGCGGTCGCGACAGTCTGCAGGGTCCCGAAGAAGTCGGTGATGTCCTTGCGGAACACGCCGCCGGTGAAGACGCCGCCGGTGTCGGTGTAGTATTCGGCCGAGAGGTCGAAGTTCTGGGCGACCCACGGCTTGAGGCCCGTATTCCGCACGGTGATATCGCCGCGGATGATGGTGGGATCGGCGTTCTCCGGCACATCGGCCTCGTTGATCGTGGCGTTGGGCACGATGTTCACGAAGTCGGGTCGGCCGTAGGTCTTGGCGTAGGCGGCGCGGACGAGGAAATTCTCCGTCACGTTGAAGGTCAGGTGCGCGCTCGGATAATAGCCGTCGTAGGTGCGGCTGGCGAAGTTGGCGCGCTCCTGCCGGACGAGGCGCAGTTCCTCCATCGAGCCGACGGCCCCCGCTTCGGGTCGACGCACGCGTTGACCGGCGGCGTTGCGCACGAAGGCGCCCGTCGCGGTGCGTTGCCACACGGCGGAGGGCTCGTTGACGGGACCGCGGCCCATGTCGTGTGTCTTCTCGTAACGCACGCCCGTGAGCAGCGTGAGCCGGTTGCGGAACAACCGGGCTTCGCCCTGCGTGTAGAGTGCCGTCACGCTCTCGCGCAGCCACTCGGAGCCCACGATCTGCGCCTGCGCCGCCGCGACCACCTGCGCGGGGGTCTGGATGAAGAGGTTCGGATTTTTCTTCCACGCCTCGACCGCCTGGGTGCTCGAGGTCCACGGGATGTTGTCGAAGCCGAAGTAGTTCGGCCGGTTCCTGTAAACCTGCGCGAGGAACGGCGCGGGCGAGAAGTTTCCGTCCGGCGGATTGTAGTTCCACTGGTTCGTCGTCGAGCGGCGGTCGCGATCCTGCGCGCGGTAGAGGCCGCCGATCTGCACGTGGCTCGGAATCTCGAGCAGGTTGAGCCGGCGCCGGATGTTCACGTCGCCGCCGAAGACGTTCTCCTTGTGATCGCGGTAGTCGGTCGAGTTGACCGCATTGGTCGCGTTCATCCGGTAGTTGGCGATGTCGTTGATATCGAGTTCGCGGTTCGTGTTGTCGAACACGCGGATGTTCGTCGGCCGCGCCGGCGTGATGCCTTCGAACACGACGCGCACCGGATTGATCATCGAGATATTCAGCGACTGGAACGTGCCTTTCTGCTCGTAGCGGCGCCAGGTCTTGGACGTCGACGCGTGCGCTCCGGTGTCGAATCGCCAGTCGCCGTTGTCGAAACGGTAGCGGCCGTTCGATCCGAGCGTGCGGGCGCCGATGTGCAGATAGTTTCCGGCGAAGGAAACGCCGCCGCGCCCGGTCGCCCCGCTCGTCTGGGTGTCGCTGTAGGTGAGCGGCACGCCGCCCGCGATGCTCGGCGTGGCGTTGGTGCCGGCGGTGGCGGTGCGGTTGATGTTGCCGTTCTTGTCGATGTAGTAGGTCGCCTGGACGCCGAGCGAGAGGACCGAGTTGGGCGTCACGCGCCAGTCGGCTTTCAGACTCGTCGAGTGCCGCTCATACCACTTCGGCGCGTCGATGATCTGGTGGGACTGCAGGTAGGGCTTCTGCGGCGTGGCACCGGTGCCGGCGGCGCTCGTGTTCCACGTCATCGTGGAGATGTTCTGCTCGTTCCACTGCTGCGAGGAGAGGCCCGTGAGGACGATGCCGAAGTTTTTCGTGATCGGCAGCGTGTAGTCGAAATCGAAGCCGGGCTTCACGCGGCTGATGTATTGGTCGGTCGGATAGGGCTGTTTCGCCAGCTGCATGCCGTCGCTGCTCGCGGAGACGAACACCCGGTAGTTGAATTGCGCCTTGCTGCGCTCGAACGCGCTCTTGCTGACCATGTTCACCGAGCCGGAGATGCCGTCCGCGGGGTTGGCGGGCGTGGGCACTTTGGTGACCTCGATGCGGGACGCATTGTTGATCGAGACCTGCGTGAAGAGAAACGAGCGGTTGGCCGCGCTGCCGGAAGCATTGGCGAGCTGCGAGCCGTCGACCGTGACGGCGGTCATGTTCGGGTCGAAGCCGCGGATCGCGACGGCGTTGGGCGAGGCATCGGAATATTCCACCGTCACGCCCGGCAGAAACTTCATGAACTCGGCCACGTTGCCTTCCGTGACGTCGCCGAAGGCATCGGTCGAGACGACGTTCTTGATGTTGGCGGCGAACCGCTGCTCGTTGGTCGCGAGCGCCTCGCCCTCGGTCATCTTCGAGGCACTGAGCACGAAGGCCTCGAGTTTCACCGTGCCGGGCTGGCTGCCGTAGGTGGCCTTGTTGGTCAGCCCGAGATCGCGCTCGGCGTTCTGGCCGGAGCGCACCTCGACGGTCGCCTGCAGCGGATCGAGTCCGGAGTAGAAAACCTCCAGCGTCGCCGGGCCGTTGGGCAGGCCGGTGATGCGGTAGCCGCCGAAATCATCCGTGAACACGGCGATGTCGGTCCCGCGGACCGTGATGCGGGCGTTGCCGAGGTATTGGCCGGTGGCCTCGTTTTGCACGCGGCCCGAGATCGAGCCGGTCTGGGTCTGGGCGCACAGGACCGTCGCTTCGCTCGCGAAGAGCACGGCGGACGCGGCGATGGGAAACCAACGCAGTGACTTCATATGGGTAAGCAGGCAGAGGAGCGCGGAAGCGCGCGTTTCGGGGTGCTGCAACAGCAGGTGTTAAGCCGCGCGGGCTATTCACCGGCAACGATGAAGAAATTGAATTTATATTCTGCGCGCGGGGGAGCGCACGCAGCGGCGCTCCGACGCCGAATCGGCGCCAAACCGTCGCTGGTCCGTCGCCGCGCCGTCGCCGAATCGGCGCCGAGGCGCGGCTTTGACACGTCGGCGCCGCAAACCACGCTGCCACCATCGCCATGAGCACCTCCACCCTGCCCCCGGCCGCGTCGACGGCCACCGCCCCGAAGAACTACATGCTCACGCAGCTCGACGAAGTGGAGCCGACGCGCTGCCCGTGCGGGTTCGCCCGCCGGGGCTTCGCGGTGCCGGAGAACACGGTCGCGACGATCCACATGGTCGACATCCAGCACGACTCGCGGGTGCACTATCACAAGAAGATGACCGAGATCTACCTCGTGCTCGAGGGCGAGGGCTTCATGGAACTCGACGGCGAGCGCATCCCGGTGAAGCCGATGACATCCATCTTTATCAAGCCGGGCTGCCGGCACCGCGCGGTCGGCAAACTGAAGATCATCAACGTGCCGATTCCCGCCTTCGATCCGCACGACGAGTGGTTCGATTGAGCCGGCCGGGCGCGGGCAATCGACGCGCACTGCCGGGCAATTCCCGCGGCGCGCCCCCGGGCGGCGGGGCGTAGATTCGCGGCGTGAAAACGATCCTGACCCCGATCGATTTCTCCCCGGTCAGCCGGAAGATTGTCGATCATGCCGCCGCACTTGCCCGTGCCCTCGATGCGCGCGTTGTCCTGCTCACCGTCCTGATGGAGCCGGTCTTTCTCGCCGATTACGCCCCCTCGCCGCCGCGGCTGGCCCGCCTGCTCGTCGGCGCCGAACGCACCGCCCGCCGCTCGCTCGCCGCCTACGCGGCGCGACTCTCCCGCGCCGGCGTGCCGGTGTCGGTCGAACTGCTCACCGGCGTGCCCGCGGATCGGATTCTCGCGCGCGCCCGGAAGCTCCGGGCCGCGTTTATCGTGCTCGGCTCGCACGGACACTCGGCCCTGTTCGAACTCGTGGCCGGCAGCACCACGAGCCTCGTCCTGCGAAAGTCGACCTGCCCCGTTGTCGTCGTGCCCGCCGCCCCCCAACGTCGCACCCGGCCCCGCTGAACGGGCCGACCCATGAGCACCCCGAGAAACCCGGCGAAGATCCACCTGAAGCTCCGCGAGCTGAGCCAACTCTTCAACTCGATGGATCCCTCGCCGTTTCTCGACCGGGATTTGGATGCCGACGCGGAGGAGTTCATCGTCAGCTCGGCGCGCGAAGCGCACGGCAGCCATACCTTCGAGCTCGTGGTGCATCTGGGCACGGTGCCGGACACCCTCAAGGCCGCGGACACTCCCGCCGCCGTGCAGCACTACTTCGGCACGCGCGCGGAGCTCAAACACCGCGAGCTGCGTCAATTGCTCCGCCGCGGACAGACCGCACTCGGCATCGGACTCGCGTTTCTCGTCACCTGCCTGCTCCTCGCCACCAGCGCCTCCCGCATCGACCAGCCCACGCTCGCCAAGGTGCTCAGCGAAGGCCTCACCATCGTCGGCTGGGTGGCGATGTGGAAGCCGCTCGAGATCTTCCTCTACGACTGGTGGCCGCTCCGCGACGAGTGGCGGATCTTCCAACGTCTCGCCCGCATGCCCGTGAAACTCATCCCGCCGTCGTGACCGCCGGCGGGACCACCGCGCGACAAATTCCGCGCAGCGCCCGCCAAGGTCCGCGCGGCAGAACCGTCCGCAGGGACTATACTCACCGCATGAAACCCCCATCGCGCACCCGCCCCGCCGGGAAGGCGAAGGTTCAGCCCGCGTCCGCCTACGACGCTGTCAATCCGCCCCCGCACACGCCCAATTCGCAGGGTCCGACGCCGGTTCCCGCCGCCTGGCAGTGGCACTACCGCACGCTGCTCGATCTGCGCAGCCGGCTGCTGCACGCGCATGCGGAGCACGCCGATCAGGCCGGCGCACCGGCCGAGATGCGCGGCGTCGATCTCGTGGATACGGCCCAGGACAAAATGGACCGCGATCTCCTCTGGGCCGAACTCGGCGCCGAGGACGACAAGCTCTTCGAGATCGACTGCGCGCTCCAACGCATCCGCGACGGCACCTACGGCTTCTGCGAGGACACCGGCAACGCGATCCCCGCGGCTCGCCTGCGCGCGATTCCGTGGACCCGCTACTGCCGCGTGGCCGCCGAGCGGCACGAGCAACCGCCGGGCAACGGCGGCCGACGCTTCGTCTGACCGCCCTGGGCTCCGCTCGGTGCCGCGTCAGTCGCGCACCGCCGGATGCCCCGGCGGCAGCGGCCCGGTGCGCCGCGGCAGCAACCGCAGATAATCCGCCACCGGCCGGCCGACCTGCCGCTGGTCCGCGTGCGTGATCTCGACCGCACGCGCACCGGCCTGCTCCGCGGGCGTGAGCCGCAGTTCGCCGCTCTCGCTCATGAGCACGAGACGGTCCGTGACATCGGGCACCCGGCCCCGCACCCGCTCCGGCACGCCGAGGCCGTAGCGCATGTGGCCGGCCCCGAGCACCACGAAAGCGGTCCGGTCTCCACCCGCCACGCGCCGCGCCGCCACGATGTTGGCCGCCATCGTCTCGTCGCGGATCACCTGCGCTTCGAACATCCCGCGTTTCTTCCCCTCCTCGAGGCCGGCGTGCACTGCCAACTGCAGATTCGCCAGCCGCTCGTAGACGGGATCGTCCAGCCGGAGCTCCGCCGGCAGCTGCGCGCGCTGCTCGGGCGTCAGCGCCGCGACGCCCCCGCCGCGATACACCGCGCGCGCGACCGTCGCCGGCGCATTGATCGCGCGGATCGGGATGCCATGCGCGCGCGCAAACTCGCAGAGCGCGAGATACGCCGCGTAGTTCCGCCACTTGTTGGGCCAGTCGATCGTCCCCGCGAGCGTCGCCGGATCGATTTCACCCCGCAGATAGCGATCCACCGCAGGCTGGTCCGGCGCCTCGAGCTGCTCGAGGCAGAGCACGAGTTTGACCCCGCGGGCAAAGAGCTCCTGGAGCAACGCCAGCTGGATCCGGTGGTGCCGCGCGACGGTGTGGATCTCGCCCACATAGATCACCTCCGCCTGCGCGAGATCCGCGATCACCTCGTCGTGCGCCGCTTCATCCCCGGCCACGAGGTCGACCCACACCTCGCGGGCCACAGGCGGATGCGGACGCGGCGCGGGTGCCGTCGTCGCGCAGCCCGCCAGCAGCAGTGCGGCGGCCAGCAGGAGAAAGTGGACGGGACGCATGGCGCAGGTTTCCCCGTCCCGGGGCTGCGCGCAAGCGAGTCCCCGCCCCGACCGCCCCGGTGCCGCCCGCGCCGCCGGACTCACGCCACCTCGGTCACGCTCACCTCGGTCGTGCGACCACCGATCGTGATTGCGTAACGGGTCGGCGCACCGGTCGTTGCCGCTGCCGGTGCAGGCGTTGCCGGGTGCGACGCCGGCGCCGGTGCCGCCGGAGGTGGAGTCGGCGCGGGCGCTGCCGCCGGCGCCGGTTGGTGGAGGGCCGCAAACTCGCGCGGAAACATCGCGTGCAACACGCACGCCTCGTCGTCGGTCGGCAAACCGGCCGCCGCCAGCTCCGCGCGCAGTTTCGCCATGCGCGGCGGCAGGGCGTCCGCCGGACGGCCCTCGACGCATTTCTGGCCGCTGCGCTCGAGCACGAGCTTGAGCAGGGCCGGATCGATCACGCCCGGCGTCCGGCCGTATTTGCCCAGGGCGATATCGATGGCGGGCTGGGAGATGTTCTTCCAGCGGCCAAACTTCACGTTGAGCATCGCCTGCGTGCCGACGATCTGGGACGTCGGGGTCACGAGCGGGATCCAGCCCAGCGCCTCGCGCACGACGGGCACCTCGGCCATCACCTGCTCGAACTTGTCGCTCATGCCCTGCTCCTTCAGCTGCGTGCGGAAGTTCGAGAGCATGCCGCCGGGCACCTGATACGCGAGCGTGTCGCTGTCGACCCGCTCGTTGTCCGGCGAGGTGAACTTGCCGAGCTCGCGATACACCTCGGTGAAATGTTTCCGCAGCTGCAGCAGCACGGCCTTGTCGTAATGCGGCGCACGCGGGTGCCCCTCGAGCAGCGCCAGCATCCGCGCGGTATCCGGCTGCGCGGTGCCGTTGGCGAACGGCACGATCGACGTCTCGACGATGTCCGCGCCGGCCTCGATCGACGCGAGATAGGTCGCGGCGGCGAAGCCCGCGGTGTCGTGCGTGTGCACGACGACGGGCAGGCCCGTGTTGCGCTTCAGCGCCTGCACGAGTTCAAAGGCCACGCGGGGCCCGAGCACGCCGGACATGTCCTTGATCCCGATCGAATCGCAGCCGAGCGCCTCGAGTTCCCTGCCCATCTTCACGAAGGCATCCGTCGTGTGCACCGGGCTCGTCGTGTAGCAGATCTCGCCGCGCGCGTGTTTCCCCGCGGCCTTGGTCGCGCGGATCGCGGTGGTGAGATTCCGCACGTCGTTCAACGCATCGAAAATCCGCAGCACGTCGCAGCCCGCCTTGGCGGTGCACTGCACGAACGCCTCCACCACGTCGTCCGGAAAACTCGTGTATTGGACGATGTTCTGCCCGCGGAGCAGCATGATGTGCGGCGTGCGCGGCGCGGCCCGCTTGAGCGTCCGCAGCCGGTCGAACGGATTCTCGCGGAGGAAACGGAGGCACGAGTCGATCGTCGCACCGCCCCAGGTCTCCAGGCCGGAGAAGCCGAGGCCGTCGAGCAGGGGCGCCGCCGGCAGCATCTGCGCCGTGGTCATCCGGGTGGCCGCGAGGGATTGGTGGCCGTCGCGCAGGACGGTATTGTTGAAAGTGACGGGCTTCATTGGACGGAAATTTTTTCGGACGCGGCTCAATCCCGCTCCCGCAGGAGCGCGACCTCCGTGGCGTCGAAGACCGCCACGCCGTCGCGCGCCGTGTGGATGCGCAGCCGGCCCTGCTGGTCGACGCCGATGAAGTCGCCGTCGATGACATGCTCCCGGCCCGCCAGGGTGACCCGCACGCGGCGCGCCGTCTGCCAGCTGCCGTTGAGTTCATCGGCGATCCGGCGGAACCCGCGGTCGAGGAGCTCGATGTGCACGCGGTGGACGGCATGCAGCACGCGGCGCGTCACCGCATCGAGATCGTAGGCGCCGGGCACGAGATCCGCGAGCCGGGCCGTCATGCCTGCAAGCGCGTCGTCGCACTCCTCGGGCGAGTTGAAGACATTCATGCCCACGCCGATCACCGCGGTGTCGTCGCGGTGGCGCTCGACCAGGATGCCGGCGAGTTTGCGCCGGCCGATGAGAATGTCGTTCGGCCAGCGGAGCCGGGCACCGCTCACCCCGAAATCCCGCAGCGCCGAGACGATCGCCCAGCCGGCCGCAAGCGGCAGGATCGCCCACTTCGCGCGGGCGCCGGGACACGGCACGACCATCGACAGCCAGAGTCCGCCCGTATCCGAGATCCAGCGACGCGCGGCGACGCGGCCGCGCCCCTCCGTCTGGGTGTCGGCCCGGATCGCCGTCCACGCCGGCAGCTGGGCCGCGAACGAATTGGTCGAACCCAGCTCATCGAACTCGCACAACCGCCAGCGGCCGCAGGTGCGGGTCGAGGTCTCGCGGACCGCCGCGGGGGAATTCAGCAGCGTTTCCATGGGGCTCAGGATAGCGCGACCTGTGGCGTCCGGCTGCGCATGCGTTGCGTTTCTCCAAGCCTGCGCTGCGCGACCTCAGATGATCCCGAGCCCTTTCAGCACGGAGAGCATGATCGCCGCAGCCATCACCGAGCCGACCTGGCCGCCGGTGTTGGCCCCCATGGCGTGCATGAGGAGGAAGTTCTGCTTGTTCCAGCGCTGGCCTTCGGCCTGCACGAGCCGCGCCGCCATCGGGTAGGCCGAGATGCCGGCCGCGCCGATCAGCGGGTTCACCTTCCCGCCCGAGAGCACATACCAGACCTTGCCGAGGAGGATGCCGCCGGCGGTGTCGATCACGATGGCGAAGAGCCCGAGGCCGAAGACGAGCAGCGTGTGAAACTTGAGGAACTCGTGCCCGTTCATCGTGCCGCCGATCGCCAGGCCGAGGAACAGCGTGGAGATGTTGGCGATCTCGTTCTCGCTCGAGCGCGTCAGCCGCTCGACCACGCCGGTCACCTTCATGAAATTGCCGAGCATGATCATGCCCATCAGCGGCAGGCCCTTCGGCGCGATGATGCCCGTGAGCAGCGTGACCACGATGGGAAACGCGATCTTCGCCCCGGTGGAAACCTGGCCGCGCACACTGGGCATCTTCACCGCGCGCTCCTTCTCGGTCGTGAGCAGGCGCATGATCGGCGGCTGGATGATCGGCACCAGCGCCATGTAGGAATACGCGGCGACCGCGAGCGCGCCCACCATCGCCGTCGGGATCTTGCCCATGTCGGCGAACATATTGGACACGTAGATCACCGTCGGTCCGTCGCAGGCGCCGATCGCGGCGACCGAGACGGCCTCCTCCTTCGAGAAACCCAGCGCCAGCGCGAGGAGCAGCGTGCAGAAGATGCCGAGTTGTCCGGCGGCGCCGAAGAGCAGCAGCTTCGGATTCGCGAGCAGCGGGCCGAAGTCCGTCATCGAGCCGATCGCGATGAAGATCAGCAGCGGGAAAAGTTCGTTGCCGATGCCGAAATCGTAGAGCGCCTTCAGCACGCCGTGCTTCTCCATCACTTCGCTCAGCGGCAGGTTGACGAGGAAGCAGCCGAAGGCGATCGGCAGCAGCAGCAGGGGCTCCACGCCCTTGCCGATGGCGAGCCAGAACATCACGCCGGCGATGCCGAGCATCACCAGATTGGGTCCGCCCGCGGTAAAAAGATACTGCGCGCCCGAAGAGAGCGCAGCCAGGCCGGCGAGAATCGCGTCGAGCATGGGAGTTACTCCTTTTTCTCGGCCTTCTCGGCCTTCTCGGCCGGCAGCAGCGCGGTCAGGCCGCGGAGCATCATTCCGAGGAGCCAGAGCGTCAGCAGGGTTCCGCCCATGCCGACGATCAGCATCGTGAGTCCAAACGTCAGGTTATCCATACGGGGTTCTCCAAGTCAGGGGCTCTCGAGCGGCTCGTGGCCCGCTCCGGCCGGTTCGCGTTTGTGCCAGATCGAAAGCACGATCGAGACGGCGAGCACGACGCCGATCACCAGCAGCGACACGAAGGTGTGCGCCTTGAACCAGTCCTCGATCGGGTGGTGCATGCCGGCGATCATCTTCCCGCCGATGAAGAACAGGATGATGCTCACGCCGTGCTTGAGGAAGCGGAAGAGCGACATCACGCCGCGGATCGCGAAGAAGAGCGAGTTCAGCCCGAGCACCGCGAAGACATTCGAGGTCAGCACCACGAAGGGATCCTGGCTGATGCCCATGATCGCCGGGATCGAATCGAGCGCGAACAGCACGTCCGTGCTGCCGATCACGAGAAACACGAGGAACAGCGGCGTGATGCAGAGCTTGCCGTCGACGCGCACCGTCAGCCGGCGGGAATCGGGCCCGTCGGAGTGCACGCGGAACATCCGCGCCGCCGCGCGATAGAGCAGGTTGTGCTCGGGATTCACCTGCTCGTCCTCGCTCGCGGTGAGCATCTTCCACGCGGTCCACACCAGCAGCGCACCGAAGAGGTAGAGCAGCCAGTGGAAGCGCTCCACGAGCGCGATGCCGAAGAGGATGAACACGATCCGCAGGACGATCGAGAGGTAGATGCCCAGCTTGATCAGCTTGGGCTGGGCGTCCTCGTGCACCCCCATCAGCGAGAAGATGAGGATGAACACGAAGAGGTTGTCCACGGACAGCGAATACTCCGTCAGATAACCGGCGATGTAGAGTGTCGTGAGTTCGGGCCCGCGCGGATGCAGGGCATAGATCGCGCCGCCGAACGCCAGCGCGACCGCGATCCACAGTCCCGTCCAGCGCAGCGCCGATTTCACGCCGACCGCCGTGTGGCGGTGCGTCACGACGAAGAGGTCGATCGCCGAGACGCCGACGAATAGGGCCACGAACAGGATCCAAAGCAGGGTCAACGAGTTCATCCGAAAGGGGTGGGTTTCGCGGCTCGGCGCCGTCCGTCGTCAGCGCAGGATGTGGGATTGGAAGACCTGACGGCGGCCTTCGATGGACCAGATCTGTTGGTCGGCGGAAAGGGGCGTCACGGCGACGAGCCGCACGCGGCCCTTCAACGCGACGTGGGCGGCGGTGGCGATCACGGCCATGATCTCGGGCGGGATCGCCTCGACCGGCGCGGCCGCCGGCGGCGCGGTCTCGACCGGGGCGCGACCGGGCGCGGCGGGAGGCGGCGGGGCCGATTCGAGTTCCGCGACGCGCCGCTGCAGGTCGAGGAGGCCCTTGATGCAGAAGAGGAGTCCTCCGACGACGAGGATCAGGATCGCCGTCGGGACGCTGATGGCGCTGCCCTCGCCGGCCGCGGGGGCGGCGCTCGCGAGGAAGGCATGGACTGCGGGAAGAGAATTCATGGTGCAGCAGCAGTGACTATTTTTTCCGACGACCGACCGGACCTTCGAACCCACCCTCGATGCTCGCGGCCGCGATGAAGAGGCCGACGAGACCGAGCAGTTCGCCGCCCGCGGACGTGGCGGCGTGCGCCGTTTCGCTCCAGTCCGGCACGAGCATGTGCGATCCGCCGCAGCCGAAGAAGCCGCTCGTCCCGGCAAACACCCACGCCGCAATCAGCAGCAGCCTGGGCGGATGCTTCGGTCGCCGCGGCCCGCGCCGTGTCCACACGGACAGGGCATCGTCGGCCGGCGGAGGAGGAGTGTAGCGGAGGCTCATCGACGGATGGGATCGGGAACCGGGGGAAGAAGACTTCAGCCGAGACGCACGAGCGGCGCGCCCTCCTCGACGGCCTCGCCCGGCTTCGCGAGAATCTCGACGACCTTCCCGGCCTTCGGCGCGTAGATGTAGGTGTTCATCTTCATCGCCTCGATCGTCGCGACCTGCGCGCCGTCCCCGACGGAATCGCCGACCTTCACGTCGATCGACACAACCTTGCCGGCGAGCGGACTCGGGACGTCACCGCCTCCGGCCGGCGCGCGCGGTGCCGCGGCGGGTGCGGGAGCAGCCGCGGGGGGCGGCGCTGCCGGTGGCGCGATGGCCGGAGCCGGCGCGGCGCTGCGCGGAACGGGTGCCGCGGTCGTGCCCTCGTCGAGCAGTTCGACCTGCACGTCGTAGACTTTGCCTTCGACCGTGATTCGGAGCTTTTTCATGAGTGTGCGTCCCAAGTTGGTTGGAATTTTCGGGTGCCCCACCGCGCGACCCGCGGGCCGGGGCGGCGATCACAGCGGGATGTTGCCGTGCTTCTTCGGCGGCCGGGTTTCGCGCTTCGAGAGCGTGTTGCGGAGTGCCATCGCGACCATGCCGCGCGTCTGCGCGGGCTCGATCACGTCGGTGATCATGCCCTTGCTGGCCGCCTGGTAGGGCGACGCGAACTTCGCACGGTAGTCCGCCGCGAGCTCGGCCTCTTTCTTCTTCGGCTCGGCGGCGGCGGCGATCTCCCGCTTGTAGAGGATCTTCACCGCGCTTTCCGCCCCCATCACCGCGATCTCGGCGGAGGGCCAGGCAAACACGAGGTCGGCCCCCATGTCCGCACTGCACATCGCCAGGTAGGCGCCGCCGTAGGCCTTGCGCATGATGACCGTGATTTTCGGCACCGTGGCGGCAGCGTAGGCAAAGAGCATCTTGGCGCCGTGCCGGATGATGCCGCCCCGCTCCTGCGCGAGTCCGGGCAGGAAGCCGGGCACGTCGACCAGCGTCACGACCGGGATATTGAAGACGTTGCAGAACCGGATGAACCGCGCGGCCTTGTCCGACGCATCGATGTCGAGCGTCCCGGCCTTCACCGACGGCTGGTTGGCAATGATGCCGGTCACCAGGCCCTGGATACGCCCGAAACCGACCACGATGTTGCGCGCAAAGTCGCGCTGCACCTCGAGGAAGTCGCCGTCGTCGACGAGCCGGGCGATGACCTTGAGCACGTCGAACGGCGCCTTCGGGTCCGCGGGCACGAGGTCGTTCATCGCCGGATCGCTGTCCAGCGTGAGCGTCGCGGCGGGCCGGTGCGGCGGGTCCATCACGTTGTTCTGCGGCAGGAACGACAGGAGTTTCTGCGCCAGCTCGAGCGCGTGCTGTTCGTTTTCCGCGACGAAGTGGATGTTGCCGCTGATCGTCGCGTGCGCCTGCGCACTGCCGACCTCCTCCATCGTCACGGCCTGGCCGGTGGCCGCCTTGATGACGTCGGGCCCGCAGATGAACATATTGGCGTTCCCCTTGGTCATGATCAGGAAGTCCGTCAGCGCCGGCGAATACGCGGCGCCGCCGGCGCAGGGGCCGGCGATGATCGAGACCTGCGGGACCACGCCCGAGAGCAGCACGTTGCGGAAGAAGACCTGCCCGTAGCCCGAGAGCGACTCGTCGCCCTCCTGGATGCGCGCCCCGCCGGAATCGTTGATGCCGAGCACGGGCATGCCCGCCTGCATCGCGTAGTCCATGAGGTCGCAGATCTTCTTCGAGTGGATGCGGCCGAGGGCGCCGCCGCCGACCGTGAAGTCCTGGCTGAACGCCGCGACCGGCCGGCCGCCGACGTAGCCGACGCCGCAGACCACGCCGTCGCCCGGCATCGCCTTGTCCGCCATGCCGAAGTCGTGGCACGCGTGCTGCGCGTGGAGCCCGAACTCCATGAACGTGCCGGGCTGGAAGAACTGCTCCAGCCGCTGCCGCGCGCTGAGCAGTCCCTTCTTCGCCCGGTCGGCGAGCTTGTCGGCGCCGCCGGCCGCGAGGGCGACGCCGCGCTTCGCGGTGAGTTCCTTCAACAGTGCCTGGGAGATGGCCATGGATCTGAGGTGCGTTTCGGAGCGTTCGCGGGGCGAGCGGCTCAGTTCGGCTTCGGCGCGCAGAACTCGGTCAGCACGCCGTGGGTCGATTTGGGATGGAGGAATGCGACCAGCTTGCCGCCCGCGCCTTCGAACGGCACCTCGTGCAGCAGCCGCACGCCGGCCGACTTCGCCTGGCCGAGCTGGCCGCCGATATCGTCGGAGGCGAACGCGACGTGATGGATGCCTTCCCCGTGGTTCTCGAGGAAACGCGCCACCGGGCTGTCCGGCGCCGTCGGCTCGAGCAGCTCGAGGTGCACGTCGCCGACGGCGAAGAACGCGGTCCGCACTTTCTGCGCGGCCACTTCCTCGCGGTGCTCGCACTTGAGGCCCAGCGCCTGCTCGTAATACGGAACCGTTTCGTCCAGGGAGCGAACCGCGATTCCAAGGTGATCGATGCGTGTGATCATGGGCGTGAATCGAATGAGTGAGGTCCTGTCGACCGGGCGCCATGTTGCCACACGCCCGCCGCGCGTGCCGCGCATCGCTTGTCCCTTCGCGCCCGTTTCTTGACAAATTTTGCGGAGCAAGCCGTGCGCAGTGGCGATATCCTGACCGCGATGGACGCTCACCCTTTCTCTGCCACCACGTGCGAAGCTCCGGGCGGTATCGGGAATCCCGATGCGCTCGCCACCGCGCTCGCGCGCTGGCGAAAAACGGTCGAGGCCGAGCTCGCCGGCGCTCCCTACGAGAAGAAGCTGGTCACGCGCACGCTCGAGGGCATCGCGCTGCAGCCGCTCTACACGCGCGCGGATCTCGCCGCGGTTTCCGACCTCGCCGCGGCTCCCGGCGCCGTGCCGTTCCGCCGCGGACCCCGTCCGTTCGGGTATAAGGAGAACGCATGGGAGTTCGCGCAGGAAATCGCGGCCGTTTCGACCGCCGAGTTCAACCGCGCCCTCCTCGCCGATCTCGCCGGCGGCCAGAACAGCGTCGTCCTCACGCCGGCCGCCGCGCCCCGCGCCGGACTGCCGCTCGCGACCGTCGCCGACTTCGCCGCCGCCCTCGACGAGGTGAATCTCGGCATCGTCCCGCTGCACCTCCGCGCCGGCGCGGACCCGCTCCCCCTCGCCGCGCTCTTTCTCGCCCACGCCCGCGGCACCGGCCTCGCCTGGGAGAATTTGCGCGGCAGCGTCACCGGCGATCCGCTCGGTGCCCTCGCCCGCGGCGAGATCACGCCGGCCGCCCTCCCGGCCCACCTCGATACGCTGCTCGGCTGGACGCGCTGGGCCGCCGACTTCGCCCCGGCGCTGCGCACGATCGGCGTCGACGCCCGCCTCTGGGGCGACGCCGGCGCCACCGCCGGGCAGGAGCTCGCCTTCGCCCTCGCCGCCGGCGTGGCGTATCTGCGCGAACTCGGCACGCGCGGCGCCGCGCGCGATCTGGTCGCCGCCCGGCTCCGCTTCGACTTCGTCGCCGGCCCCGTCTTCTTCACCGAGATCGCAAAGTTCCGCGCGTTCCGCCCGCTCTGGAGCCGCGTGCTCGCCGCCTTCGGGCTCGACCCCGCGCTCGCGGCGCGGGCGCAGGTGCACGTCGCCACCGCGCACTGGAACCAGACCCTCCTCGATCCGCACGTGAACCTGCTGCGCACCACGACCGAGGCGCTCTCCGCGGTGCTCGGCGGCTGCGATGCGCTGCACATCGCCCCGTTCGACGAAGTCACCGGCACGACCGACGACTTCTCGCGCCGCATCGCGCGCAACGTCCACACGCTGCTCGCCGAGGAATTCGGCTTCACCCAGACCGCCGACCCCGCCGGCGGCTCGTGGTATGTCGAGAAACTCACCGACGAACTCGCGCGCAAGGCATGGACGCTCTTCCAAGCCATCGAGCAGCAGGGCGGATATCTCGCCGCACTTCAGGCCGGTTTCCTGCAGAAACTCGTGCGCGACGCCGCGACCGAGAAAGCCGACGGCATCGGCAAACGCCGCCTCGTCCTCGTCGGCACCAATCTCTTCCCCAATCTGAAGGAAACGCCGCTCACGCACCGGCACGCGCCCACCCTCTGCCCGGCCACGCCCCCGCCGGCGAATGTCGCGCTCGCACCGCTCGCCGCCGACGCCCCGTGGGCGGTGCGCTTCGAGGCCGCGCTCTCCGCGGCCGCCGCCGGCGCGAGCGTCGAGCAGCTCGCCGCACTCTCACCCGCCGCGCCCGCGGTTCCACCCACCCCTGCGCCGGCCGCCGGCACGACGGTGACGCCGTTCCGCGCCGCCGCCGGCTTCGAACACCTCCGCGCCGCGAGCGACGCCTGGCTCCGCCAGAAAGGGAAACGCCCCCGCGTGTTTCTCGCCAAGCTCGGCCCCGTCGCGCAGCACAAGGCCCGCGCCGATTTCGCCAGCGGCTTCTTCGCCGTCGGCGGTTTCGAGGTGCTTGCCCGGCAGGCGTTCGACACGCCCGAAGCCGCCGCCGAGGCCGCCGTCGCCTCCGGCGCCCAAGTCGCCGTCCTCTGTTCGACGGATGACACGTATCCGACGCTCGTCCCGCTTTTCGCCGGCGCCGTGAAGGCCGTCCCCGCCGCGGGACTCACCGTCATCCTCGCCGGCCTCCCCGCCGACGCCGCCGTCGTCGCCGGCTACCGCGCCGCGGGGATCGACGACTTCATCCACGTCCGCGCCAACGTCCACGATTTCCTCGCCACCCTCCTGCAGAAGATCGGAGCCCTGTCATGAACCACGCGCCTGATTTCACCCGGCTCGCCTACGACTCGTTCGCGTTCGACTCGAACGCGACTCCGCCCGCGCCGGCCGCGTCCGCCGCGCCGTGGCAGACTTACGAGCAGATCCCGGTGCCGCCGGTCTTCACCGCCGCCGATCTGCCGGCTGCCGACGTGCTCGACACCATGCCGGGCCTCGCGCCGTTCACCCGCGGACCCTACGCGACGATGTATGTGCAGAAGCCGTGGACGATCCGCCAATACGCCGGCTTCTCCACCGCCGAGGAGTCCAACGCGTTCTACAAACGCAATCTCGCCGCCGGCCAGGCCGGCCTCTCCGTCGCCTTCGACCTCGCCACGCACCGCGGCTACGACAGCGACCACCCGCGCGTCGTCGGCGATGTGGGCAAGGCCGGCGTCGCCATCGACTCGGTCCTCGACATGCAGGTCCTCTTCCGGGACATCCCGCTCGATAAGGTCTCGGTCTCGATGACCATGAACGGCGCGGTCCTGCCCGTGATGGCCTTCTACATCTGCGCCGCACTCGAGCAGGGCGCGAAACTCAGCGACCTCTCCGGCACGATCCAGAACGACATCCTCAAGGAGTTCATGGTGCGGAACACCTACATCTATCCGCCCGCGCCCTCGATGCGGATCATCGCCGACATCTTCGCCTACACCTCGCGGCACATGCCGAAGTTCAACTCCATCTCGATCTCCGGTTACCACATGCAGGAAGCCGGCGCGACCGCCGACCTCGAACTCGCCTACACGCTCGCCGACGGCCTCGAGTATCTCCGCACCGGCGTGCAGGCCGGCCTCGAGGTCGATGCGTTTGCCCCGCGCCTCTCGTTCTTCTGGGCCATCGGGAAAAACTTCTTCATGGAGATCGCGAAGATGCGCGCCGCCCGCACGCTCTGGTCCGAGATCGTCGGGCGCTTCAACCCGAAGAACCCCAAGTCCCGCGCGCTCCGCACGCACTCGCAGACCTCCGGCTGGTCGCTCACCGAGCAGGATCCGTTCAACAACGTCGCCCGCACCTGCCTCGAGGCGCTCGCGAGCGTGTGCGGCCACACCCAGTCCCTCCACACCAACGCCCTCGACGAAGCCATCGCGTTGCCCACGGATTTCTCCGCCCGCATCGCCCGCAACACCCAGCTCCACCTCCAGCAGGAGACAGGCGTGTGCCAGGTCGTCGACCCGTGGGGCGGCAGCTACTACGTCGAATACCTCACCGCCGAACTCATCAAGAAGGCCCGCGCGCACCTCGACGAAATCGAGCGCATGGGCGGCATGACCAAGGCCATCGAGGCCGGCATTCCCAAACTCCGCATCGAGGAGGCCGCCGCGCGCCGCCAGGCGAAGATCGACTCCGGCAAGGAAACGATCGTCGGCCTCAACAAATACCGCCTCGAGGAGGAGACGCCGCTCGACATCCTCGAGGTCGACAACACCGCCGTCCGCGAAGCGCAGATCAAGCGCCTCCGCGAACTCCGCGGGAACCGCCACGAGGATACGTGCAACCTCGCCCTCAACGCCCTCGCCGTCTGCGCCCGCACCGGCCAGGGCAACCTGCTCGAGCTCGCCGTCGCCGCCGCCCAGGCGCGCGCCACCCTCGGTGAAATCAGCCAGGCGCTCGAGAGCGTCTACGGCCGCTATCAGGCGCAGATCCGCTCGATCTCCGGCGTCTACCGCCAGGAATTCGGCGACGACGCCGTCGTGCAGGAGGTGAAGCACAAGATCGCCGAGTTCGAGGCCCACGAGGGCCGCCGCCCGCGCGTGCTCATCGCCAAGCTCGGCCAGGACGGCCACGACCGCGGCGCCAAGGTCGTCGCCACCGCCATGGCCGACCTCGGCTTCGACATCGACATCGGACCGCTCTTCCAGACGCCCGAGGAAGCCGCCCGCCAGGCGGTGGAAAACGACGTCCACGCCGTCGCGATGAGTTCGCTCGCCGCCGGCCACAAGACGCTCCTGCCGCAGCTGCGCGACGAACTCCGCAAACTCGGCCGCGACGACATCGTGCTCATCTGCGGCGGCGTCATCCCGGCGCAGGACTACGACTTCCTCCTCGCCAACGGCGCCAGCGCGATCTTCGGGCCCGGCACCGTCATCCCGAAATCCTCGCTGCGGATCCTCGAGCTGCTCTTCGACCGCGTCGAACTCGCCACCCGCTGACGCGCCGATCCTCCGCCTTCTCATCCGTCGTTTACCGATCCTCCGCCTGTAGGGCCGCCGCTCGCCGGCGGCCGCCTCGACGCTCCCGCATGCCCTCCCCTCCCGCGACCACCCGCCCCGACTGGGTCCCCGACGACGCCGGCGCGGATTTCGCGACGACCATCGTCCGCGGCACCCCGCCGACCCGCCCCGGCTGCGCCGCCCAGGCACCGCGCCGCCGCCGCCTCTCGCTCGAGGATTACGTCTCCGGCGTCCTCGCCCGCGATCCCACCACGCTCGGCCGCGCGATCAGCCTGATCGAGAGCAACGCCGCCGCCCACCAGACGGAGGCGCAGCAGCTCCTCACGCGCCTGCTGCCGCACACGGGCAAATCGCGCCGGATCGGCATCACCGGCATCCCCGGCGCCGGCAAAAGCACGTTCATCGAGGCGCTCGGCTGCCAGCTCGTCGATTCCGGACACCGCGTCGCCGTCCTCGCGGTCGACCCGTCCAGTTCCGTCAACGGCGGCAGCATCCTCGCCGACAAGATCCGGATGGAGAAACTCTCGCAGCGCCGCGACGCCTTCATCCGCCCTTCGCCCTCCGGCGGCTCACTCGGCGGCGTGGCCCGCAAGACCCGCGAGGCCATCCTCGTCTGCGAAGCGGCCGGCTACGATGTCGTCATCGTCGAGACCGTGGGCGTCGGCCAGAACGAGGTCGCCGTCCGATCGATGGTCGACTGCTTCCTCGTGCTCATGATCGCCGGCGCCGGCGACGAGATGCAGGGCATCAAGAAAGGCGTCATCGAACTCGCCGATGCGCTCGTGATCAACAAGGCCGACGGCGACAACCGCCCCCGCGCGATCGCCACGCAGGCCGAGATGAAGCGTGTGCTCCGTTACCTGCACCCCACCACCGCGGGTTGGGAAACTCCCGCACTGCTCGCCTCCGCCCGCACGGGCGACGGCGTGCCCGAGGTGTGGCGCAGCACCGAGTCGTTCTTCGCGCACGTCGCCCGGACCGGCGCGCTCGAGTCCCGCCGGCGCGCCCAGGCAGTCGAGTGGATGCATGCACTCATCCTCGAGGGACTGCGCCTGCGCTTCCACCATTCCGCCGCCGTGCGCGGACGCCTGCCCACGCTCGAAGCCGCCGTAGCCGACGGCCGGATGCCCGCCCTCGCCGCCGCGACCGAGCTGCTCGATCTCCCGCCCACGGGTTGACGGGCTTGGCTGTGGGAGGGGCTTTACGCCCCGACTCCTCGCGGGCTAAACCCGCTCCCACATCCCAAACCACGGCCACCGACGACCTGCCCCGCCGCCCCGCTACTTCCGCTTCTTCCGTGCCGGCGCCGCGGACTCCTCCACCTTGATCGGATCCTTCGGCACCACGGCCGCGAGCCGCTGCTGCACCGCCGCGTGCTCGGCGCGCCCGGCAAGATTCGTCCATTCGTTCGGGTCTTCCTTGAGGTCGTAGAGTTCGTCCGAGCCATCGCTGTAGCGGATATAGCGCCAGCGCTCGTCGCGGACGGAGAAGTGCTCGCCGTAAAACGTCGTGATCACCGCGCGGCCCGTGGCCCGCTGCGGCGCGCGCATCACCGGCAGCAGCGAACGTCCGTCGAGCGCGCTCTGCGGCGCCGGCGCGCCGGCAAATTCCAGCACCGTCGGATAGAGGTCGATCAACGACACCGGCTGGCGCGTCGTCGCTCCCAGCGCGATGCCCGAGCGGTCGTTGCGCGGCGGCACCACGAGCAACGGCACGCGGGTCGACCGCTCCCAGCCGGTCCATTTGCCCCAGTGTTCCTTCTCGCCGAGGTGCCAGCCGTGGTCGCCCCAGATCACGATCGCCGTGTTGGCCGCGTGCGGGCTGGCGTCCAACGCATCGAGCAGCCGGCCGATCTGCGTATCCACATAATAGACACACGCGAGATACGCCGCCACCGCCGCCTCCCACTGGCCGTATTTCAGCACCGAGGCGTGCGACCCGGCCGTGACCGGATCGACCGCGATCTGGCGCGCGACACGTCCCAGATCCTCGAGGTCCTTTTTGTTCACCGGCGGCAGCGCGACGGTGCCCGGCTTGAACGGCTCGAAATACTTCGCCGGGGCAAACAGCGGGATGTGCGGCCGGTAGAAGCCGACCCCGAGGAAGAACGGCGCCTCGGACTTCACGGCGATCCGCTCCCGCGCCCAGTCCACAATCTGTGTGTCGCCCATCGCGCTGTCCGGCACGTCGACCGGTCCCCAGTCGAACGACTCGCCGTTCGGATCCTTGGGCCGGCGGTCGCTCGGCATGCGGTTGAGCGGCAGCACAACCGGCGGCTTGCCCGCGCCCATCGCGATCACGTGCCGCGGGTTGTCCGTCGCCTTCGACGGCAGCTCCTCGGGCGTGTAGTTCACCTGCGACGCGTCAAACGGACTCCAGCGCTGCTCCGGCGCGAAGGTCTCGTCGAAGACATCCGTGCGTTTCTGGTGCAGCAATTTGCCCGCGCCGTAGGTCCGGTAGCCCTGCGCCTTCAGCTGGAGCGGCAACACCACGAGGTCCGGCGCGATGCGGCGGAGGTCGTCGTCGTTGCCATACACGCCGGAGCGGAACGGCTCCCGGCCGCTGAACACCGCCGCGCGCGACGGCGAGCACAGCGGCGCCGCGCAGTGCGCGTTGGCAAACACGACGCCCCGGGCCGCGAGCCGGTCCATGTTGGGCGTCCGCGCCTGCGGGTGACCTTTCAGGAATCCGACCCAATCGTTGAGGTCGTCGATCGCGATGAAGAGGATGTTGGTGCGCCCGGCCGGCTGCGCTCCGGCGGGCAGGCACAGTCCGAGCACGAGGGTAAGGAGGAGGAAAG
>JACCDO012110695.1_pt1 | contig 25491 bp, 29 predicted proteins | sample 7446101 | NCBI WGS metagenome assembly JACCDO01 (sample SAMN15323440, study PRJNA562643) | freshwater metagenome | isolation source: river surface water | place: USA:Blue River Watershed | collected 2017-08-16 | reverse complement strand
ATAAATTTTTGTGTTGGGGTTGGACCATATTTATCCCAAACATAATGAATAATACTATTTTTACTTGTTGATAATTGAGATTTATCTAAAACACCTTCTAATAATTCACCATTTTTAATCTGAAAAATAATATCTTTACCTTTCTTTTTAATAGAATTAATACCCTCGGGAATAATATGGCTAAATACTTGTTTACCATTAAAAGTGTCGCCTTTTTTAAGCATATTTTTTGTAATTGATGATGTGTTGCATAATAAATTAGCAGCAACACTATATGGAATATTATTATCTGTACTCATCATATATGCACCAGATAGTAAATCTTGTACGCAGCCAATAATAGGATTGGAATCCTTTGCTGCAATAATTTGATATTTTACATTGGCTATTCTTTCCAGCTCATTACGTGCTTGGATCGACTGTGCCAAATGACAATTCATTTCATCGCCCCATGTAATTTACGACTAAATTTTAATAAAAATAATCGTAATTTACTCCACAAGGTTTCCCAGGTGGCCGGACTGTATCTTAAGCCATCTCAGGTTGGTTAGACCATCATCGACAACCAACACCCGTTCAGTCTCTGAATGCCTTCCATAGTCTTACCATAACGACCTTAGGAAGTAACACTGCGGATTATCCAATTTCTAACATTATTACCATTGGGTTCGGCTATTAACCGAGTTCCTCATAAATGTTTCCAAATATGAGTGGTAGTTAGAACTTAAGGAACTTCCCGCAACAAGGTGTTTCGCAAATAAGAATGATATTTCATCCTTATCTACTATGGGGTAGCACACTTTTAATGCCCCATGTTTTCGACAGCGAGTTTATCGAAATCTGCATTGTATGGTTTACATACACTAACATTCATACGGAATGTATTACTATCATCTCTCTCCAATACATGGATACGATGGCCCATCATAGATGGTTTGTGAAGTGTCGGTTGACGGTTAAATAAGACATAATCATCATTAACCACATGACGTTCCACAATATCACCATAATTTAATTTAATATTTGCTTTACGATATCTTAAGTCAATTCTTTGACTAATAGTTTTTCCATTTACTATTGATACTTTATAAACATAATTGGCACCTGGATATTCATCCCGGCCGCGCATAACTAATTTGGTTAAATGTTTAATATTCTGTGGAGTGACTTCTTCAGGTATAGTTAAATCTTTTGCAACTCTAAGTGGAATACCAACCATGTCAATATCAATATAAGGATCACTGGTAATTACGGAACGTGCTGAAAAATCAACACGTTTACCCATAATATTTAAACGCATACGACCTTCTTTGCTTTTGATACGATCACTGATACTATTTGTTGGACGACCACCTGTTTTAAACTCAGACCGCGGTAAAGCAGCTGAGTCATTATCAAAAAATGTAGCTACATGATATTGAAGAAAAGCTAATGAGTCTTGTAGTGCAGGTGAATCTTTATTCATTTCATTTCTAACACGAATGTTATAATTAATAATATCAGCTATTTTAAGAGTTAATGAATCTTCATGAGTAGAAGATGCCATAAAATCAATCTTTGCAGTTGGACGAATAATAACTGGTGGAATTGGGAAACGAGTTAAAATTAAATCTTCAGGTCTCTGAATATCTACATTAAAACCCATCAAATAAGCATCCATATCACTGACATTTCTTAGAATATTATAACATTGTCTTGGGGATAAGTAATCTCTAATAATTTTAGTTCCTTCAACTGCTAAACCAGTTGCTTCATCTACATTAGAAACACCAACCTCCTTTTCTAATACGATCTTAATACTAATACTTGCTTCTTTAATATCCTTTTTAATTTTTGGAACAGGTGTCCCACACACATTGCAAAAATTAATATTTTTTACCATATCTTTAATTTCTTTATATCTATATTTACCAGATTTATTTTGGAATTTCTTTAAATTTTCTTCAGTTCTCTCAATAAGAATATTAGAACATTTCAAACAAATACACTTTAATAATGTAATAAGATGATTTAAAAATCCATAATGAAATAAATATTCAGATAATTCAGTATGACCGAAATGACCCTCGCAATCATTTGAATTTTGTCCGCATGTAGTACAATTTAAATATATATCACATGTACCTAATCTAAGATCTACTAAACCACCCTTCTTTGGTTCATAGTTATCATAAGAATCTGGTACATTGATACCAAATGGGTCGCTTTTAACGGCTGAATATTTTTTTACCATATCATTTGTATAAATACTAAAAGAAACTTCTTTAACATTCTTAACATCTGGTCCATAAAATTTTGATTTGAATGACATTACCTTATTGATATATTATAGAAATCTTTATATAATATTTAATCATCAATTTTTATTAAATAAACTTAAAAAGTTTATTTAATAAAATATTAGGTGAAATATCTTTAGATATTGAAATCAATTTTTATTATAAAATCTAAATATATATTATAATAATGATGAAATTTTTTATAAATAAACATTATTAATTAATAACATATTGTGATTTGCATTTATTGCACGAAACAAAAAAGGAACGTAATTCTTTATTTCTATCAAGAATAGTGTCTGTTGAATTACAAATATTACAAACCACATATTTTTTAACATAATTTGAAATAACATGCATAATTTGATTTGATGTAAATTTACCAATCAATACAATACCATCTGATTTAGAAGATGATATCCATTCACCAGTTTTAAGTTCTTTATTAAGGAATTCAATAAAATGTTCTGGTGGCCGATTAATTAATTGCAATATTTTTTTAACATTTTTCCAATAAGTATTAGTTGTACTTTTCTCAATAACTGGGTTTGGAATAACAAGCTTCGTTGTATTAGAAGTTAAACTATCTAATTCAGCATATACATCATCTAACATCTCATTAAAGTTATCATCGATTTCTTTCTGATTATCCATTATAATTATATAATTATTATACTTAATTCAAATTTAAATCAATTTTTATTAAGATTATTAAATTTTTCATTCAAATTATCATAAATTATATTATTAAATACACATGATATATATTTAATAATATGATTACAATCATTTGGCTTTTGTTCTAACCATTCAGTTTTCTTTTTATTAATTAATATATCTTTTATTAAATTATCCAATATTTTGACATTATTAATATAATCATCAATTAGATAATTAATTGAAATATAAATATCATTTTTATCATCCAAATTAGATATGAAAGCAATAATATTGTAGTAATGTTTATAATAATCTGATAACAATTTATTATTAAAATTATAATTAATATTATTAACTAATTCATACTTTTTAACAAATGTATATATATCAAGAAATATTGTTAAATTATCATAATCAATATCAAAATAAATAATTTTATCTAAATTATCAATATTTATTTTTGTTTCATCATACTTGTTGTTTTTACCAAAACAATCAATAACTTTAATTTCTTTATTAATAATATCTGTATTTATTTTTTTTGCAATAGTAATTGTATTATTATCTAAAAATTTAATAATAATTTCTTTTCTTTTTTCATACAATATTTTTTTATTATAATAATACATAGCAAATGCTCCAAATATAATCATAAAAATACCAACACTTATAGCATATTCAACCTTTTCAAATAACATTGGAATACCTGCAATCATAATAGTCCTAGCATATTTTAAATTGCGTTCATAAGTTTGTAAACTCATATAATTTATTATTATTAGTAAAAGATAATAATAATCAATTTTTATTTGTGATGTTTATTTTATGGCTTCCAACGATAATCATTTTTTTTTAAAATCTAAATATTTTTATATATATGATTTCTAATATAATTTTGTATGTAACAATAATTTTATTAATTATAGTTTTAATTTATATTATTAAAACTTTGTTTATTAAAAAAAATGAAAAATTCAATGATATACAAAAAGTGTATGATATAATAAAATTACAAAATAATGAAATAAAATTATATAGTAAACCCATTAAAATATATGAAACATTTGATGATATTATTAAATTATACCCTAACTTTTTAAGTTATGAAGAATGTGATATTATAATTAATTTATCTTTGGATAAATTAACTGATAGCACTGTTTATAATTATGATAATAATTATGTTATTGATCCTGGAAGAATAAGTAAAACTTGTTGGTTTAAAGATGAAGTTCATCCAGTTATAAAAAAAATATCTATGTATGTAGAAAAAATAACAGGAAAACCTATAGAAAATCAAGAAGAACTTCAAATAGTTAATTATCAAAAAGGGGGGTTTTTCAATAAACATTATGATGCATGTGAAGGCACTGAAGATTTTTGTAAAGAACAAACTAAAAATGGAGGTCAGCGATATGCTACATTTTTAATATATTTAAATGATAATTATGAAGGTGGTGGAACATGGTTTCCTAATTTAAATTATACAACAGTACCAAAAAAAGGTGATGCGATTTTATTTTATGATACAGATGAGAATGGATTATTAATTAAAAATTCATTACATCAGGGAAATGATATTAAAAATGGTGAAAAATGGATATGCAATAAATGGGTAAGACAATTACCATTTATTAAATAAATTTATAAGATAATATAATGATGGTTATGTTTATAATGAGTTTATATATTTTGTTATTTATTTATTTAATATTTATTGTTGAGAAGGAAGATTTTAATAATAATAAAATATTAGTATCTAAAATAGAAACAACTGTTGAAATGATTGATAAAAAAAATTTTAATAATTATAAAAAAAATTTAGATAATTTATATCAAACATGTGAATTTAGCGATGGTATCCATTCTAATTTTAATTTAAATAATCCAGAATCATTAGTTTTTGTATTAATAAATAATAATTATAATAATATAATTGGTAGTTTACAAATAGATGACTTTGATAAATTAAATAAAGATTTTTATATTAATTCATTAAAAGCAATTCCTAATAAAAAAGGACTATATTTAACTTATTTATGTGGTGATAGTAATTATAAAGGAATAACTGAACCATTATTTCAAGCTGTAGAAGAATATGCTAAGACAAATAATTTTGAATATATTTTATTAGAAGCAAAAGGTGAATGGCGCAAAAATTATTATAAAAAATTTGGATATAAGAATGTAGTTGATGATAATTTTCAATCTATGATTAAAGTAATTAATTAAAAATATCTATTAAAAAGCTCCAATTCTTTTTCAAATATTTCTAAATTATTCAAATATTCTTTATTTATTTTGTTATATAATATTGTTTTTTTATTAATATTAGGATAACAATAATCATTAACCATATCAGGTGCGAGTTTTGCGAATGTCAACCAACTAATAATACAACCATAATTAGTAGTCATATAAAAACACCGATAAGCTAACGATTTATAAAATTTTTCAAAACTATTCATAAAAATAGTATTATTAAAAATATTATAATAATTAATTGCATATTCGCACATTTTAGCATTCAGAGTATGTTTTGAAATAATATTTTGACTATTAATATTTTGAATATTATTATATCCTTCCAAATGAATTATCATTATTCTACTAAACAATGCTTCAATTATTTGTTTAAAATTATTAGAATTAAAAGTAGAATTATATGATGAATTTATTGAATTAATTATTTCTTTTCTATTGATAAGATAATTTAATGTATTAATACATTCGGATAATGATAAATCACATCCATTGCATTTATTAATTAGATCAAAATGAATTGATACTGAGTCATTAAATTTATCAATCCTACTTTTAATTTCAACATTATTTTTTATTTTAAAATTATAATATTCAATATCAGTATTATCATTTGTTTCCTCATTATTATTTAATTCAAAAACAATATTATAATTTGTATCTTTTTTAATATTTAAAACAGATAGAAGATTATTTATAGTATCCATTAAATTATTAATAATAAAATAATATTAATAATTTAAATCAATTTTTTTTATATAGTAATATATATAAAATGAAAATAAATACTAGTCAACTTGTAATAATGATTGTTGAATTAATTGTTATTGGAATCACATTTATTCATAATGTACCAAATTATGTAATAATCCCACTTCTTGTATTACAAATATTGTTTATCTTTGCTCTTATTTTCGCTTATTATATAGATAAAGGTATTGCTTTTGGATTAGCTCAAGCTGTATCAAATATAGGTCATGAACCAACAACTACAACTACATCTAATTCAGAAGAAAACTAATTATTCTATCTCAAATAATTCTTCCTCAATATTTGAATAATATCTGTCAATTGCTGAATAAATAATTATCTTTTCATGAATATTATTACATTTTTCAAATTCCTCTTCTAATTCATCTATTGACATTTTTTTATATTTAATAGATATTTTAATTTTATTATTAAAATCAATTGAATTTAAATTATTTTTTTCAATTTCAATCATTTCATTTAATGATTTAATTAATTTAATTTTATCATTAATATTTGTAGTTTTATCTATTGTTTCAGATAGTTCGATTATCTTATCCATTATTATATAATAAATATTTTCTATTTATATTATAATAATGGATATAATGGAATATTATAATTGTTCTGATATTGAATATTTATCTGATGAAATTAATGAAATGTATCATAGATTTATTAAAGCTCAATTATTTATTGGTGGTATTATATTAATAACTACATTTACTAATATGAGTATGATCTGTAGTATAAAAAATAAATTAAAAGAAATTAAAGAAACAATCGTACCTCCACTTTACAAAATTTCTGAATAAAATATTATAAATTATAATAATGATACCTTATAAAATATTTATAGTATTAGGATTTATATATATAACTGCTGTAATAATCTTAATTAATAAAAAGAATAGTAATAATATTACAACCACTATACCAACAACAACATCAACATCATCAACATCATCAATATCATCAACAACATCAACCACTATACCTACAACCACTATACCTACAACCACTAAACCAACAACCACTATACCAACAACCACTATACCAACAACCACTATACCAACTACCACTATACCAACAACCACTATACCAACAACCACTATACCAACAACCACTTCAAAACCTACATTTAATATATCAACACCGGAACAGTTTATAAATTATATTAATAATAATAATAATTATTCTATTGGAATATTATTACAAAATATTAATATGAATGGTAATAATGTTACAATAGTAGGCAGTTTTAATAGTATATTAGATGGAAATAATTTTACTATATCTAATATATCTTCATCAGACAATTATTTTATTGATAATTTAAGAGGAGAAATAAAAAATATTACAATTGATAATATAAATACTACTATAATTAATAATAATCTTGGTATTTTAACAAATTGTGTGATAAAAAATATTAATTTTATTAATAATAATTATAATTACTTAATTTATTCAAATACAATAAATGGTATTTTAACAAATATTACTTTTGATAATATAAATATAAATACTAATCAGTATAATAATGCAAATATTATTGTAAATAATACAGGTAATATTAATAAAATTATATTTAGAAATAGTACTTTAATTGCTTTTAATAGAATAGCATTTATAAATAATAATTCAGCAAGTATTAATGATTATACTATGGAAAATTGTAATTTTAAAATTAGATCTACTATTGCTAATTCTATTAAATTCATGTGTGGTTTATGTATAAAAGAGAATGATACAAATACAATAACATTAAGTAATTGCAATTTTATAAATAATAATTATTACCAATTAAAATCAACCACATCTGAAGAATATCAAATTGCAACTGTATTAAATAGTTCATATGAACGTTATTTTATAGTTTCATATGGTAATAATATATCATTAAGTAATATTAATAATGATAATAATAGATATAATTTACGGTCATAAAACAACATATTGGTTAACAATAACAGTAGTATTAATTATAATTATTAATATTAATAACTATATCATTCCAAATTAATTTGAATGGTAATTTACTTTTAATAATATTAGAAAAATCATTAAAATTTACAACATTTCCTTCATTTGAAGAAACATATAATGAATTATTATTATATTTTTCTTTCAAATTATCCAATTTTAATAAATTACTTTTAATTTCAAAAGTAATATCATTTTTATAATTTTCTCTCTTTTTATTTATTAAAATTTTAATTTCATTAAGTTTATTCTCTAATTTTTCTAACTTTGCCAAATCTCTACTGATATTATTAATTATAATATTATTAAATAACATTCTTTTATTCTTTATATTTTCAATATATTTTTTATTATAATCAACAATATATTGAGCTGCTAATGATGGTGTTGGTGCGCTAATATCTGCAACAAAATCCAATAATGTTGTATCAATCATATGACCTATAGCTGATAATACTGGTTTATTTCTTTTATAAACTGTTTCAATTAACTCTTTATCATTAAAACCCCATAAATCTTCCATACTTCCACCTCCACGAGTTATTATTATTAAATCATATTTATTAAAATCAAAAGTTTTTAATATTTCTATAATCTGTCTAGGACAATCCACTCCCTGAACTTGAGCGTCTATTTTATCTATGTCAACTAAACATTTACTATTATTTATAGCATATTCAAAATCATGAACTGCTGCACCTTTCATACTAGTTATTAATGCTATTTTTTTTATACATTCTGGTAATTTTATTTTTTTATCAAAATAACCTATTTTTTTAAATTCATCTTTCATTAATTCAAACGTTGCATGTAAATCTCCAACTACATTTAATTTTTTAGCCCAATTAACCGTTAGACTTAAATCACCTTTATAATAGTCAAAAACAACTTTCGCTTCAATATTATCACCATTTTGAATATTAGCAATTTCTTCATCTAGTCTATTTTTCCACATCTTACAATTCATTGTTATAGTGTCATCTTTAATAGTAAAATATAATCCACTTGGATATAATTTAGGTCTAGATACTTCACCTTTAATATGATAATTATTTTTTGGGAGTTTTTCTTTTAAAACTTCACTTAATTCTTTTAAGGTTATCATTATAATAATAAGCCTTCAATCCTTAAATTAAAAAAATTGATAAAATTTTCTTATATTAAAATTAATTAATAATAATGACAACATTGAAATGTTTAAAAAAATATCCTAATATTATTGAAAAAATTAATTATTATTTAGAACCAATGTTTTTAGATAATAATTTATTAATAAATATTAAATATAAAACGTTTAATAGTAATTTATATTATTTAACAAGTAAAAATATACCATTTAAATATTCTATTAATTACGCGCAATTTCCTGAATCTACTATGATATATTTTATTGAACTAGCTAAAGTCATTGGTATTGATGAAGCCTATAATATTTTAACAATAATTCCTTTTAAAGATTATAAATTAAATAACATTAATTTTAATAATTTATCTGAAGAACATATGACAATAACAAATGAAATAAATAAATTATTAAATTATAATTATTCTTGGGCTATGATGTTTTTAAAACAAAAAATGGAAGTAGAATTAATCAAACAATTATTACATGGATTTAGTGATTTTCATTTTTTGGAAATAATATATATTAATAAAAATTTAAATAATTTTAATAATTCATTTCAGTATTTAGTAAATAATATTGAAAATATTAATAAGTTTAAATATAATTATTATTTATTACGTCAATATAAAATACCTCATCCAATTGCTTATAGTATGTCAAGATTAAATGTTGAATTATTTAAAAATATAATTGAAGTTGCAAAAGCTGGTTATTATGATGTTAAAAATATTATAAAAGCTGCTTATTTTGATGAAATTCAAATAGAATTTTTAAAATTAAGTAGATATGGTTATGTTTATGAAGAACAATTTAATATGTATAAAGAATATATATTTAATAATGCAATTGAAGAAAAATTAATTAATATAAATAATTTTTATATTAAAAAAAGAAATAATGATGATGAATTATTATCAAATAAAAAACAAAAAATAAATTAATTTCTTTATATTAATAATGATAGGTTTAATTATATTTTTTGTTACAACATTAATTGGTGTATTATATGTTACAGTTATAGATAAAAATTTTTTTAAAAATTTACAAAAAACGATAACTGATTATGCAAATGAGATAATTAATAGTATTAATCCATTAAGTGATAGCTTGTTTAATGACAATATTCCATTAATGAAAACAAATTTATTTGTAATGACTTTTAATAAAAATATAGATTTATATAATACTATTTATAATTCATCTTCATTTAATTTCTTAATAACTTATGATAATTCTAGAAATATTAATTTAAGTGATTTTGACATGTTAATACCAAGCGATTTACAAATGAATGATTATGTAATACAATCAAAAGCAAATTTAACAAAAGTTAATAATAGCGGTTTCAGTAAATTCTTTTTAGATTTATCTAATAATTCAGCTTATTTATTAGATTATTGGAATATATTTTATGAATTTATGAAGCCTTTGTTAATAGTAAATTCAAATGATACTGATGCTAATAAAATTGCAAAATTAACTGCTCTAAAGCATAATATTACTTATGACACTGCTACATTAAATAATATAAAAACTAACATGACAAAAATAAGCGTTGTTATTTTTAATACAATTGTAAGATTATCTAATATTACTATTGGTTATAAACAAATTGTTGATTTAGATAATAATTTTATTATGAGAACTATAACTGAAACTAAATATAATACACAAAGAAAAAATATTATTGATAATCTTAAAAATACATTCACTTTATTAAATAATAATTATCTTTCTCCTAGTGAGTTTGAATATTCATATGTTAAAACTATTTTTCCTACTATAATTGGCTCAGAAGATAAATTTATAGAAGAACAAAATAATAGTAATTATATTAATATATATAGAATGTTCTCTAATATAGACGACTATGAAACTTATTATAAAAATATAAATATTAACATATTAGATATTGCTTCTAATCCTACTTTTTAATCAATAAAATCACACTCATCTTCCTTTTCATTATTTGAATTTTTATTCATTTTTATAGTTTTGAGATAATTACTATAAAGAATTAAAAATAAATCTCGATATTGTTCTAATTGTGATATTTTTTTATTAATATTATATTTAACTAACATTTCTGCAAACTTTGGATGTTCGTAGGAATGACCGAAACTCATCATATCAATTAAAATATATTTCCCAAAATTAATATCAATTGCTGTTCTAAAACATTCGCTTTGTATTGCTTTAATATGAAATGGCAGACTATATCCAATAATAATTTTAACATCGCTCAAGTCAGTTTTTAGTTGAGTAATTGCTTTATTACTATCAACCCCATTTATTTCAGCTTGTTCCATAGTTATATTATGAAAACTTTGAGCCACTTTATCAAAATAAATAGTTTTTGGTTTTAATATAATATGGTCTGTATTAACGTTTTTCATTGAACCATTTTCATAATCACCAATCATATAATGAATTGCAATTAATCTTGCAAATTTATACAAATTTTTAGTAGAAACATAATCATTAGTTTTATGTAAACCATTTGTATCAGTATATATAAAACATATCTTTGGCATTAAATAATATAATATTCTTTATTTATATTATTTAATATCAATATTTTTAGTGAGATAAATATGACAAAGTCATTATTAGAAGAAATTAATTGAATGACATGGTTCTATACAATTTTGAATATATCCATGCATATAATCTAATTTTGGGATCATAATTGAACTAAAAATAGTAATTCTATTTAGTGTTGGTTTAGTGCCTAACATTATTTCAATATTTTCAATTGTATAATTATTATTATCTAAAAATTTCTTACCATCTGTTGTTCTATCATCAAAATAAAATGGCTCAATCCAGTGGTCGTGATTAGTCTGGAACACATATTTAGTTGTGTTTAGATAGACAGGATTTAAATTATAATATCTATCTCTAGTGATTAATGAACCATCATTATTACCTAACCCACCAACTATATAATAAATTGGTGCAACTAATTCAGCAGTGCTTAATTTATGAATAACATACTCATAATCATAATCACCTTCTAACAGATCTCTAACAATTAATGAATTCCAATTAGGTGTTTTAGTTCTGAACCATTTCATAATACCTAAAAATCCTCCATTTAATGCAAACCTTTGATTAATTGTGATACTATATTTATAAGGTTTCATTCCTGTAAAAATACCAACAAAACCTGCAAATGTATGAGCTCTATAAATAACTGTTCCATTTTTAATAAATTTAACATCTATAGTTATTTTTTTTAATAATGGAACAATACCTTCCATCAATACACCAAAATCTAAATTTCTTGCATGAATTATAGTATCATGGTGTTTTGATTCAACAACTACAGAAGTACATAAAGAAAATACTTCATAGAAAATATTATATAAAACAACTTCATATAAATCAATATTAGTTGCCTCACTAATCCCAATCATTTCTCTTCCATATTCACCCATATCTTCTGGTATTTCTTCAAAATATTTTTTAGCCAAATATTTTATGGTTCTCGAAAATACCCATGGAAGTTCATCATATGCGGTATTTATTACTTCCATAATTGTTTCAGAATATTGAGGCATAATATGAGCCCATCTTTCTTCCGGTGGCAAATCTAAATTAATAGTATATTCTGGTAGAATTCCATTTGCTTCCTTTGAGTACATATTTGGAACATTGGCATTTACTCCTAGAAATAATAAGAGTAATAATAAACCTTTGGTTGAAATCATTAATTATTATAAATTTATGTCTATAAATAATATTATTATAATAATTATTATAGAAATCCTTTTAATTTCTGATAAATAGTTTCATCATAAGAACAACCTTTAAATTTAATATTAGCTAATATTTTTGAATATCTAACCATTGTATTATAATCATCAGAAACCTTATTAATATTATTAATTATAAAATCCTTTCTAAAATTATAAACTTTATTTGATTCATTATCATATCTATGAATATCCATTAAATTATATAATTTTATTTATTTAATTAGTTAAATTTTCAATTTATTTTTATTTAATATTATTAATGGATATAATATCTTCTAAATTATTAAAATACAATATAGGAATTGATGTTGGCAATAATTTGACTAATGTAATTTTTAATAAAGATACTATTATACCTAATTATAATAAGATATCATTTATTATTCCTGAATTAGATGAAACTTATAATATTAATATTATAATGGGTGATAATATTTTGGCTTCTGATAATATAATTTTAGAAACAATAAAACTATCAGATATTATTAAAGTTATTCATATTGAATTATTTTTAGAATATTTTGGAATTATTATAAAAATAAATACAAAAGCTAAGACAGTTTATAATAATGCTATTAATTATTATAATAATGATATTATTTATAAAAATATAGAAATAGATACTGTTTTTTATAATTTAAAATTTGATATATTACAAGCAATAAGAATTATAAGAAAAAAAATAAATTTGGGTGTGTTAAATTTAGACGATGAGTCAAAAATAATATTAGAAGATAAATTAAATAAAATAGTATCTAATATCGATAATCTTAGTAGACAAAAAATGCTTGAAATTAAGAATAGTCTTAAAATGAAGTTTTTTATTGATTAAAATTATTGATAAAAATTGAATATTTTATATATTTATTAATAATAAATATATTTATGCTATCATTTGATGGTGTTGTGAATATTTTAAATAATATACCATTTGAATTGGTATCAGTTACATTTAGTTATTTGAATGGTATTGATATGATAAATTTTATTAATAATAATATAAATGATTTAATTGATGATAATTTAATTAAATCATTAAATGTTTCAGAGGATGAATTAAATGTGTGGAAACTAATGAAAAATTCTGATAAGAAATTATTTGAATGGTGTAAAATTTTATATTATGCTAATGTAGATAATTATTTATATAAAATTAGATATGATGAATATATTGTATCACATTATAAGGGACCTTTTACACTACCTTCAAATAAAGAAAATAGATACATTAGAAAGCTTTATATTGGATTATTTTTAAATATGGGTGAAAATATGTACAATTCTCATCAATATTCAAATTTACAAAGTAAATATATTATTTTCATTTTTAATATTATGAAAAAATATCCAAATAAATTTCCAATGTGGGTTTTATATGATACAATGAAGGTAAATAAAAATGATACAGAAGAAAATTACATTAAATACGCATTTAAAATGAGAGAAATATATTTATCTACAAATAATTGGAATATAAATCGGTTACATTTAACAAATATAATTACTAAATTCTCAGAGGATAAATATCAGCTTTTGATTTCATTGCTTAAATCAAATATATCTTTTGATACTGCATATAATTTATCAAATCCTAAACGTAAATTTAATGAAATTTTAATTAATAAATTTAAGGAATTGAAAGCAGAATTGCAAATTGATGATCAGACATTAGTTTCAAATTTGCGTAATAATAAGGTTATTCAAAGAATTAGATTTTTTAAAAGTAAAAATATTTCACCAAATGGCATTTCTAATCTAATAAATCTTGATAAAGAATTATTAGAAAATTTAATCGCAAATAATAATATTTATGATTTAGATTTTTATACATGGAATAAAATTACTTATATTTATAATCATTATAATGAAATTTATCAAGATATTTTTACAAAGTTTACAAATAAACAGCAAAATAACCTTCGTATGAAACAATTAATGGAGGATGGAGGATATAATGAATTATTAATAAATTACATTAAAGAAAATGTAAATAAGATTTATGAATACTCCAATCGTATTAATATACCGCCTTCTATATCAATTACAGTTACACAATATTTTAATACTTATATAGAGTTAACTGAATTTCAAATGAATACATTATTTGGATATTTGAAATTAAATTTTAGTTTTGAATCTGCATTGGCTAATACTTATCAAACAATTGAGTATGTATTTTAACTAATGGTTAATAACTGTATATGCGAATTTATTATTATAAATGATTAGTTATATCATAAGCCATAAATTCAAATGGATGTTCGAATTTAGTATTATCAATTGGTATTGTTTTAACATCCATAATTGATTTTGCATCATTATAATATTCTGATAACATTATTTCATTTTTATTATTTTTATAAATCCAATGATCCATATCTGGATTAGCACGAGTATTAGTATTAAATTCAATTCTTAATTTATATTTTTTAAAACCATTTGCTTCCAAGTATTTATCTATATCTTCTGGATATGTTTTTTGATAAACATGAATTTTCTCATGAATTAATGTACTAGTTAATTGACTTTTGTTATTTAATAAATAATCTGGAATAATTATTACATTGTTTCTAGTATGTGGATAACCCTCTTCGTATAATTTATCTTTAACTAAACCTATGTTCCATTCAAGATTAGCGCATTTATTACCATCAAACCCAATACATTTATATTTTTTCAATTTATTATTTGCTTTATATATACAATTATTTAATATATTCATACTATTATTATCAATATCTATGCATGATTTTTTAATATTTTCATAATAATCTTCTAAACTATTAACTCTTCTGACTTTTAAATCTATATCTGAAAAATTCTTATAATAATCATCTTCATCATTTATTAAATATTGTGATAAATCATTAGCAGTCATATAATTTGCCATTGTTTCTTTAACATCGAATACATACTTATTTAATATAATATATGTAATTAAAGCGACTAATATTGATAAAACTATAATAATAATAATTTGATTCATATTATTATAATATATAAATTCAAAATTTTATAATTTTGAATTTATATTTTTATTTAAATTTATTATTTTAATATTTTAAGCATCTACTGTTTGGGGTTCAGCTTCAGCCTTCTTGACCTTGGTAAGACGGTTCTTAAATTCCTTCTTAACAACGCGGTCGCCATCCTTGCCCTTAATGGTGTATTCAACAGGCTTTTCGAGCTTTTCACGGCGACCATTGTAGGTGTAAACTGAGCGCTTGCTGCCACGAGTTGATTCGCGAATTGAGAATGTGATTTCGCTACCAGTCTTAGCAGCACCTTCGGCTTCACGGTAGTACTTAGAGAGAGCCTTGTTGGCAGCTTGGTAAGGAGTGAGACCAGTGTAGCGACCTTCGAACTTGTCGCTGCCAGGGAGCATGGCCTTGAATGAGCGCTTGCCACCTTCGAGTTCTTCCGAGTTTTCATCAGCGGTTTCAGTAGCCTTGGCTTGCTTAGCAGCTTTGCCCTTAGATGCCTTAGGCTTGGCTTCCTTGGTGGCCTTGGCAGCCTTGGGTTTGGCTTCCTTAGCCTTAGCAGCCTTAGTACCTTTGGCTTGCTTAGCTGCCTTGGGCTTAGATTCCTTTTTGGCACCGCCTTCTTGAGGAGCAACAGGTGCAGCAGGTGCAGCTTCCTTAGCAGGCTTTGCCGCCTTAGCAGACTTCGCCTTAGCGGCACCACCTTCTTGGACTGGGGTAGCGACTGGAGCAGCGACTGGAGCAACGGGAGCTTCAGCTACCTTCGCACCTTTAGCTGCCTTCTTAGGAGCAGCAGCCCCAGCGGTTTGAGGAGCAACAGGTGTGGCTTCAACTTTAGTAGATTCGGATGAGGGTTCAGCCTTAGGGGCTTGTTTTTTGTTTTGAGCTTTCATGTTTGGCATATATATAATATTATAATAAATTATTTTTTTAAATCAAACTAACTATTAAAAAATGACTTATTTGGCCTTTTTTAAATAGTTTTTATATAATTTATACGAATTGATTAAATAAATCATTCGTTTAAATAAATTAATTGAATAAGATAACCAAAAACTTGAAACGAAAAAAAATCTAAACGAATAAAATATAAAACATATTATAATGAGTGAAGAAATTAAAAAATATAAATTATATTATTTACAATCAAAATATAATAAAATAATTGATATAATAAATGAGATAGAAGACCATTATAATATTTTAGTAAATAATAATTTAATAGAAAATCAGAATAATAATTTTTCAAATAATTTGTATGACATAATAAAAAATTTGAATTCTTATTATAACAATTCAATAAATCATTATTTAGAAAATAATGATACAGAAATAGATGAATTAATTAAAAATTCTAATAATACTGAAAATTCTATAATGTTGAAAATAATAGATAATTATAATAATGATATTCCAAGTGATGTATTCAAAGAAACAGAAACAGAAATACAAAATTTAATTATTCAATATGGTTATAATGATATTAAATCAATGTTAAAATATTTATTTTCACCAAATTATTTTGATAAAAGTGTAATTGAATATTTAAATGAATTAAATGATATAATTATACCAGTTGGCTATAATATCACAACTAATAATATTGGAAATATTGGTAATTTATATTATTGGAAAATACCAAACAAATTTGATAATAATGATATATTAAATAAAAAGAGAGAATTATGGATTAAAATGTTAAATAATAAATATTTATGTATTTATGTTTATTTCAAAATAGATAAATTCTCAAGTAAATCAAAAACATCACAAATTAAAAGTCCGTGTTTACAAAAAATGAAAACAAATATTCTATCAAGATTAGAAAATTTAAACATTGATATTAAGTTTATAAAGAGCTTTCTTAGACATGATTACTTGGGAAATATATATTGTATGTCTGAAATTGAATATTGTGATTATATAATGAAAATGTATCAAAAATATATTAAATTAGTGGAATTAAATTTTGTTAGTATTATGAAAGAATTTTCAAGCCAAGACAATATAAAAAGAATGTTTGATATAATATTTCTATTATTATTAGGACCAGATGAATCAACAGATATAGCAGGTGTATTAATTGGAATAATTAAAGAAAAAAAACCAATAAAAAGTTTTAATATTTTTGATATAATGTATAATAATTTAACTTATTATATTCAATCAAAAATAAAGAAATCAAATGTTAATATTAAAACTTCAATTGAAAAAATAAAAACAATTAATGTTAATGATGTTGATTATAAAAAACAATTAGTAATAAATAAACATATCCCTGATAATATAAAATCATTAGTTTTAGAAAAAATAGAGGAGATGAAATCTTATAATAATGAATATTATAAACAATTATTATATGTTAAAACAATATTAAATTATCCATGGAGCTCACCAAATGATGATTTATATTTTGAAAATTTAAAAAATAATAAAAAACAGGCTATTGAATATTTAACAAATATAGAAACTAATTTAAATAAAGCATGCTACGGACACGAAGAAGCTAAAAAAATGTTAGTTCAAATGATTGGTAAATGGATTAGTAATCCAAATAGCATGGGAACATGTTTTGGACTAGTAGGTCCTCCTGGTGTTGGTAAAACATTACTTGCAAAAAGTATTGGAAAAGCATTAGATATTCCATTCGCCCAAATAACTTTAGGAGGTCAGAACGATGGAGAAATACTTCACGGCCATGGTTATACATATAGTGGTTCACAACCTGGATTAATTATTAAAAAAATGGTGGAGATGGGTAAACCAAGATGTATATTATATTTTGATGAATTAGATAAAACATGTTTAAAACATGGTTCAATAAATGAAATTACTAGTATATTAATACATTTAACAGACCCAAATATGAATAAATCATTTCAAGACAGATTTTTCCAAGGTATTGATTTCCCATTAGATAAAGTTATTATGATCTTTAGTTATAATGATTCGTCAAAAGTTGATCCAATTTTATTAGATAGATTAAAAGAAATAAAAGTTAGCCCATACACTATCGATGATAAAGTTAGTATTTGTCAAAAGCATATAATCAAGGAAATGTCTGAAAATGTTGCTCTTGATAATATTAATATTGATGAAGCAACTATTAAATATTTAATAGATAATTATACAAATGAAGCAGGTGTTAGAGATATTAAAAGAAAAATAGAAGATATATTTATGCATTTGAATATTGAAAGAATTTTTAATAAAGGATTATTTAAACTAAAGAATAAAAAAATTAATCTTAGTATTGAAAAAATAACCGAAATATTAAAAGAACCTAATACAAATAAAAGAGTAATAAATAATAAAAGTCAAGTAGGAATTATTAATGGTTTATATGCAACTAATAATGGAGAAGGAGGTATTATACCAATTCAAATATATCCAAATATGCAACATTCTAAAGATAAATATGAAGTAAGATTAACAGGGAAACAAGGAGAAACTATGAAAGAAAGTGTATTAACATCTTTAACTACTGCAATTGAATGGTTAAAGACATCTGAATATAAAGATAAATTAGATGAATTAATGAATAGTCATGTCAAAAATGGATTTCACGTTCATACTCCAGATGGTGCTACGCCAAAAGATGGACCAAGTGCAGGTAGTGCTTTTACTTGTGCTTTTATATCAAGAATTTTAGATAAACCTATTAAAAATAATATATCAATGACAGGTGAAATAGAACTTACTGGTAAAATATCAAAAATTGGCGGCTTAGAATTTAAATTACAAGGAGCTAAAAAAGCTGGAGTTAATATAGTTTATGTTCCTATGGAAAATAAAAGAGATATAGATGAAATAAAGAAAAAGTATGTAAATTTAATTGATGATAAATTTAATGTAATTTTAGTTAATCATATAAATGAAATCATCAATGAAATTTTAGAATAAATTAAATTGTAATTGTATCACTTTCTGTGTGTTTTTTATTTTTAACATTTTTTGATTTTTTATCTTTGTCTTTTATTGATATGTTTTTTAAGTTTTTAATTGATTTATGTTCTAATGTATCTGAGTCATCTTCATCATCATCATCTTCATCATCAATATCAATATCAATATCTTTATTTTCTTTAATTACTATTAAATTATCTTTATTAATATTAGTTTTTTGTTTTGGCATATTTTGTTTCTTTTCTAAAATCATATCAGTTATCTCACTATTTGTTATAATTTTATGAAAAGGCCAAATTCTTCTATAAGTTTTAGAAATAGTTACATCTGATATACTAAATACTTCTGATATCTGTTTCTTATTAATTGGCAAACTATACATATTAACAACTAATAATAAACATCCAGCTGCAACTGATGGGGGCTCATGAGTAGATGCCAAATCTAATTTATTTATATTATTTGAAATTTCCATTGCATATTTAATATATTTATCATTCATCTCTAATTTATCAGCAAATCTTTTAATAAAATCTGTTGAGCGACTGCTTGTAAAATTATGATGCAATTCTTCAAGATTAATAAAATCCATAAATTTACGATATCCCTTATTAACATGTTTAATTTCTAATGAATAAATATCGGCTATTTCTTTTGGACTACGCGGTTCATTTTGAAGTTTGCATGCGTAGAAAACACATGCAGCAATCATTGAACGGCGATTAATACATCTCATAATACGATTTTTACCTTTACGATTACCTTTTGTGTGTTTACTATCATTTACTTTTTTATATAAAATTTTCGATGTATCAATAATAGATTGAGTAATATTATATTGTTTACATTTTTCTTGAATTTTTTGTAATTCTTCCATTAAACTTTTTTCTTTATATGGCATCTGTCCCTGTCTTTGTAATGCACTCATACGATTATAACCCTTACATTTAATTTTTGTTCCAAGTGCTGACTTTGGGAAAAAGAAATTAGTAGGACATCCATAACTTGAATTTAATTTATTATCACCATCTTTATTAAAAGTTGGATTTTTATTTAAATATGTATTATTCACTACACCACAATCCATGCATACATTATAACCTTGATTTTCATCTACTGCCATATTAGTGCTATTGCATGATATACATATATTTTCATTTACTTGTTTATCATCACTAATATTAATCCCAAAAAGAAGATTATCAATATCTTCATCGTTCATGTCTAAAAATTGGTCCTCCATGTATAACTAATATAAAGAAACTTACGTCTTTAAATAATATTAAATCAATATTTATTTTAACTTTTGCTTATGATATACAACATTGACTTTTACGATTTCCATGATATAAACATGGAAATTGTTTACGAATAAAATCATCTATATCATTTAATTCAATTGACTGCCACCAGTTAATACGTATATCCATTAATTCATCATCATCAGTATGAAATTTATCAGCATATAATGAATATCCTTCTTTCAAATGATAATCAGTATTGTGTTGTGTCCAATGATAAAACATTTCACCACCTGCTGCTCCACTAATACCATCAAAATCTTCATAAATTGATAATATAGCGATTGGTTTTAGTTTAATAATAGCTTCAAAATCATAAGTTGAACCATTTGGTAAACACCAATTAAGAAATAAAATACAATTACTAACAATTGAATTATTATTACTAATCAATTGGTCGCATGAGTTATAATCTACCTTCATAAATGGTTGATTAATATATTTATTAGCATTAGAAGGGAAATTAAGTGGATTATCATCTATATCAATACAAATCCATTCAATATTATCATTTTTCTGTTTAGAAAGATATTCAATTATGCCTATTCCACTTCCCATACTTACAATTGGTAATTCATATTTATTGTAAAAAGAACTAATAATATTAACTACATTTTCATAACCAAATGATTTAATACCTACATTAAAAAACTTTTCTAATATATCATTATTTGCGTGAGCTACATCAATAGCCATAATTAAATTAATAATGTATATTAATTAATAAAAATTCAATTTTTTATTTAAAAATTAAAATCCATATTATTTTAGTATAATATGGACTTTATATCCAATGGCTTATATTTTATGAACTTTCTAACAAATTTCAGAAATAAACAAGATAAAAATATTATTATTGATCCACTATCATGTTTAATTAAATTAAGTATTTTAAAGTTTTGTCCTATTGGAACAAAAATTAGTATAGGTGATAATATGATAACAATTCTTGATCCTGGATTATTACAAGGAACTTATAGATTTGTTAAAGGAGATGGGAGAGAAGATTTACATAATTTATATGTTCCTTTAATTAAAAGTATTGAATGGTATTGGAAAAAAGAAGATAAAGATAATAAAGAAATTAAAAATTTATTTGATTTTGCAATTAATGGTTTAGAAATATTAAGAGCATCATATCCTCCTAATAGCACTATAACTCATACATTAGATTTATATATTCATCATCTTACATCAAAACAAACAAAAACATTGCAAAATAAAGATATAAAAATAACTGAAACAAATAATTCAAATGAAATTCATGAATATTTAAAACAATTGTGGAACCAAAGAGAAATTCATATAATAATAGAATTATTATTAGAATATGAAAAAAATATTAAAAATAATAAATCTGAGAAATATATTCTTGAATCAATATTAAATTTAACTAATGCCAAGGAGGTTAAATTTAGAGAATATTTAAAAGAACATTTTGCTTCATTATAATAATGAAAAAAATATTAGAAACAATAAATAATTTTGAAATAAATAATAATGATTTTATAATAAAGTGTAAAAAATATAATATAGTTTTACCAATAAAGAATGGAACAATAATTGGTAATATATCTAACGAATTAAAAGAGAATATAGGAATTAATGAAATTAATATAAATGATAATATTATAATTTTTTATAGAGATATAAATCATATAAATATAAAACCTATAAAAATTATTAAACTATTTAATTATAAATTTAATGATGATAGTAATAGCGATTATAATTCAGATATAGAATAAAAAATATAAAATAATTTATAAATTAATTTTATAATTAAAAAAATCTAAGATTATATATATATGATTTTATCAAGAATTCTTATGGTTCTTGCACTTGGTGTTTTAGCCTATCTTGTATACATAACAATGAATAGTTCTGAAAATTTCAAAAATGATATTCAAGTAAAGAAGGCTGTTGATAATGCCGCTCCTAAAGTTGAAAAAATGGAATTACCTAAATTACCTAAATTACCTAAACCAGTTTTAGTTCCAAAGGCAGAAAACTTTAGTAATGAAGTAGCTCAACCAGTAGTTAATCAACCAGTAGTTAATCAACCTATTGTTAATCAAGAAAACTTTGTTGCTGAACCACAACAAATTGTATATGATAAACCAAATGTAGAAAATAAAATTTCATATGAACCTGTTGCTAAAGTAGAAACATTTAATAATAAAGATATCAAATATGAAAAGTTTATCAATGTTGATGGTATTGCTGACTCAGTTCATGGTGCTGCTCCATTTGGTGCTAAACCCGCTTTAGATGAAAGTGATATGGCAACAGTTAAATTCACCGGTATGGTTGATGGTACACCAGGTGATGTTATCCAAATCGAAGGAACTGATTTATTAACTGCTCCTCTTGTTGATAACATGCTTTACACCAACTCAATTGCCAACACTAACCGCAATGCCTCCCAAGATTTAAGAGGTGATATTCCTCTTCAATTCAATGAATCTTACACACCATTCTACTCAAGTGTTATCTATGGTGCTCCTTTATCACAAAAACAAATGACTATTGGTACTATTTAGATAAATTAATTCGTGAATATTAGAACTCGTCTCTTTCCCATGGTTCTAATTTACTTAATGGTACACTTCTCATTAATTTAATATGCGGATAATATTTTTCAAAATATTCATAATATGCTATATTATGAATAGTTCTTATTTCATCAATTAGACTTTTACACATTTCTAAATTCAATACTTGAATATTTTTCAAATATTGAATTCCTTTTAATGTTATATTTTTACAATAACTAATATCCAAACTTTTAACATTTTCTAATAATTTTAAATCTTCATCAATAATATTACATTCAGTTATATCCAATGATTCACAATTAGATAAATATTTAATACAATTTCTTGTAATTCTAGTTTGACCTAATCTTACAATATGACAGTTTGATAAATTCTTTGCACCAATATCAGTTATTTGATGGCATTCATTTAAATCTACTTCATAACAATTCTTTAAATATTCAGTGCATTTATCAGTCAATTGCCCGCATTGAAATAAATCTAAATAATCACAATGACTAAAATGTTTCAATAATTCATCATCAATTTCAGAACGTTGTAATTCATATCGTACAAAACATTTAATCCATCCGCTATCAATAAATTTTTGAATGCGCTTCTTTTTAACTAATTTGATTGTAATATTTTTCCAAACATTATTTTTAATTAAATCTTTATAATCAAAATGATTATCGTTATTATAAACCTTCATTAATCCTTCATGGTCTAAAAAATCACAAATCTTAATTATTAACTCATTAGGTAATGTATCCATCCTTATCATTTAATATAATTAATTAATTATAAAAATATCAATTTTTCTTCCTATAAAATAATATTTTCTATAATATTATATATGTCAGATTCAGAAGTCCAAGAAGACGTCCAACAAAAGGTCACAAAAGAATTTAGAAAAAATGTTCTTAAATGGGTTGAATTAGATGATAATGTTAGAGCATTAAAAGCCAAAATTAAAGAAATTAATGAAAAGGTAAAAGAATTCAACCAAGCCAAAGAACAATTTGAAGAACCAATCATTACATTTTTATCTCAGGTCAATGAAGATGCAGTTATGTTAAAAGATGGTGGTAAATTATCTAAGAATGTGTCAAAACAAAAGGCACCTTTAAAGAAAGAATTTATCCATAAAGCATTAGTTGAATTAGTAAATGATTCTACTAAAGCTATGGCTATGACGGAACATATTATTAATTCAAGACCAACAACTGAAAAGGTTAATCTTAAGAGAATTGCATTAAGAGAAAAGAAGAATTAATTAACATTTACAATAACCATATGTGTCAATAAAATTATGACAATCAGGGCAATTAATTAAACCCAAATCTAAAAATACTTCTCCATTCTCAATAATATAACCTTCTGTATTAAGAGTTATATCAATTATGTTATCTTCTACCATTTTAATTATAGCATCCATATTATTTTTCATATTTCTTTTAAAAGAACTATTAATATCAATATCTATTAAATCCCAATTATAGAAATTATAATCTTCTGGATTTCCTTTAGTTTCAACTAAATCCATATATAATTCCCAACAAGGTAAATAATATTTAATATTTATTTTTAACATACTATTATATAATATCATTAATATTATATAATATTTATAAATAAATTTATAAATGAAATCGAATTATTATTATTTTGTTAATCAAATTTATCATTTTCTGTCTTAATTTTTGGCATAATATTAATACTCATTAATTCTTGGAATAATAATTTTGCCGCATATGGTAAATTGACTGATGATATACGAGTATGATTATTACATGGATTACATACATAATATTCTTTATCAATCACACGAGTTGCTAACATACCGCAATCATCACATACTTTAAAATTGGCTATATCTGATGTTTCCATCATACATTCCTTCGTAAATTGACCCATACCATGGGCCTCAATAGCATCTTTT
>JACCDO011845750.1_pt1 | contig 25500 bp, 18 predicted proteins | sample 7446101 | NCBI WGS metagenome assembly JACCDO01 (sample SAMN15323440, study PRJNA562643) | freshwater metagenome | isolation source: river surface water | place: USA:Blue River Watershed | collected 2017-08-16 | reverse complement strand
GGGTAATGTCGCCTACGCCCAATCTACGGATGAGACGCGCTTCATCCTCAACGGCGTTTATTTCAACTTTAAGGATGACAAACTGACGCTGGTTGCAACCGATGGCCGCCGCCTTGCGCTTGTGGCCAAGGAGCTCGCCGGTGCAAACGGTGGCGCAATCATTCTCCCCGCCAAAACCGTCGCCGAGCTGTTGCGGCTCTTAGGCAAAGGAGAAAAAGTCACGGTCGCCTTTAACGAACGTCAGGCGGCCTTCAAAATCAGCACAAGCAAAGACGCCAGCGGTCTCGTCGATGAAATTCTCCTGTTCTCAAAGGTGGTCGAGGGCAACTTCCCGAATTACCAACAAGTCATACCCAAAGAAACCCACCAGCGCATTAAGCTCGAACGTGAGTTGTTCCTCCAATGCGTGCACCGTGCGGCCCTAGTGACTTCGGAGAAGTCCAACTCCGTAAAATTGAAGTTGGGTGCCAACTTGCTCGAGATTCAGGCCTCCTCTCCAGATTTCGGCGAAGCGCACGAATCCATGGCGATTTCCTATAGCGGTCCGGAACTACAAGTCGCTTTCAACCCACAATTCGTGATGGATCCGCTCCGCGCGTTGACGAAGGACGAGGTATTTTTTGAGCTGAAGGACGAAGTGAGCCCAGGCGTGTTTAAAACCCTAGAGAGCTTCGTTTGTGTGATCATGCCGGTGCGGTTGAGCTGAGCCACGCAGGAGGCGGCGCGTTAGGTAGCACATCGCCTGCGAATGGACACCCACATGAGTGATTCGCCCGTTCCGTTTTTAACTCCGGCAGCCACCACGCTCTTGCTGCTTTTTTATCTCAACCAGCGCTGGGCTTCTCCCTTGTTGGCGATAGCGATTCGCTGGCTGCGCTGGGCGGTGTTTTCGCTCTTCGCTGCAGAAACAGCCCTCCGCTTCGAGTGGGTGGATCGCCCATTTTGGGTCACTGCAGGCGCAGCGATGCTCATCTGGCTGTTGTTGGAATCTGTGTTCAACTGGCTGCGCGTCTCCGCTATCAGCCAGAGTCCGTTTCCCCTTTTTCCCCAATTCACCTCCAATACCGCAGGCGATGAATGGCCTGTGCAGCCGCGATTTGTGCGGTTGCGCGAGTGGTTGCGCGCGCACCAATTTTCGCCCGTGCAAGCGTTGAAAGCCGACGTCGGCGGCGGAGTCTGGCTGCGCGTTTCCATCTACCAAAGCGCCGACCACTTGCACCGGCTGCAAATCACGTTTCTGCCTCAGCCAGGCGGGAACATCACGGTCTGTTACAGCCTGTCGAGCGAAGGCGCGGATGGACGCCGTTGGGTGACGGATAATTTCTATCTGCCGTTCGGTGGCTTCTATCCGGAAAATTGGCTAGTGGAGCGTCGTCCGTGGACGCGCCGACTTTCACGCATGCTTTCTCGCCACCAAAAACGCCTCGCGCGCAGCGGAGCGAATTTGGTGCCGTGGGAGACACCACCGCTTGAGGATCTGAATCGGCAGCAACAACAGATGGACCAATTAAACATCGAGATGGGCTTTCTCCTGCCACATGCCGAGCGCGAGGAGCACGGGAAAATCACGCCCGAAGGTCGCTATCGGGTGTGGATGGAGTCGTGGCTGCTGAGTTACTTGGGTTGGACGAGAAGATACTAGAGATGACGCTGCAGCGGATGGCCCGCGATGCGGCTTTGACGCCCGCCGGCAAAAGCCTACGCTGACTTTTCCATGGCCCACGTCGCCACTTCCCCGTCCACCGCCCCGGTATTTTCCGAAGCCGAACTCGAGGCTGAGGCCGAGCGCCTGCTGCGCGCCCTTCTGCCTGTGGATTGCACGCCCGGTAAACCATGGAACTTGGCCACCTGCCGAGCCATCGCCCCTCTGACGTTGGAGATCAACCAACTTAAAAAAGAGCACGACGCGGTCATCCTCACGCACTCTTACGTTGAACCGGAAATCGTTTATGGCGTCGGCGACTTCAAGGGCGACTCCTACTATCTCAGCCTCATGGCCCGCGAATCCAAGGCGCGCACCATAGTTTTCGCCGGGGTTGTTTTTATGGGCGAAACCGCCAAGATTCTCTCGCCCCAAGCAACCGTGCTCGTGCCCGACCGCAGTTCAGGTTGCTCGCTGGCCGATTCCCTAACCGGCGAACAACTGCGCCAACTCAAGGCCGCCTACCCCGATGCCGCCGTGGTCTGCTACATTAATTCCACCGCCGATGTGAAAGCCGAGTCCGACGTTTGCGTCACATCGGGCAATGTTTACGATATCGTCGCACAACTACCACAGCGCCGCATCCTCTTCGTGCCTGATCGTCTCATGGGCGAAAATATCCGCACCGAGCTACGTCGCCGCGGCGTGGACAAGGAAATCATCACATCCGATGGCACGTGCATTGTGCATGATGTGTTTGATGCGGCGGCCATCGCCGACGCGCGCGCCCGCTTCCCCGGCCTGAAGGTCGTTGCGCATCCGGAGTGCACGCCGGAAGTGGCGGCGGCGGCCGATTTTGTCGGCTCCACCGGCGCGATGATGAAATACGTGAAAGCCACGACCGCGCCTTACTTTCTCATGCTGACCGAGTGCGGCTTGGTCAGCCGATTGCAAGTCGAGGCGGCGGAAAAGACCTTCATTGGTGGCTGCCGACTTTGTCCCTACATGAAACTCAACACGCTCGAAAAAATCCGCGATGCCCTGCGCGCGCCCCGTGATGAGCAGATCATCACACTGGATGAAACGTTGCGCCAACGCGCAGCGCGCAGCATTGAGCGGATGTTCGAGCTCGCTCCGAAAGACTAATTTTCGCCCATGCTCTCTCCTCGCACAGACCACTTGATTGACCTCGCTCTCGAGGAAGATGCCGGGCTCGGCGACTTGACCAGTCGCGCTATTTTTCCGGCCAGCCATCGCAGTCGTGCCACCATCACGGCCAAACAAGAACTCGTGGTTTGTGGCTTAGAGGTCGCGGCCCGCGTGTTCGTGCGCGTGGATGCGGCACTCAAAGTGCGATTGCTCGCCCAAGAGGGCCAGCAGGTCAAACCGGGCACGAGCGTATTGGCGGTTTCGGGCCCGACGATTGCACTGCTGACAGCCGAGCGGACCGCGCTGAACTTTCTCCAACGCCTTTCCGGCATCGCCACGCTCTCGCGCCGTTGCGCAGACGCGGTGGCCCACACGGGAGTTCGTGTGGTGGATACGCGCAAGACGACGCCCGGCTGGCGTGCGCTGGAGAAAGCTGCGGTGCGCTGCGGCGGTTGCCACAACCACCGCAGTTCGCTCGGCGAACACATTCTCATTAAAGATAACCATATTGCGGCGGCCGGCTCGCTCACGCGTGCGGTGCAGCTGGCTCGCGTGGCCGCGCCGCACGGCGCGAAAATTGAAGTCGAAGCCCGCACGTTGGCAGAAGTGCGCGAGGCTTGTCGCGCCGGTGCAGAAATCATCCTGCTCGACAACATGGCGCCGCCGGCATTGCGCGCCGCCATCACGGCGATCGCGGGACGCGCTTTAGTGGAAGTCTCCGGTGGGATACGGCCCGATAATCTCCGCGAACACGCTCTGTCCGGCGTGGATGTGATTAGCCTCGGTGCGCTTACACACTCTGCGCCGAACGCCGACTTAAGTCTCAACATCACGCCGGCGCGTCGCCGATGAAAACTGTTTCCACGGACTGCCTCGTGCTCGGGGCCGGACTCGCTGGCTCCGCTTACGCGCTGCATGCGGCCCGCGCGGGGTTGAAAGTGATGCTGCTTTCTGCGGCAGATCCGCAGGCCGCTAATTCCGATTGGGCTCAGGGCGGGATCATTCACGACACAGGCACCGAGCCGACCGCACTGGCCCGCGACATTTTGGAAGCATCCGATGGCACAGCCAACCCGGCTGCGATTGAGCAACTCGTGCGCGCAGGTCAGCGCGCCGTGGATGCGTTGCTTGTGGACGAAGCGGCCGTGCCCTTCGACCGCGATCCGGCCTCTGGTTCGCTCGATTACACCCGCGAAGGCGGTCACAGCCACCGGCGCATCATCCACGCCAAAGACGCGACGGGGCGTGCGATCCTTAGCTCGCTGATGGCCCGGGTAGACGCCACGCCTGGTATCACTCGCCGCGCGGGTTTGATGGCGATCGATTTACTCACGCTCTCACACAATACCGACGAGCCCGCTTTCCGTTACGAGCCGCTAACTTGTTTCGGAGCCTACGTCCTCGACACAGCCACCGACGAAGTCTCGGCCATCGTAGCGCGCAAAGTCGTCCTCGCAACGGGCGGCCTCGGACAAATTTTTCAACACAGCACCAATGTTCCCGGTTCCGTTGGACACGGTGTGGCGATGGCGTGGCGCGTAGGCGCGCGCTTGATCGACCTCGAATACGTGCAGTTTCACCCGACCGTTTTTTTCAAGAAAGGGGCGCCACGGTTTTTACTCACCGAGGCGTTACGCGGCGAAGGGGCCGTGCTCGTCAATGCGCGCGGCGAACGCTTCATGGACCCTTTGCATCCACGCGGCTCGCTCGCGCCGCGTGACATCGTCTCGCGCGCCATTGCCAAGGAAATGGCGACGACCGGCGAGCCCTGTGTGTTTCTTGACGCGACAGGTCTGAGCGCCGATTTTTTGCGCGAGAGGTTTCCATCCATCGTTGCGCGCTGCGCCGAACACGGGGTGGATCTGACCCGCGAGCCGGTGCCAATTGTGCCTGCGGCGCATTACTCCTGTGGGGGCGTGCATGCCGATTTGCAGGGCCGCACCAATGTGCGCCACCTTAACGCTATTGGCGAGACAGCCTGCACGGGTTTGCACGGCGCCAACCGGCTCGCGAGCACTTCGCTGTTGGAATGTCTGGTCGCTGCGCAAGCCACGGCGGATGCGGATGTGGACGAATTGCGTCGGACCGCGGCGCTGCAGTTGCCCGCCCCGCGGCAGTGGCAAAGCGCCACTCGCTCTTACGATGCGACCTTAGTGCGACAAGACATGAAGCTGCTCCGCGAAACCATGTGGAACTACGCCGGCATTGTGCGCTCGCCCAAACGCCTCGCGCGCGCGCGCCGCATTCTTTTGGAACTGCGCGAAGAGATCCAATCATTCTATCGCGACTGCCGTCCGAGTCGCGAACTCATCGAGCTGCGCAACGCCGTGCAGACCGCGTTGCTCGTGGTGCACGCCGCCACGCTCAATCCCGTCAGTAAGGGCTGCCACTATCTCGAAGCCACGGATTGAGCTTCCTGAGGATGTCCGCTTCCCGGCAGCCATAAAAGTTTAAGCGCACTAATTCCCAGCCTTCTGGGATGGCTCGCGTTGGTAGACGCGGACGAAGTCGATCTCCATGCGTTGCGGCAGCACGGTGGGATCGACGCCGTTCTGGCCGCCCCATTCGCCGCCGAAGGCGATGTTCAACACGAGATGGAACGGCCGGAAAAACGGCCACGACTGCCAGTCGCCGCCGTCACGCTTGCCGGTGAAGTAGTGCTGGTCGTCGACGTAGATGCGGATCTCCTCGGCTTCCCACTCGAGGATGTAGGTGTGGAAGGCGTCCTGCGCCTGCGGCACGGGAATCTTCGCGGTGCGCTGGGTGCCGATCTTCCACTGGTGCTTCAACGTGTGGGTCGAGGCGTGGACGACGCCGGGGTCGTAGCCGACGTGCTCCATGATATCGATCTCGCCGACGTCGGGCCAGTTGCCGCTGCCGAGGTCCCACTTGGTCGGGAGCATCCAGATCGCCGGCCAGGTGCCCAGGCCGCGCGGGAGCTTGGCGCGGATCTCGAATCGGCCGTAGGTCCAATCGCCCTTGTTCTTGGTCACGAGTCGGGCGGAGGTGACTTCGCGGTTCTCCCATTTTTCCTGGTGGGCCTCGATGATGAGGTGGCCGTTCTCGACGCGCGCGTTTTTGCGGCGGTCCTCGGTGTAGAATTGCAGCTCCTTGTTGCCCCAGCCGTGGCCGCCGACGTCGTAGCTCCATTTGGCGGGATCGGGCGCGCCGTCCTGGTCGAACTCGTCGGACCAGACTAATTTCCAATCCGAGGCGCTGGCGAAGGACGTGCAGGAAATCATGGCGAGGGCGAGGAGGTGGGAACTGACGGATTTCATCGGGCGGAGGTGTTTGGGGTGTGGAGGTAGGTTTGGATGCCGCGCGCCGGGATGGTGCAGGCGCGCAACTCGGCGCCGAGACCGAGCGTGAAGGTCTGCGCGGTGTCGGTGGGATTCATCACGATGACGGCGGTGCCGCCGTCGGGTCGGGTGAAGGCGATGACGGGCAGGTCGGCCGAGCCGCCCTCCGACGCGATGCGGCGGGAGCCGGGCGGGACGTAGCGCGAGAAGTGGCCGAGGTAGTGGAAGGCGGCGCTGTAACGGATCTCCTTCGTGTGGGTGTCGACGATGACGGGGGCGTCGCAGAAATTGCCGACGTGGTTGGGGCCGCCGCGCTGGTCGAGGACGATGTTCCAATCGATGAAGCCGCAGACGCCGTGCTCGAAGTCGCCGATCATCTGGCGGACGTAGGCTTCGCCGTGTTCCCAGACGCCGAGGTTCTGGCCGCCTTCCCAGCAGCCTTCGGTGAAGAGGACGGGTTTGTCGGGATACTTCGCGAGGACGCGCGAGGAGGCGGCGAAGTCGTTGCTGACATACCAGTGCAGGCCGAGGCCCCAGACATACTTGGCGGTCGCGGGGTCGCCGAGGACGGCGTCGGCGTGGGCCTCGAGGATGTCGCGGTTGTGGTCGTGCGCGATGAGTTTCACGTCTTGGAGACCGGCGCGGTGGAGCGCGGGGCCGAGGTGGTCGCGGATGAAATCGCGTTCCTGTTCGGGCGTGTAGAGGCAGGATTCCCAGACTTGGTGGGCCTCGGGTTCGTTTTGCACGCTGATGGCCCAGATGGAGAGGCCTTCCTCGCGTTGCATCGCCTCGATGAACTTCACGTAGAGGTTGGCCCACGCGGGGGCGTATTCGCGGCGGAGGCGACCGCCGTCGTCCATGCGGAAGTTCGTCTTCATCCACGCGGGCGGACTCCACGGCGAGGCCATGAGGCGGAGGCGGCCGGGGCCGGCGGCGCGGTGCGCATCGTGCAGCAGCGGCATGAGCCATTTGCGCATCGGGGCGAGCGAGAAGCCGTGCAGGTCGTAGTCGCCCGGAGTCTCGGCGAGCGACCACAGCGAGAGCGAGAAGTCGCAGCTGTTGATGTGGGTGCGCGCGAGGGTGTAGCCGTGGCCTTCGGGCGAGAAGTAGGCGCGGATGACCTCGAGGCGTTTCTCCTCGGGCAGTTGGGCGAGGACCCACGCGGAGGATTCGGTCAACGCGCCGCCGAAGCCGACCATCTCCTGGAAGCGGGTCGCCGGATCCACGCGCAGGTGGCGGGCGGCGGGAGCGGTGGTGGCGGCGGGAGCGGCGAGCGGCGCGAGACGGTGGCCGTTGTCGCGCGCGGTCTCGACGACGGACCAAGTGCCGGAGGGGGAGGCGTGGAGGCTGGCCAGCATGGGCAGACTGAGGGCGAGGGTGGAGAGAAGGCGGGGCATGGTCAGGCGGGGGTTGTCTTGCGGGCGGTGAGTTCGGCTTCGATCTGTTTCACCTGGGTTTCCTCCAGCGGGTAGAAAAGAATCGCGAAGCCGCTGAGCAAGGCGAAGCCCGCCGGGAGGACGCTGAAGAGGAGTTTGATGCCGTGGATCGCCTCGGGCGTCTGCTCGACCTCGGCGACGTAACCGAAGTGACCGAGCAGCCAGCCGAGCATGGCGCTGCCGAGGGCGAGACCGACTTTTTGCACGAAGACGGTGGCGGAGAAGACGAGGCCGGTGGAGCGGCGGCCGAACTTCCATTCGCCGTAGTCGGCGGTGTCGGCATACATCGACCAGACGATGGCGGGCGTGGGCCCGGCGACGAAGGACGAGAAGATGTTCAGCGCGTAGAGCAACGGCAGGTTCTTCGGGTCGATGAAATAGAACGCGGCCATGGCGAGCGCGTTGAAGAACGTGAGCCCGATCATCAGTTTCCGGCGCGAGGCGAAGCGGAGGAAGAGCTTCGTGCTCAGCGCGCCCGCGATGAAGGCGAGGAAGCCGGCGAAGTTGAAATTACCGAGGCCGGCGAAGTCGCCGACGACGTATTTGAAATAGTAGACGCCGGAGCCGCTGCGCATGCCGGTGTTGGTGAGCGTGAGGAAACCCGCGAAGAAGAGCACGAGCCACGGGCCGTTGCGCGTGAGGTCGTGAAGCGCGAGGCCGAGCGACATGTCCTGGTCGACCGGCGGGGCGACGCGTTCCCGGGTGTTGAAGAAGGTGTAGAGGAACATCGCCACGGAGAGGACGGCGAAGAGCGCCATCGTGTAGCGGAAGCCGGCGGCCTTGCTGCCGCCGATCGTGGCGAAGTATTCACTCAGCATCGGCACGAGCCAGCCGATGAGCAGCGCGCCGAGGAAGGCGCAGGCGAAGCGGTAGGTGGAAAGCGAGGTGCGGTCCTCCGAGGAGGACGACATGACGCCCATGAGCGCCGAGTAAGGCGTGTTCACCGCCGCGTAGGCGATGAGCATGAGCGTGTAGGTGGCGTAGGCGAAAATCAGTTGGCCGTCCGGCGAGAAGCCGGGATTGGCGAACATCACGTAGCCGAGGATGCCGTAGGGCAGCGCGCCCCAGAGGATCCACGGGCGGAACTTGCCCCAGCGCGACTGCGTGCGATCGGCGAGGACGCCGATGACGGGATTGATGATCGCGACAAGGATCGGAACGGTGCCGAGTAGCGTGCCGGCGGCACCACTCTTGATGCCGACGACGTCCGTGTAGTAGTAGGCGAGGAAGATGTTGAACGCCTGGAAAAAGAAATTCGAGGCGGTGTCGCCGAGACCGTAGGCGAGCTTCTCGCGGAAGCTGAGTGCGCTGGGTGAAGTGACTGCAGGCATGGGTTATGGGGAAGAGAAAGGAGGGAGGATAAATTTGGATCTAAAAAACAAACGCGCACCGGGTAGAAAATCCGATGCGCGTTGTGAACTATGCTGCGCGTATCTGTGTCAGATGCGGGCGGCGAAATCAGAAGGCGAGCTCGTAGGTGAGCCGGCCGCTGATCGGCGGATTATAGATCAGGCCGTAGAGCTTTGTATCGTTGAGCAGGTTATCGATATTCAGCTGCAACGACTGTTCGCGGCCGCCGTTCTTCCAGGTTTTGCGAGCGAACGCATTTACCTTCAGCTGTGCGGGCATGTAGAGGACGATCAAGTCGCCGTTGATGTCGGTCTGCACTTGGCCGCTGCCGTGGGTGACGCCGGAGAAGTAGGCACGCTTCGATGCGTAGTCGGCGCCAAGACCGACCGTCCAGTCTTTCAGGGCACCCTTGAACTTGTAGTTGCCCCAGAGAGTCAGACGAGTTTTCGGAGTGTCGTCGCCCGGGAAGACGCCGGTGTTGGTGCGAGTGGAGGTATCGGTTGGGTCTGTGTAGGCCTCCGCAAGTGTTTGGCCTTTGAGACCGAAGCCGCCGTTGGGGAAATACCAAGTCGCCCAGCGATCTTGCGGGTAAGGATATTTGATCCACTGACCTTTGTTCGTGAGTGTGACCTTGCTGTTAAGAGAGGCAGAAAACACGAACTGCATCTGATCGTTCGGGGTGAACATGACTTGGCCATCCCAGCCTGTTGCTTCGGAGCTGGAAGGGATAGCCGCGTTGAGCGCGGCATTTTGGAAGGCCGCATCGTCGAGCGTGGCGTTGTTGACGCCAGGATCGCTAACGCTATTGCCTTGGTAAATCCACCCAGACCAACCGGGTGCGGCGGCCTCGAAGTGCGCATCAAGGAAAGCCGCGCCTTCCGGCGTGCTGGCGTTCAGGTAGATGCTGCCAGCGAAGGCGCTTTGCCCGTTAATGGGTGACACGTTAGTAACTGCGCCGGCAAGGACCGCGGCATCATAAGCTGCCTGCTTAGCAGGCGTCATATACCACGGATTCGTGGGGCTGTCGCCACCACCGATGTTGTAGATGATGGGCTTGTTCGGGTCGAACTTCGGGTTGCCCAACGGGGCCGGGGTCGAGAAGCCAGAGGCCAGCCATGCATTCTTGGTGATCTTGTATTTGCTGATGGATCCCGAAATCTTGCCTTTGAGGAAGTCGAACTTGATGCCAAATTCTTCGCTGCGGGCGGTGTCAGCTCCTACCGGGGCTCCGGAAGCAGCATTGTGCAGACCGCCGAAATTCGGCTGGAAGCCGTCAGCTTTGAGAGCAAACACCGACAGGCTTTCGGTTAGACGAACCATGATACCGCGTTGGTAGGATGTGTTTTTCGTCTGATCCGATGTAGAAACCGTGGTGGTAGGGACACCCAATGGCGTTAAGCTGGTGAAGGTGGACCAAGCGTCGCTCTTGTCCTTGCGGGCGCCCATCATGAGGATGACGCGATTATCAAGTCCCCAGAAACGGCCGAACTTGATAAAGTTATTTACGTAAAACGCCTTGTTCCACCCCTTGTTGATAACGTCGCGGTTGTTCTGATACATGCCGGGGGCGGGTGAGCCATCGCCTTGCGTGGCGAAACGGATGGGCGAGAGATCGAGCGGCCCTTTGTAACTATAGAGGCCTGGCAGGGTCTGCCAGTTATCGGAGTCGATTTCGTTATAGAGCTCAGAATAGCCGGCGAGCACTTGGTCTTCCAAGCGGAACCATTTATCTTCGAAGAGGCGCTTGCGGGCGGTAAATTCTGCGCGGACTTGGTTGCGCAAAGTTGAGGCCCGATTTTGGTTCCAGCTGTAAGTAACGACTTCGTTGTCGAAGGTGCCGTATTGCAGATTACCGTTGGAAGGTGTCACGCCGCCGATGCCGTTGTCCACCGAAGTGAGGGTAATCGTTTGGGAGAGGTTGTAGCCCGGGCTGCCGACCGTGACTTGTTGGATGCCGCCGTTTACGTCCTGCGTTTGGGTCTTCCACTTCGATTGGTTGTAACCAAAGAGGAAGTCCACTTGGGGCAGCCAGTTCGATTCTTTGAGCAGTTGCTGGCTGAACAACACTTCGATATTAGTGAGCTGTTGATTGTTGTAAGTATCCGGGCCGCTTAAATTGAAGGTGCGTTTGTCGGCGCCTGGGGGCCAGTAGAAGCCGGTGGCTTCCAGTTGGTCGTTGTTGATCGGGGTGCCGCCATTGCCTTGCGCAGCGCGCAGAGCTCGGAAGCCGAACCCGCTAGCTTTAGAATTCACGAACTCGGTCTGAACGAGGAGTTCGGACGTCTTGGTGGGCCTCCAAACGATGGAGGGGGCCAGCATGTAGTGTGACTGCTTTTGGTTATCGACGTTAGTGCCGTTGCTTTGTGCGGCACCAATTAGGCGATAATCCAGCCCCGGCGATTTGCTGAGAGGGCCGGTCGTATCCAGAGTGGCGCGCATAAAATTCTCTGTGCCGTAGCCGAGCGTGATGTAAGATTGCTGACGGCTCTGCGGGCGCTTGGTCAGATAATCGACGACACCACCGAAGTTGCCCGTGCCGTAGAGCAGCGCGTTCGGGCCTTGCACGACTTCGACGCGGTCGATGTTGATCGCATCACTTGGGCTGCCGCGGAGGAAGCCGTCGCGGAGCACATTATTGGTGATGAAGCCGCGCATTTTGACCTGCGTGCCGCTAATGTTGGAAGTGACACCCTCGGGATTGTTGACGCCGCCGGGGCCGTAGGGGCCGCCCGAGACTCCGCCAACGCCGCCTTTGTTTTCGAGGTCGTTTTGAGTTTGGAGCGAGATGCCAGAGATGTAGGCCAGTGAATCGCGGAGATCGGTCGCGCCGGTGTCCTTGATGAACTCGCTGGTGATAATCTGCATGGGCACCGGGAGGTCCTTGATCGCCGTGTCCACACGCGAGCCAGAGATGGCATTCGTGGCGGCGTAGCCACTGTCTTTGGAGGTGGTGACTTTAAACGGGGACAGAACGACAGTTTCTTCCTCTCCGTCTTTCTTGGTGTCTGTTTTACGAGCGGCATCTTCAGCGGTGGAAGCCGCCGCATCAGCCTCGGCGTTGGCAGTCTGTGCCCGCATAGGTGCGGGACAAAGTGCCGCCAGAGAGCAAGCCAGCAGGCCTGCGCGTAGCACGATGTAGGGTGGTGTTTTCATTGGCGTTATGGGTTTGGGGTGAGTGTTGGCACGTGCAGGATTTCACCGCTTGTGCATGGGAATAAAACGCCGTTGAACAGTTAAATTGTCAACGAGTTATTGCATTGTTTGTTGCATGCATATCCGTTGAGATATTCAATTTATAAATAACTGAACAATAGACAAAAAAGCAATTAGTGCAGCATGTTTACCCAGCAATATCTCCGCAACTGACTTATTTTGTTGCATTGATAATTGCTTGCTTCCATGCGTTGTAAAGATAGCAATTTCATCACACCCGCACGCACTGCCAACCCCATCCCTTTTTCCCTGTGGCCCGTATCAACCAAACACTCATCGCCGAGAAACTGAATCTCTCACGCGCCACGGTTTCTCGTAGTCTGGCAAACCACCCCGCCATCAGTGCCGACACTCGCACTAAGGTGCAAAATATGGCCGAAAGCCTCGGCTACCGTGTGAGTATTGGCCGCCTTTCTCGCCGCCATGCGAAGGGCGCCAATAAGCTCACCATCGGCGTCCTCATTGGTATCCCGGCCGAGAACGTCGTCATGGCGACTTTTCCGCACATTCTTAAAGGCATTTGCGAGAGGGCGGCCATCGAGCGCGTCAAAGTGGACGTCTATTATCAGGCGCCGGGTGACTTCCATGTCGATAGCACGGATCGCCAACCGGCGTTTCGCCATATGCGCTCGGCGGACTGGCGGGGTGCCATCCTCATCTATCCCTTTGAAGAATCGGTGGTCGATATGATCACCAAGCGGCTTTCCACCGTCGCGGTTTTGGAAAGTTACAGCCATCCTGGCATCGACATCATCGATACCGACGATGCTTCTGGAGTCGTTGCGATGATGGATCTCCTTCGCACGGCCGGGCACAAAAGAATCGGTTTCGCCTCCTGGCATTACCCTATTGGCGGCCACTGGATCGCCCGCCGTTTCTCCGGCTATGTCGAGTCGCTCTATTTGCACGGCTTGCAGTTCAACCCCAGCTGGGTGCTCAACGTTAATCGACGGGACGAGCCCATGACGCCCGCCCAGGTTTCCGCGCGGGTGGCGCATCTCGTGCGCCACGAAGGCGTCACCGCTTGGGTTTGTGCGGCTGACCACCAGGCCTATCCACTCATCTCCGACCTTCGTGCCAGCGGCATTCGCGTGCCCGAGGATTGCTCTATCACCGGGTTTGACGGACTGGAGCCGCCCGCCGACTTGCCACGCGCCACTTCCTTGCGTGTGCCACACGAACACATCGGGGCTTCCGCACTCACCCGATTGATCAACCGACTCGAACACCCTTCCTCCCCTCGGCGAAAAATTCTCGTCGAGGCGGAGCCCGTCCAAGGCGACACGATCGCCGCCCCACCCTCAGCGTAAACCCTCAACTCCTTTCCTTCATGCTTCGCTCACCTACTTCACAAAAATTTCCCCGTGGATTCGTCTGGGGTGTGGCCGCCGCTGCCGCCCAAATCGAAGGCGCCGCCCGCACGGGTGGCAAAGCCGAGTCCGTCTGGGATCGCTACGCGCTCCGTCCCGGTGCCATTCTCAACGGCGACAATCTCGACGTAGCCTGCGACCACTTCCATCGCTACAAAGCCGATTTCGCGCTCATGCGTAAACTCGGCTTTCGGCACTACCGCCTGTCGATCGCTTGGCCGCGTATTTTCCCCAACGGCGACGGCCAGCTCAATACGCAGGGCCTAGATTTCTACCAACGCCTCATCGACAGCCTGCTCGCCGAGGGCATCACGCCTTGGGTCACGCTCTTCCATTGGGATCTTCCGCAGGCCTTGGAAGATCGCGGCGGGTGGCGCGCCAGATTGGTGCCCGATGCCTTCGCTCGCTACGCCGATACGGTCGTCGCCAGCTTCGGCGACCGGGTGAAAAATTGGATCACGCTGAACGAAATCCGCTGCTTCACCACGATGGCTTACGGCGGTGCTGGCAAAGCTCCCGGCGCGAACGAATCCGCTGCCGTCGTCAACCAGACGGTTCACCACGCATTGCTCTGTCACGGGCATGCCGTGCGCGCCGTGCGCGAATACGGCGGTCGCGGAGCGCGCTGCGGACTTACCGACAATTGCGAAACCATGGTGCCTGTGACTGAATCTGCGGAGGACATCGCCGCCGCGCGGGCGCAATTCGTCACGGCCAATCTCCCCATTCTCGATCCGATCTATCGCGGAGCCTATGCCGACGCCTATCTCCGAGCGTGTGGACGCGCTCGCCCCAAGGTGGCGCGAGGCGACCTTGCCCTCATCAGCACGCCGATGGATTTTCTCGGGCTAAATATCTACTCAGGCACTTTCGTGCGTCGCGGCCAGCGCGGCCGTCCGGAAGTCGTCACGCCCTCGCCGAGCTATCCTCGTGCCGATAGCGAGTGGCTGCGGCTCGCTCCTCGCGCTCTCTATTGGGGCCCGCGTTTTGCCGCCGATGTTTACGGCGAAAAAAACATCTACATCACCGAAAACGGCTGCGGTTATGACGACGACGCCGTGAAGAACGGAGAATGCCTCGACCTGCACCGCGTCGAATACCTGCGCAGTTACCTTGCCGAACTTCATCGCACCATCCGCGACGGCACGCCCGTGCGCGGCTACTTCGTCTGGTCTTTCCTCGACAATTTTGAATGGACAGACGGTTACACGCGGCGGTTCGGACTCGTGCACAACGACTTCAAAACCCAGAAGCGCACGCCCAAACTCAGTGCCCACTGGTATGCCCAAGTCGCCCGCACGAACGCGCTCTTCTGAACGAAAACCGCAACGCGGCCCGCGTCAGCCTTGCGTAGGCAGTTTGGCTTTCGCTTGAGCCCAGTGGTCGAGTAGCGTGCGGAAGTCCTGCTCCTTCGTGCCGCTTTCGATGACGTAGTCGTAAGTGTGACGCTCGGCTAATTCGCGCTCTGCACTTTGCAGGCGACGGGAAAGCTCCTCGGAGCTTACCGGCCCGCGGCCCTGCAGACGCTCGCGCAGCACATCAAGTGAGGCGGGTGCGACGAACATCGTGACCACGCGCCCACGCAGCAGCGGATCGTTTTGCGCGGCGGCGCGGATGGAGCGCACGCCTTGCACATCAATATTCATCACGAGGTTGGTCTGCGGCAGACGGTCGAGCACAGCCGACTTGAGCGTGCCGTAACGGTGCTTCTGGTGCACCCAGGCCCATTCGAGAAAATCATCTGCGGCCACATGCGCATCGAATTCCTCTGCCGAAAAAAAATGGTAGTCGCGGCCGTTTTGTTCGCCGGGTCGCGGTGGACGCGTCGTGGCCGTGACCACGCGTTCGAAGCCCGGCACTTCTCGCACCACGCGGTCGCACAGCGTGCTTTTGCCCGCGCCCGCCGGGCCAGCGAGAATCAGCAAGGCGTGCGGTGTGGCGGCGGACATGAGTTAGGCGGCGAAGACCGTCGCAGCGGTGCCTAGGCCAACGGCGAGGAATACGAAACCGACCCAGCGCGGTCGGCCCGGCGCTCGGTAGAGCCACTCCAGCACATCGCGGACGCGAAACGGTGCCGCCGCGAGATAGAGCGCGAGCACGAGCCCAAAGTAGATGACGACTTTGTGCACCCAGATGAGCGGCGTGGTGTAATTCATGTAGCTGGCGGCGAGGAGTGGCTCAGAGCCGATCAGTGTGAGCACGCACAATCCGCGCACGGCGAGAAAGTCTGGCGCGTAAAAGAAAGCGAGGACGGCCAACGCGCCAAAAGCGAGCAACAGGATGCCGGGTTTTTGCACGAAAATCAGATCGGCCTCACCGAGGCTAGAAATGCGCCAGAGAAACCACGCCGCACCTCCACCAAAGAACACGATCGCCGCCCGCTGGGAGCGAGGAAACCCACGCAGCGCCGCAACGACGCGCGGCTCATTCCACACGAGCAACGCACCCAACAAGGCGAGTAGAAGGCCGGGCAAGACAATGGCGAAGGTGAGGTTCATGCGAAGGTCACGCTAAAGAAAAGGAAAGCCGTGGTGGTGGACGAGAGTAAACGCGCTATACACCCACCAACGCGAGTTCTCCGTAGAGCACGGCGGTGGACACGCGGTTGATTTTCACGGGCACGAGCTCGCCGATGAGACGTTCGTCGGCGGCGAAATGAACGATGCGGTTGCCCCGCGTGCGCCCCATGAAACCGAGGCCTTTTTTATCCGGCCCCTCGACGAGGACTTCCTGCGTGGTGCCGAGGAGGGTGGCGTTGCGGCGGTCGGAGTTGGCTGCGAGCAGTTCGAGCAGGGTTTGGTTACGCGCCTCTTTCACTTCATCCGGCACTTGGTCGGCGAGGTCGGCGGCGGGCGTGCCAGTGCGGATGGAGTATTTGAAGATGTAGGCCATGTCGTAGTTGCAGGCCTCGAAGAGCTCACGCGTCTGGGCGAAGTCTTCGTCCGTCTCGCCGGGGAAGCCGACGATGATGTCGGTGGAGAAATACATGTCGGGGCGCACGCGGCGCAGGTCGTCCACGATCTGCCGGTAGCGGTCCCGCGAGTAGGGCCGGTTCATGAGCTTGAGGATGCGGTCGCTGCCCGATTGGAGCGGCAGGTGCACGTATTCGCAGAGTTTTTCGAGACGACCGTAGGCTTGGATGAGGTCGTCTTTGAAGCCGCGCGGGTGTGGCGAAGTGAAACGGATGCGGCGGAGGCCGGGGATGGCGTTCACGCGTTCCAGCAATTGCACGAAGGGGCTAATGCCGCCCGTGTGTTGGTAGTCGCGGCGGCCGTAACTCGTGACGATCTGGCCGAGCAATGTGATCTCGCGCACGCCTCGGTCGGCCAGCTCTTCGCACTCGCGCACGATTTCGTCCATCGGACGCGAGCGTTCGTCGCCGCGGGTTTTGGGCACGATGCAGAACGCGCAATCCATGTTACAGCCCTGCTGAATAGAAACAAAGGCGGACACTTGGCGCTCGGCCAACTCGTGGTCGCGGATGGTGTTTTGCGAGCCGGCTTCTTCGGCGATGTCCACAATGCGCGAGGGCAAGACCGTGCCGGCGGCTTGAGCTGCGCGGAGGTTGTCGAGGTAGTCGGGGACTTGGTGAAACTTTTGCGTGCCGACGATGAGGTCCACGTCGGGCAATGCATCGAGGAGGGCGGCGCCACGGTTTTGCGCCATGCAACCGAGGATACCGAGGACGAAGCGCGGGTTGCGCTTCTTGCGCTGGGCCGCGTAGCCCGCCTTGCCGATGGCTTTTTGCTCGGCCATGTCGCGCACGGAGCAAGTGTTGAGGAGCATGACATCGCAGGCGTTTTCGTCCTGCACGATACGGTAGCCCCGGGCACGCAGCATCGCCGCGACAGCCTCGCTGTCGCGCTCGTTCATCTGGCAGCCGTAGGTTTTGATGAAGACGCGGTTCATCGTGGAGCGCCGAGGCAACCGCCCCACCCCGCCCCGGTCAACGCGGGAAACATCGGTCTTTCCCCGTTAAGAGACGTCCAAAGTTAGAGCGCAGCGATGAACTCTTCCGCTGAGACGCCCGCTTGCCGCAACACCCCAGCCAAGGTGCCGGTCTTGATTTCGCGGTGATTTGGCACCACGCAACCCGCAGAAGCGCGTCGCAAAACGATATGACTGCCGCGCTAACGGACGATCTCGAAGCCTAGTCGCTGGAGGGCGCGCACGGCTTCGGAGCCGGAGACGCGAGGAAGTTTAGGCATGACCCGCCACCTCGAAAGTCGTCAGCAGCGGCTTACCAGCCTGCGCCAGAGGAAACTCTTCCAGATAAAGCTCTGTAGCCTCGCGCAGATTGCTGATGGCTTCAGACACAGACTCGCCTTGGGTCGTCGTGCCTGTTTCTGGGTTGAGGGCGACAAATCCGCCCTCTTCGGCAGGAATTAGTACGGCGGTGAGAAGCATGGCCCCAGTCTGTGGGAATCACGCGATGAGTCAAGGTGCGCGATGATGCGCTAGTTAGGCGGGCTTGCTAGCCCGTGGCGTGGTTCGGCTTCGGGCTGGCTTGACCGGCGTAGTTTGAAACTTCTTGGCCACAGGCTCTTCGGATACGCCATGCCCTACTCTATCAGGCACGCCTTCTTTTATTAAGCCTGTCGAAGCTGGCCGATCAAAAGTCGCCCATGGATAGTGGAAGCTTTACAGTCACTTATAGGTGGTGCGAAGTGGAACGTAAGCATGCGTCCTAAGTTTCAGCATCCGACGGCAATAACCCCTGCCCGCGCTCACGTATGAGCTTGGTGAAATCCAAACAGCGCGTTGCCGACCACGGCGAAGTCTTCACACCGCCGTGGATGGTCGAAGCCATGCTCGATCTCGTGAAAGGCGAGACCGAGCGGATAGATTCACGCTTTCTTGAGCCGGCTTGTGGAAGCGGAAATTTTCTCGTGCAGGTCTTGCGGCGGAAGCTCGCCGCCGTGGAAATCAAATACGGCCAGTCCGATTTCGAGCGCCGCCATTTCGCCCTGTTCGGCCTCATGTGCATCTACGGCATAGAGCTATTGCCAGACAATATCGTCGAGTGCCGCGCCAACCTGCTGGAGATTTTTGCCGAGTATCTGGCTCTCAACCCGACCGACGACCTATATCGCGCCGCGTTCTACGTGCTGTCGCAAAACCTCGTGCACGGCGACGCCCTCACGATGCGCACCCACGCCGCCGAGCCGATTACTTTTGCCGAGTGGGGCTATTTGGGGAAGGGCCGGTTCCAGCGGCGCGACTTCCGCTTCGACAACCTCACCCAATCCTCGGCCTTCAGCGCCGAGGGCTCGCTTTTCGCCAATCTCGGCATGCACGAGATTTTCACCCCGGCCAAAACCTATCCGCCGATGACGGTGGGCGAGTTGGTCGCTGCGGTTTCGCGTGGCACAGAAACAAAAGGCGTAATTCCATGATGGGAATCCAATCCATAGCCGATTTGCAATTGCTGCGGGAATCCGTGGAATTGGAATGCAAGCTTGCGGTCGGTCGTGACGGCAAAGGAGCACTGCCGGAAGACTTTTGGCCGACTTACAGTTCTTTCGCAAATACTGATGGCGGCGTGGTAGTGCTTGGGGTGCGAGAAAAACAGGGAGAGTTTAGCATTCAGGGCATCGTCAACGTCGCCAAAGTGCGCAAGGAGTTGTTTGATGGTTTAAGCAATCGCCAAAAGATAAGTGTGAATTTGCTGACGGATGCGCAAGTGCGCGAGGTGGTGTTGGATGGCGCGACGATTCTGGTGGTGGAAATTCCACGTGCCAGCCGCAAGCAGCGCCCGGTTCACCTGACCACCAACCCGCTGACCGGAAACACTTACCGCCGACTAAACGAGGGTGACCGGCCTTTGCCGGATGAAGAAGTGAAGCGGATGCTGGCGGAACAGGTGAACGACAGTCGCGATGATCGCATTCTCAAAGGCTATGATTTGGATGATCTCGATTTTGAAACTTTCCGCGCATTTCGTCAGGTATTTGCCAATCGTGACCCAGGTCATCCTTGGAATACCACGGCGGACCGGGAATTTCTCCGGCAAATCGGCGGCTGGCGCAAAGACCGCGAGACTGACGCGAGCGGCCTCACGCTGGCCGGCTTGTTGATGTTCGGTCAGATGGCGGCGATACAGGAGGAATTGCCAAATTACATGCTGGATTATCAGGAGCGACCTCAGGCCAGGACAGAAAAGCGGTGGATTGATCGTATTACGCTGGATGGTAAATGGTCCGGCAACCTCTATGACTTTTACCGTAAGGTGTATCTGAAGCTTACGGCGGATCTCAAAGTCCCGTTTCTACTAGAGAAGGGAGAACGGAAGGATGAAACACCGGTGCACGAGGCACTGCGCGAAGCCTTGGCGAATGTGATTGTGCATGCCGATTATTCTGACCGTGCTTCGGTGCTGGTGGTGAAGCGGCCTGACATGTTTGGCTTCCGCAATCCTGGCTTGATGCGCATTCCCGTGGAAGTGGCGTTGCATGGCGGGGAGCCAGATTGTCGGAATCGCACGCTGCATAAAATGTTTCGTTTTGTGGGTGTAGGCGAGCAAGCCGGAACCGGCATTCCGAAAATCTTGCATGGCTGGCAATCCCAGCACTGGAATCCGCCGAAACTTTACGATACGCCCATTCCCTATAATCAGACTTTGTTGGAATTGCGGATGATCGACCTCTTCCCCGAGGAGGTGATGAATGGGCTCAGGGCAAAATTTGGAGCAGCCTTCGAATCGTTGAATTATGTGGAGCGGGTCGCGCTGGCCCTCGCCGCCAGTGAAGGCACGGTCAACCATGCTCGGCTAAGAGCTGTGACCACCGAGCATCCGGTAGATTTGTCCAAAACCCTGCAGCATCTCACTCATATTGGAATGTTGGAATCCACGGGCGGACGAGGCGCGGTCTATCATCTTGCAGGAGAAGATGTTCCGACGCCGGAAGATGTTTTTGGCCCACCTCCCCGAATTTCAGGGCGCAGCTCCCCGAATTTGGAGTCCAGCTCCCCGAATTTTGGGGGAAATCGGGATGCGGAGGGTTGTTTGATTTCCAAGCAGTTGGATCTGCCGGTGCTGGATGACTTAAAGGTTTTGGCACCCCGTTTACGAGCCGAGTTAGAGCTTCTCGCCGATGAGCCTCGCACCAAGGGCAAAGTGGAGCGGGAAGTGCTGATCGCCGTGGTTTTGAAAATTTGCACAGGCCGATTCGTGGCTTTGCGCTGTCTGGCGGAACTGGTCAACCGAAAGCCGGACACTCTGCGTGACCAATACCTTTCAAAACTCGTTCGTGACCGCAAACTAACCCTCGCATTCCCCACCACACCGACCCACGAACGCCAAGCCTACACGACCACCCTATGATGTCTCAGGCTAACTTCACCTTGCGCGGGCGCAACCCCGACGTGCTGACGTGCATCGCCAACCTCTCCAACGACGAGGTGTTCACGCCGCCCGAGTTTGCCAACCGGATGCTCGACACGCTCGCCGAGGCATGGGCGGCAAATAACAAAGGCGCGAATATCTGGGCGGACAAAACGGTGAGGTTCCTCGACCCCTGCACGAAGTCCGGCGTGTTTTTACGCGAGATCACCCGCCGACTCACGCGGGGTCTGGAAAAGGAGATGCCCAATCTGGAGAAGCGCGTGAACCACATCCTGACCAAGCAAGTCTTCGGCATCGGCATCACGCAGATCACCAGCTTGCTCGCGCGGCGGAGCGTGTATTGTTCGAGAGACGCCACGGGAAAACACTCCATCGCCAAAACCTTCACCAGCGACGAGGGCAACATCTGGTTCCAGCGCCTCAAACACACGTGGGAGGGCGACAAGTGCCGGTATTGCGGCGCAAACCAACGCGATTACGACCGCGCGGCGGGACTGGAAACCCACGCCTACGCGTTCATTCACACCGACAACATCAAGACTCGGCTCACCGAGATTTTTGGAGGCAACATGCAATTCGACGTCATCATTGGAAATCCACCGTATCAACTCGGCCAAAGCGGAGGCGAAGCCGTCGGCGGATTCGCGATGCCAATCTATCAGGAGTTTGTCAAAGCGGCCAAAAGCCTCGACCCGCGTTTCATCGTGATGGTTACACCGTCGCGATGGTTCGCCGGTGGGCGCGGGCTGGAGGAATACCGCAGCGAGATGCTCAACGACAAACGCGTGCGGGCACTTGTGGACTACCCCGATGCAAGAGAGGCATTTCCCGGCACGCAAATCAAAGGTGGCGTGTCTTACTTCCTCTGGGACAAATCATGGAATGATGCCTGTGAGGTGACGACGGTTGAAGGTGGAAAACCAACTGCGCCGCCGACAAGAAGGTTCCTTAGTGCTTACGATGTTTTGGTTCGTCGCAACGAGGCCGTTCCGATTTTGGAGAAAGTGCTTAAGACGACAGTCAAGGACGGATTTGGCAACCTGGCCTCCAAGGTCTCGGCCATCCAGCCATTCAGCATTCGCACGAATTTTCGCGGAGCAGAGACACCAAAGGGAATCAAGAAGCCTGTGCGCCTCATTGGGAACGGCGGGGAAACGTTCATTGAGCGCGCCAAAGTCCCAAGAAACGACGAATGGGTTGACGAGTGGAAGGTGCTGCTTGGTGCAGCCTATGGCGCAGGCGAAGGCTATCCGCACCAGATTTACAATCACCCAATCGTTGCTGGCCCTGGCACGGCATGCAGTGAAACCTATTTGGTAATTGATCGCTTCAAGTCCAAGGCTGAAGCAGAAAGATTTGCCTCATACTTACGCACGAGGCTTGTCCGCTTCCTTGTGTCGCTTCGGAAATATACACAGCATCTCTACAACGAACGCTTCCAGTTTGTTCCTGACCTTCCGATGGATCGCGAATGGACCGACGAGATACTTTACAAGAAATACGGTATCACCAAGAGCGAGATTGAGTTCATCAACAGCATGATTCGTCCGATGGGCGAAGGCGACGACGATGAGTAAAACCATCGAAGAAATCCTCGCGCCGAAGCCAGAGGCGCGGCCGCGCATCTACGCCTACTCGATTGACGACCAGGCGCACGCGGGGCTGCTCAAAGTGGGCCAGACCACGCGCGACGTGAAGCAGCGCATCGCCGAGCAGCTCAAGACGGCGGCGATTAAAAACTACACCATCGTCCTGGATGAATCCGCCGAACGCGACGACGGCACGATTTTTAGCGATCACGCGGTGCGTGCGGCCCTCGTCCGGAAGGGTTTCGCCAACCCCGAATTGGAGTGGATGCGTTGCACACTCAAGGATGTGAAAACAGTGCTCACGGAGCTACGCACCGGGGAAAAATTCACCGGCACGCATTCGCAAACCTTCGCGATGCGTCAGGAGCAAGCCGCCGCCGTGGAGAAGACCGTGGACTACTTCCAATCCATCTGGGCGGAGAAAAGGAAGGTCGTCCCGCGCTTTCTGTGGAACGCCAAAATGCGCTTTGGCAAGACCTTCACCGCGTATCAACTCGCCCGGAAAATCGGGGCCAAGCGGGTGCTCGTGCTCACCTTCAAACCCGCTGTGGAGGATGCGTGGCAGACAGATCTCGAATCTCACGCCGACTTCGACGGTTGGCAGTATCTCTCGCGCCACTCCGAGAGCGACCCGACGCAGGTGTCGGCCAAAAAGCCGCTGGTTTATTTCGGCTCATTCCAAGACCTGCTGGGGCGCGATGCGGTCGGCAATATCAAGGCCAAGAACGAATGGCTGCACGCGGTGAACTGGGATTTGGTGGTGTTTGACGAATACCACTTCGGCGCATGGCGCGACACCGCGAAGGAATTGTTCGAGGGCGAGGAAGAAGCGGTCGCCAAGAAGGAGACGAAGCTTGAATACGCCGCCGGTTTGGAAGGCGTGAATGAAGACCTTAGCGTGCTCTCGACGCGGGAGGCGGAGTTCCTGCCCATCACGACACGGGCCTACCTCTACCTTTCGGGCACGCCGTTCAAGGCACTGGCCACGGGCGAGTTCATGGAGGAGGCGATTTTTAATTGGACTTACACGGACGAGCAGCGCGCCAAGGAAGAGTTCGCCAAGAAAAATCCCGACAAATGGAATCCTTATGGCGCGTTGCCGCAGATGCGGCTGCTGACCTACCAGATGCCGCCGGAGTTGATCGCCATCGCGCGGGCGGGCGAGTTCGATGAGTTTGACCTGAACACTTTTTTCGAGGCGGCGGGCGAAGGAACCAAGGCGCAGTTCAAGCACAAGAGCGACGTGCAGAAATGGCTGGATATTATTCGTGGCGGCTACACGCCCAAGACGGTGGAACAACTCAAGACGGGCACGCATCCGCCGTTTCCGTATTCGGATGTGCGCCTGCTCCCGTATCTCCAGCACTCCTTCTGGTTTTTACCCAGTGTCGCTGCGTGTCAGGCGATGGCTAACCTCTTGGCCGAAAAGCAAAACGTTTTCTGGCATGACTACGATGCGATCGTTGCGGCGGGCACAAGTGCAGGCATCGGCCTGGAAGCGCTGCCGCCCGTGCGCAAGGCCATCGGCGGCGGATTCGACACCAAAACGATCACGCTCTCCTGCGGCAAACTCACCACCGGCGTCACCGTGCCGCAGTGGTCATCCATCCTGATACTGCGCAATCTGAAATCACCCGAAACGTATTTTCAGGCGGCGTTTCGCGTCCAGTCGCCGTGGTCCATCAAAAACCCGAACGGTGATAATCCGAACGAAGAGGAAATTTTTAAGCCCGCGTGTTTCGTGTTCGATTTCGCACCCACCCGCGCCCTGCGGCAACTTTCCGAATACGGCATCGGCCTCTCGCCTAACGAGTCGAATCCGGAGAGCGCGGTGCGAGACCTCGTGTCGTTTTTGCCGGTGCTGGCTTACGATGGCGCGAACATGACTCAGATCGACGCGGGCGGCATCCTCGACATCGCGATTGCGGGCACGTCGGCGACCTTGCTCGCGCGTAAGTGGGAGAGTGCTGTGCTCGTGAACGTGGACAACGATACCCTGCGTCGCATCCTTGAAAGTCCCGAAGCGATGGCTGCCGTTGAGCGTATTGAAGGTTGGCGCAACCTCGGCGACAACATCATCGAAACCATCATCAACAAGAGCGATGTGGTGAAGGAGCTGAAAAACAAGGCGAAGGACAAGGACTTGTCGGCGAAGGAGGAGAAGCAGCTCACCGACGAGGAGCGGGAGTTCAAATCCAAGCGCAAGCTGGTGCAGGAAAAACTCATCAAGTTCGCGACGCGCATCCCGGCTTTCATGTATCTTACGGATTTTCGGGAGAACACGCTGCAAGACGTGATCACCAAAATCGAGCCGGACCTGTTCGAGACAGTCACGCGGCTGACGGTGAAAGATTTTCACCTGCTGGTGCGGCTGAGGGTGTTCAACACCGAACAGATGAACCAAGCGGTCTTCGCCTTCCGGCGCTATGAAGATGCCTCGCTGTTCTACACCGGCATCGAGAGCCACCCGGGGCTCACGCACTACGGGTTATACGACACGGTGGTGGCAAAAGCGTAAATGCGCAGTCTGCTTTTGGTTGGGTGATGTGGGCACAGCGGCCTTCCAGCAGCAGGGGACAACTTACAGTAGGCCTGTTGCGTGGAAAAATAAGGCTTCGCATCGGGCGGGTGGATGATTTTGCCTGCGGCATGGGATTTTTCGATCGTCTCCTCGGTGGTAATAATGGGTCTGGGCCCCAACAACCGGCGGCTGCGCCGTCAGCTGAAGCTGCACCAGCGGCGGCGGGCGGCGTGATGCCGCGCCTGCGCGAGGCGCGTCTGAAGCTCGACGCGAAGGATTTGCCGGCGGCCATGTCGATCTACGCGGAAGTGCTGGCAGCGTCCGGCGATCGCGCGGATGTGCTGCTGACTATCTCGGGCGACCTCGGAGCGACTGGGCATGCGCGGGAGGCGATCGAGTTGGTGGCGCCGCGTTACGATCGTGAGCGGCATGGCCCGGCCACGGGGCTGAATCTTTTGCAGGCCTACATCGTGTCGCGGCAGCCAGAGCCTGCGCAGCATTTGCTCGATTTGCTTTTCGAGCTGCGGCGTCCGGAGTTAGAAGATCGCCTGTTGGGGTTTTCCAATGTGATTGCTGATTTGATAGC
>JACCDO010823597.1_pt1 | contig 25504 bp, 49 predicted proteins | sample 7446101 | NCBI WGS metagenome assembly JACCDO01 (sample SAMN15323440, study PRJNA562643) | freshwater metagenome | isolation source: river surface water | place: USA:Blue River Watershed | collected 2017-08-16 | reverse complement strand
GTATCTATAATACCTGAATTATGACCAATTTTTGCAGGTGTGTTGTAATTTTTCTTGTTTCTTTTATCATCCATTCTATTGTAATATTTTATAACAATTTGACCATCTTGTGTTTTAAATACCCTACCTTGATCACTTGCTTGTTCAAATCCGCATACTTGCGAAAAATAAGTAGCTAATGGAAGAAATTCATTTGTTTTTGCGTCAATCCAAATATTGTAGGTACGCAATGGATTTTCTTGAAAAGAAACTTCAAAATCAGTGTCTTTTGAATTTTCTAAATTGTAAATTTGGATTCCCAATCTTTTTGGACTGATTGGAAAAGATAAAAATATTTGTTTTTCTCCTGAAACAGCAACAATTCTATTGGCATATTCGGAGTTAACTTTACCATAGTCTTCGGCAATCACTTTGAAACGTTTTTCTCCCGTTGTCTTTATCTTAATAAATAAAGAGAATTGTCTGTTATTAGATTCGTAAACTTGGTTAAGCATTTTAAAAAAAATTTAATTTTTATGCCTTAATAAACTTATCGTAAATCAAGTATGCGCCTATTGTCAATAATGAAATAGCAAGTGTAGTTTTAAGTAAATCTCCCTTCACTTCTGTTACTGGTTGTGCCGGTTGTTTTGTAATTGTTGGAGCAGGTGTTTCTTCCACTACTGAAATCGTTGGTTTTTGTGTTTTCAAAGATTCTTCAATGCTTGGAAGAGGTTTATCAGTTACAATTACTGGATGTTGATCCGCAGGCGTTATCAACGGGTCTTTCGGTGCAAGAGAATTAACTAATTCTTTTTGTTCTTTTTCAGACTTTTGCTGTAAAACAACTTTTCTTGAATATGGATATATTTCTAAACTCATTTCTTATTTTTTTGCTGATTTACTACCTTTTCCACCTCTAAAAGCAAAGTATAAGCCTAAGCCAACAATCGCAGCTACACCAACACCGATACCGATATTTCTGTATAATCTTCGTTGTTTGTCTTTACGCTCTTGTTCTTTACGTTTTTCGTCTAATTCAGTTTGAATTTGAGCATCTCTCATAATTTGATCCACTGGTCCTTGATCTCCAATTGGATTATATGTACCCATGCTTCCTGTTCTTTCTGACCAATCTTTAACATATCCTCCGGTTGCACCAAGTAATGTTTTTACGAAAGGATTTTCAATCGTAGTTTTTACTTTTTCAGCTGCCGCTTCACGTTTTTGTTTAGCTGTTTTTTTTGTAGATGTATTTTTTGTAGATGCATCACCATCAGTATAACTGTAAATTGGGCGTTCTGTAATTACGTTCATTGTATAAGTTTTTAATTATTCTTCTTCAGTTTCTTTTGCTTTTGTAACCGTCACTTTTGTCGTTTTTGTCGGTTGGAATCGGTAAATTACATACATACCTAAAGCAGCTCCCGCTAAACCTCCATAGATATAATGTTTTCTATCTGTTTCGGCAATCCAACCTTGTTTGTTGGCTACATAAACACCAATCATACCTACTAGACCTCCTAAAAGAATCGCATCCATGTATTTTACTCTCGGATTCGATGATTTTAAGGACTTGGTAATTGGTTTAATTACCGTTTCTTCTTTTTTCTCTTCAACTTTTGGAGTTTCTTCGCTAGTTGTTATTTTGTCGTCTTCTATCACAGCTTTAGTTGTTACTTCTTTAATAATATCTACCGGTATAACCAAAACCCCATTCACTAAAATGAAAGCAGGCTGATTATTGGCATGTTTTAATTCTCCCTTTACCACATCTCCCTTTTTGAACAATTTAGTTCGAATTTGTTGAGGGTTTTTAGGATGTCCTGTTGCTACTACAAAAGGAGCATTATAATCTTGCGTTAATACGTAATTCTTGATTGCCATTTTTTCTTTTTATTTTAAAAAAAAATTAACTTTATTTTATTGGAATCCCTTACGGTTAATCCATTTTTTTCACTTTCATTTTCTTTGTTGCCTTTCCAATAGATTTGTATTCTGTATAGAACATAATGACTAATCCTGCTATGGCTACAAAACCTAAAAATTTACCCATTTCTTCTCATTTTGTAAACTACTGCTGCGCCTACAATTAGTACAGCAAGAGAAATACTTGAAATAAGTATGATGTTACGTGTCTTTTTTTGTCTTTTTTCTTCTTCAGCTAAACGATCTGCGTCTAGCTTTTTTTGTTGGACTATGCTGTTCAAAAGAGCTTGTTTCGTTTCTTCTCTTTTTTGAGCTAAAGCCGTGGCACTATCAATAGCACCGTATTTTTTAGCGTATCTTAACTTTTGGCTGCCTTCTACGGCAGTAGACCCAAGCTTTGCTATTTCGCCTACACCTTTCGCTACGGCTGTTACAGGATCGGCAGCGAGATACAAATAATCTTCTTCATCAAATGCTAAATAATCTCTCATCATAAAATAACCATTTTTAACGGCATCGTCATCCAAAGGATTATTTGCAGAAATATTTTTTGTCTGAATCAATAAATTAGATCCGAGCATCAATTCTTTATTCGAAAAAATATTATCCGTGTATTTTTCTGCTAAAACAGAAGATGAATCGCTCATGGAAGCATCAATACCGGATTCTTTAAGTAATTCAACGAAAGATTCTTTGTCCTCAACGAGAGCTTTTCCAATCTTTTGTAACAACAAATGATATGCAGAACGTGAGTTTCCACGCTCTGCATACGCATTTAGTTTATCGTTGAAATTCAACATTTTTTTTAAAAAAATTAAGCCGGGTTAGCTCCGATTGCTCCTGTTGATGGAGCATCTGTTGTTGAAACACAAATCCAATCAGCAAATGTTCCTGCAGTTAAAGCTGTTTTAACAAAAACACCGCCTTCTCCAGATGCATTGTAATCAGTTATCGCCACTTGGCTTCCGATTGGCAAAGCAACTACAGGTGCAGTAGCAAAATAAGCTTGTGCAGCAGCAGGTGCAACAGTTGGAACGCTAGTTGACGCTCCGGAAGCAGTGCTTAACCAATTGTCTTCGTCTTCAACAGCTACGATACAAGAATCACCAACCGAACTTAATGTTACAGAAGCAACACCATTGATAAGGTTAGTAACAGGAACAGGAAGCAAAGTTGTGTAAGCAATAACATTTACTTTGTTTGCTCCTACTTTGTTGATGATATGCAAACGTACAGACCAAGATCTGTTTAAGTCAGCAATATTTGGCAATGTTAAATTTACGTCACCTAAAGTAGTGTCGCATTCTAAAAATACGTCCTCGAATTGAACATTTCTCCATTCAGGACTTGCAGGTAATGAATAATTTCCAGTAATCATTGTTTATTTAATTTAAAAGTTTACAAATTTTTTAATGTTTACCTTTTGCTATGCTTTTCAGTTTTAGGTAAAGTATGATGCCATACGCCACACTGATTCCTGCATAACTGACAAGCAAAAGCTTATCTTGTATAGGTAAATTTCTAAAGTTCTGCATGTTAAAATACTTTTGCTTTTTTCAAGCCATAAATGGCAAGTGCGCCTAATCCTAATCCAAGAATAACACCAGTCCAATTTATATTTGCTTGTTTTGGGCCTTCTGCATATAAGAAGTCGTCTTCCGGTGTGTAACCGTCTGCTCCTAACATGATGTCTAATTCATGTGAATCATAATCATTTGCATCGTCTAGTCCAATTATACCAGTAGCAGATGAAGATTTTTCACTTGCAGGAATAACGATTCTTTGTGTGTCGAACTCAGCTTTCAATTCAACGTCAACAGGAGTTGTGTCGCCTCCATGTTTACCTGTCATTTTTCGAGCAATTTGTTTTTGAGTAGCAGCAGCAACAGCTAATCCTTTATTGGCAGCATTACGTATTGCTCTTGCAACACCTTTTGCTTTCGCAATTTCTTGTCTGCGTTTTTTCGTTTCAGCAACAACTTCTCTTTGGCTCATTCCATCAGCTCCGCTAAATCCTTCATACATAGCCAAAGCAGATTCTAATTCACCAAGTCTTTTGCGTCTTTCGATTATTTTTCGAGATATTTCAGATGGATTGCTTACACCACTTCTTCTTTTTTGTTCCAATAATTCAATGAGTTGTTTGTTCCATTCAATTTTATTGGCAACATCTTGAAGTTTAGGGTTAACTTTTACTGATTTAGATTTAGTTCCGGAATCATCCATTTCAGAGAATGTATCATCTTGTTGGATTCCGTCAAAAGGTTCGCTGTAATCGTACTCATCGCCTTCTTCTTCGTAATCACCCATCTCTTCTGAATCGTTATAATTACCAGCATCACCTTCTTCTTCATAACCATAATCATCACCCTCTTCTTCGTAGCCGTAATCATCGCCCTCTTCTTCATATCCATAATCGCTACCTGCTTGTTCATCAGCATATCCACCACCTGTTGGAGCAGAAGAAGTTCCGCCACCTGTTTGATCAGGTTCAGAATATCCACTACCTGCAGGAGCTTGGTCATCTGCATATCCTCCACCTTGAGGCTCATCGTAATATTGATCCGATGGAGTTGGTCTTTCTATTGGCGCAGTTGTTGGAGTATCTAGGATTTCAGGTTCTTCCTCTCTTCCAAGTTCACGTCTTCCTAAACGCAATTCTTTTCTTCGTGTGCGAATGTTTTGGCGTTGTTCCATTTCATCTGCTCTACGACCTAAACGTCTTTCGCCTCTAGAGGCTCTGCGTGTTTGTCGTGCTTCTTGACGTGCGCTTCTTACTTCATCTCTTGCTTCAACTCTTCCAAGTTTTCTTGACTTTCTAGCATCTTGACGGGCAGACCTGCGTTCCTTACGCATTCCTATTTTTTCAAGTTTACGCGCTTGACGTTTTTTACGTCTTTTACCGTTGGCATTTGAATATTCTCCAAATGCTTCTTCAAAAGATGCGCCTTCTACTCTTGATGGAGCAGAAGTAGCTGTTTTTGGAGTCAACGTAATTACAGTAGCATTTTCGTACATGACTTTGTTTTTTATTATTTACTTGGAGTGACTTCTATTGACTTATTTCTGTCAAATAAATAAGCAGCACCATAACCCAAAGCAGCACCTAATGCAGAATACATAAACACTTTTTTCCATTGGTGTTTTTTGTATTTAGAATAAGCAAATCCTGCTGTTGCTCCGGCAACAATACCGATTACTTTATTACGACTAAATGTTTCATTTTGACGTAAATCAATAACCGTTGGCGTTTGTGCGCTATCAGCTCCTAATGTGATTTCTGTTGTTTTCATTGGTTCTACACAATTTTGATAAATGTATTTTTTGTCATTCGTTAAAAACAGTCTGTAATCAAACGGCTTTCCTCTTCTTAATCCGGAAACGTTCAATAATTTTCCTGTTAATATTTGATCTTTATTTACTTTCTCTGTTGATTGAGTAAAGTTTTTATGTTCTTTATTAGGTATTAAATAAAAAGTATCTTTAATTACCTTAAATTGTTCCATATACTAAGATTTTGCAATTACGTAAGCAAAAATTCCGATAATTCCTACTAAACCTATAACTCCAATGAAGTCTTGTGTTTTTTCCGGACCGGAAGCATTACTTTTTGGTTCTTGATAAGAAGGATTGTTCCAAGGAGCTTGTGGCATGTTTAGATTCATCCCATGCCTACCATATCCTTTACAATAAGGACAATTACAATTTCCGGCAAACTCGCTTGTTTTTTCCTTTTTATCTAATTCCTCTTTTAAGATTGTTTTTAATTCGTTCTTAATGTCTTCTAATTGCTTTTTTTGCTCTTCTTCAGACAAGGGTTTTACAACTACTGCGGTTTCCTCTTTAACTTCTGCTTTCACTTCCGGTTTAACTTCCGGTGTAGATCTGGCAATAATCCATTTTTTATGAGGATGAATAGCAGCTAGTTCTTTTTCTAATTTTAATTTGTCATCAACAACATCATAAAGTTCCGCTAATTTTACTTCTAAATCCGCAAAGGAAGATGCTTTAGGTCTTCTGTATTTAGCTAAAAGATTTTGTGAATCTTTAGTAGCTTCATACGCTAGGATTGTCATTAGTGAAATTTCGGGTTTCTTTTTTTTGTTTGGTTGCATAACACATTGATTTTTTTGAAAAAAGGCAGGATTGTCGCCCTGCCTTTCAAAATATTCGTTGTTAACTATTACATTTTCGTAATACCTTTAACATTCTGAGTAGTTTGAATCACAACAGGTGAAACATTCTTACCAGAAAGTCTAGGCGCACGAGCTTTGTTAAGTTGAACACCACCGTTAAGTTTTGCCTTACCAGACAACACTTCGATAGGATACATCGAAATAACGAAAACCATACCTGCAAGAACAGGGAAAGTAATGAACGTGTTACCGTCCACAGTTACCGGTTTTGTAACATCGATGATGTCAGATTGTTGCTGATACGCATCACGCATAACGGACAAGTTCAATGGAACTGAATATTGTTTACCGTTAGCATCAACGTGGTTAATTGATAAAGTTTGAGACAACTGAGCAGCAGCTAAAATACCTGATGCTTGGAATCTCCATTTACCAATTTTAAAGAATTTGTTGTTTGACTGTGCAATCAAACGTCCGTATGTACCACCTTGTAAGTTGGTGATAGTGATACCAACTGGGTTACCAAAGTTGGTTGCTCCGAAGAAGTCGTTATAACCGAATAATACGGCTGTAAGTGTACCCGGAGTAGTGTTTTCGTATTGGATTACGTATGGATCAGAAACGCTTACAGAAGCAGCTCTTCCTGTTGCAAAAGAAAATGCATCCGGAAGATCACCATCCATAAATGAAGAAGGATCATTCATATCATCATCATCAAAGTAACCGTAGTCACCTTCTGCTGAATCATAAGAATCAAATCCACTCATACGCTCTGTACCGTTGATGTAACCAAAAAGTTCTCGTTCAGTAGAGTTCATTTTTTTAAGTGTTGTGTGTCTTTGGCGTTTTTATTTATTGCCTAAACACGATTTGAGTTTTGTTTTGTTTTTTCGATATTGTATGTTAAAACACTTTTCATTTAATATTTACTATTCAATACGTTCTTTCTATTCAAGAAAGGGCATTTACTTTCCATAAAAATGAACGAAGCAATATCTCATCTTTCTTCGTATCGGTTGTTTCTAAAATTTAGCGTGTGCTATTATTTTTTAGAAATTCTAGGAGCAACAAATTTTTGATGTACAGCCAAACTTAACATAGTAGCCGCAACAACGATCAAAAATGTTTTTCCACTTTCTGCTGAAAATAAGTTTTTCATTTCTCTAGTTTTTTGTGAATTGTTTCGAATTCAAATTTAAGTAACTGACTAAACAAATATTTTTGTTAATTTTGTACATTAAGTGTTCACTTTAATTTAATTACCTATTTTATAGATAGTTAAGTGTTCACGATTGTACAATTTAAAGCTTTTAACGAATGAAAAACAATTTAAAATTAGGTGTCGCATTTTTATGTATTGACTTAGATGAAGAACTTATATCTTTTGGAAAAGAAATAAATCAAACCTTAGATTGTCCTGTTTATTTTATAGCGGACAACCCTTCCGGGGAATTAAAAGCACCTGAAAATTGTTTTTTGGTAAATATTTCCGATGATTTGTGTATACAGTCCGGTTATGAAAATTGTATGATTACCGACCAAAAGGTAAATACGCTATTGGCAAAAAATCCTATCGCATACGATAAGATGCTCTACTATTTTTGCAATGTAGAATTATCTGTGGATTTTCTGTTGGTTTTTGAAGATGATTGTTTTATTCCTAGCGTTAAGGCTATTGAAAATCTTTTTACTAAATATCAAAAATATGATTTAGTTGTACCTCATCATAATTATAAGGCAGATGATGTGTTGGATTGGCACTGGAAAAGTGTTGTGACTAAAATAGATCCTCCCTATTATTTTTCAATGGTAAGTGCTTTTTGTATGAGCAGAAAAATGTTAAATGCGGTTAGCGCGTATGTTGTCAAAAAAGGAACTTTGTTTTTTACCGAAGTAATGTTTAATACCTTGGCAGCGCAAAATAAATTAAAAGTAATAGATGTTTTTGAGTTGAAAACAATTGTTTGGCAAGGAGAATGGAACATAGACCATTTCTTACTTTTACAAAATAATATCTTTCACCCTAAAAAAGAAAGGGAGCTTTATAAGGATTTACGTGAGCAGATTCTAAAACTAAAGAAATCACGAAAAAACCCCAACAAAGTACTCCCCTCTTATCTTTTGGATTTATTGTAATTACCTTTTTAAAAGGTATTTATTTTCTTGAAGAGATTGTGCTAATTTAAGGGCTTCTTTTTTTGAAATTGTCATGTATTTATCTCTTCTGTCTTCAATGTAAATTGAATTACTGAAATCATAAATACGTAAGGTAATGCCACTTACTTCCAAGTCCATATTTACTCCTTTTTCTTTAGAAGCTAATTTTGACAAGCCATTGATAAAGTTTTGTAAATCTTCTTCTTCAGAAATTATAAAACCTCCTATGTCGGTAATGTATTGATATTTTTCATTATTGAAGCCCAAATGAAAATATACAGAGGTGTCTGATTCATTTTCAATGATTTTGGTAAACTCCCATGCCGGTAAAACACTTCCGGGGGTTAATACTCCTTTTTTAAGAGATTGACGCTCTGTTTGAGCATAAGATAAATTGCCTAGCATCAAGGCAAGTACTAAGGTTACTGTTTTTTTCATGTTAAACGTTTTAATTAAACTTATATTGAGAAACAAATCTATGAAAAATAAATATTCACCAGCGTTAAATTTGAAAATTTATTTTTTATCATTTGTTCGGCATGTGATTGGTCCCTAGCTGCAAAGTAAACTATGAACGGTTCTTCTTCATCATCTTTCAATTCAGCTACGTAAGGATAAAGTGTTTCGGTGAGTTTAAACTTATGATTTGTTTTTCCAATTAGATTAGGGTGTTCAATTTTTGAATTATCGTTTTGGTTGTTACTCTTAATGAATTCTTCTACAAAAGCTGTATCTCTTTCATTTTTTAGAAAAAACCAAATCGATCTGCGTAAATTGTCGTATTGCTTTTTTGTTGCCTTAAATTGATAGGCAAAAAAGAATCCTCTAATTTCTTTTTCTACGGCAAAAATATCCTTGTTCAAAACACCTGATTTACATTTTTCAATAAGGGTCTTGATCGGTTCGCAATCTTCCATTTCCATGATGATGCTTAAATACTCAATAATTCTTTTATTATCAGTTTTTTCAAACTTAACCAATCCTAACAAAACTTTTATAAAATTTCGGTGATGAATATTAGAAACCATTTCTGTCATAAGTCATTTAAATTAAAATAGGCATAACTGCCCGGATTTGGTAAAATGCCACTATTCTTTTTTGTATGCTCAGAACAAAGTTCTTGATTGGTACAAGAAAAATAATCGGCATACACTTTTTGATTTAAAAAATAAGGAGGATTACCCGGAATTGGTAAACCTTCTTTAACTTCATCTATGGAAGTTATTTTTGCTATCGTATTACTCCATGTGTCTCTTTGAACATAAAAATTAAATTTATATTCATTTAAAACATACATTTCGTAAATATTTTTAGCTTTCATCTTCAGAAGTAATTTAAAATTATTCCATTCGAAATTATGTGTATTAAATTATCCGTAATGAAATGAGGAAATGATTTTCCTAAATTCTTACCATATTCTATTTGTTTAGCTTTCTTGATGGAAATTTGTCCGTTTTTAATGGCAATAAACCAAGCAACTAAATTTGTTCTATCAATTAGGTAATGAGCTGTGTAAATCATAACTACTGCTTTCCAGTCAGCAATAGCTAAAAAAGGGATGCTATAAGTTAAACAATGAAGATGACAAGCAAGTTCACCTTTCCATGTTAGGCGTTTCTTGTTAGAATGCATGTAATCATTTTGAATAATATAATCGCCAATAAAATGTAAAAGTACCGCAATCATTATTTATTTCTTTATTTAATTAGCGACAATCCACTCTTCAAAATCTTGCAATTGCTCTACTAAATCATCGAAATTATGATCGTGTTCATCATAATAAAATATACTTACACCGGTTGTAAATTCAATTAGAATGTAACGCTTTCTGTAAACTTTATCGTCTTTTATGAAATACTCTTTTGTTTCATTACGAATACCCTTTTCTTCGTTTTGTTCGGTTTTAATCCAATAAACTTTTTTTGGATTCTCCAAAAAAGATTTTCTTGTCCGAATGATTGGCATTTCTTTTTCATTTTCGATAACTGCCCGGATGATGTATTTTTTGTTAATGAGTTCTTGCTTCATTTTTTAGGTTTTTTGGTATGAATATTATCTTTGTGATTGAACTTGCTAGACATTCTTATTTTGAATATTAGCTTACCTATGAAGGAAATTATTATAATGCAAAAAATCGTAATAGTTAAAAATCCAAACATAGACAATAAAAATTGCACTAACATTTTCATAAGGAATTAAAAATTAGTTCATAGAATTTTTTAGCTACTTGCTCGGCATCAGTAAAATGAAAATACGTAGATCCTGAAACGGTTAATTCCGCTGTTGCTAAATCTTTTTTTACGAATTGTAGAAAATAAATTATTTGTTCAGGTTCTTTTGTGTCGTTTTCTTTTTGGCTTATTGTGTAAATCAGTTTTACTGAAACAGTGTAACCAAATTCTTCATCTTTTTGTCCATAGTTGAATTTTTTGGAAAACAAATTAGAATCGGATAAAGATTGCTTATATCCGTTTGATTTTAATTTTTCAACAATTGAATTATTGCTCATGATTTTAATTTTTAATATATTTCTTTTAAATTTAATTCACCGGCAGGTTTACTTCCATTATTTCCTTGCTTAAATTTTTTCAAGGCGTTTTTCTTATTCAAGGCTGCAATATACGTAAATCCTTCTCGAATCAAAATTTCTTTATGCGAATCGTTAAATTGATTTAAAATAAAGGTTAGCTCTTGAAAAGTTGCTTTTGTAATTTCTAAGGTATCATTATTTATTTCCCAAATCGTGTGTCCGGCATGAGGAACTATATTGCCAACTAACTCTTTTTCTTTTTGTTGCTTCTTTTGGATACTAATTTCCATTTTTTCAGAAGGCAAATGAGATGGAATAATTTCTTTCATATCTATAAAGTTCTAGGTTTTTCTATTTGGTAAAATTCAATCACCCATACCCACGGGTTATTGATTAAGGACTGTTCGCCATTGATGGATTCCCATAAATGGAAGAATTTAGATTGAGGTTTAAATGGAATATCAGCTCTGTCTGGGACAATGCCTTCAGCTATTGCGTCTTCTCTAGAAATATCTTGTAAACGTTCTACCCTAATATTAGATATTCGAAGCCAAATTCGAGCTGCTGATTTGGGCATGTGGATAGATGGTTTCCAACTCTTTTTACCCCACTCTAGATGGTCAGGATGCCTGTCCTCTTTTGAATCGGCTTTGTAGACTATAAATCTATTGGGATTCCATTCGTAGGCGTTAGCCATTTCAGAAGGAGTTATTTCCTTTCGACCAATGCACTTGGCAAATGTCTCTCTCACCCATAGCACGTCACCTATTCTTCCATAAGGTGAAACGACACAATGAAATCCATCTGGGTGTAGTTTTGTCTCCCAAGTAGCATAAATTTTTTGCCAACCCAAAACGTTGTCATAGTCACACCAGTCAATAATTGGATTATTGTCTTCGCATCCTGTCGGAGGTTGAGGCTTTACCACTCGTCTCGTCTGTGTCTTACGTCCTTCAAGGATTGCTTGTACCATTGGGGTACTGAATAAAATAGGGTGTTGTTTTACTGAAGATACATCAGTAATAGCATTTGTGCTTTCTGTCTTCATACTGTCATGTTTTCAGCAAATGTACTAATTTTTGAATAAGTTATAATTTTTCATGAAAAAAATTTGCTTTCATGGAAAAAGGCGAAGTCGAGTAGATAGATTCAGTTGAAAAAATACTTAAATCATCAGCATTTAGCGCATCTTTCCAATTTTCTTTTGCCTCGTTTATTGCTTCTTCTAAATCGGAAATGGTTTCTTGAGTTATGGCTACAACGTTTGGAAAATGTTCTGTCCAATTGTTTGATTCTTTCATGATAGACAAATCTTTTACATTCCATGCTAACATCTTTATCATTGTATATTGAAAAACGTCTTTAAAATTAGAATCTATTGAATTATTTTCTATATAATACAAGAGTTTTTTCCAATTGATTTTTGCTTCTGTAAATTCTGCTTGTTTTTCCAAGAATGATTTGTCACAAGGATAAGAAAGATGACCATTTTCCATATTGTTCAAAAATGTACTACAAAAATTGATTCTTTCTTTGACGATGGCGGTAAGTTTTTTCATATTTTACTTTTTAAAGATTTTTGATGGTTTTAATTAGTTGAGTAATCTAAATACTTATATTCATTTTTAAAGTTTTCTTTCATAAATTGTTTTACGTCCTTTACAGGGAAGTCATTATCAATCAAGTATCTTGCAAAATCCCATGTTAAGATGAAGGATTTTTTATTTTTTGCTTCATTAAACAATTTTAAAGTATGTGAAGAAAAATCACTTATTTGAATATTTGTTTTCATGATTTACTTTTTAAAGGTTTTTGATGATTTGTATTTAAGTGCAATAGCTTTTCCTCTATTGATGAACTTCTTAATTATTTTAATTGTTCCGGGTTCTTTTAAAAATTCAGATGGATAATCAATTACGAATACTTTTTCATCGTTTATTTTAATGCATACTTTTCTAATTTCGACATCTGGATAAAGTGCATCGAATCTTCTTTTTATATTTATTCCAAGATGCATTTTGCTCTTGTCTTTAAGCCTAATGCCGAGGTTTTTAAGGTGGGTATTTAAGATCATTTTTTTATGTATGGCTTTAAATTTTTTACAAATTGTTTAAATTCTTTTTCGGTGAACGTTAACTCTTCAATATCTTCAATTCGTTTTAAAATTGTCAGTTTAATTTGTTTGATTCCCTCATAATAAACACAATGTTTTATAACAAAACGAGTTTCATCTTGTCCTTTTAAATGGAAAGTTTTGTTTTTCAACAATCTAAAGTTACTTTCAATTTTGGACAAGTAAATCATTGTCTTTTCATTATGTAGTACTTGATTTTTTTGGCTTGCTTTTGGTTTTTTGTTCCGGTTCACTTGTAGGTTCTGAATCGGATTTAGCGTTTTGTTCTTCCGGAGCAGGCGCGACTTTTTTGTACCTCACTTGATTGTTTTTCATGTACAGGTAGCTTTTTTCAAAAGACATGATGTTATCCACGATATTTTTCACAAATGTTGGGCCTATTTCCAATTTAGTGATGATTTTGTAGTAATACGAATGGGAAGCATCTAGCAGCCATTTTTCTTGGTCTTCTTTTGACATTTCTTCCGGGCGAAGGTGATAGGTGGCACGCACTCTTCTTCCTAAGTATTTACTTGAACTAATTTGTTTTTGAATTTCATCGAGTAACTCCTTTACTTTATCCTTTTCTTCGTAGGTTGCGCCTATGAGCAATTCTAAAAAGACTTTTGGAATCTTTTGGGCAATTATACCGCCTTCTTTCGTTTCTTGTTTATGTAACAAGTAATCTTCATTTTTCATGTTATGTTGTTTTTGTTAATGCATTCGTTAAATTTCTTTTCAAGGTTTCCAGTTCCAATTCCTTAGATGACAATTGATCCTTTAAAAGTTTTATTTCTTCGTATTGTTTATTTTTTGGACGTTTTACCGCTTTCGATATGAGTTCAAAAAGCTGTTCAATCAATTCTGATTTTAATTTTAATTCTTGCTCCAGCTCTTGGATTCTTTTCTTGTAAACAGGCGTCATGTTAGAGGTATGATGCCATAAATGGCAAATCTCACATTTGTATGAGCGCAATTCCATAAATTTTGAACCAAACTTTTTACGTTTGATTTCAAGCCACCTGTCCGCAATTGATTTTGACTCAAAAGCACTCTTTTCACAAACGCCGGTTATTTCTTCCATGAGTTACTCTAATCTTTAAAAATTAGTTAATAAACGTCTTTTTTTTCTTACAAAAGCACCCAATTCTGAATCATTAGCAAAAGACCTAATTGCATTGTCTATGGTGTCCTTGTAATGTACTAATTGGGTGTTTTCTGTCGAATGAGAAGTAAGTTTCTGTAAATGCTCATAAACCGCCTCCGATACTTGGTGTTCCTCTCCGTTAATCAGCCATATTTTTTTATTTTCTTGAGATGCCGTCATTTTTTAAAGTTTTTTAGTTTAGACATCGCTTTAATCGATTCTTTAAAGTTATTAAATTTTTCTTCTGTTACTTCTGGAAATAGCCATTCATTTTTTATAGGTAATTGAAAACAAGCTTGTTTTCGAACATAAAAATTATTAAATAACATTACTGATGAACGCACTGCCCATTCAGAAACTTCCAATCCATAAAATTTATTGGTGGTATCAAATTTTCCGACTTGCTCCAAAATGCTTCTTTTAAAACCTATAACTGTATTTATTTTTGGATTTGGTGAAAGAATTAAGCCAATCGCATCTTCACCCTTGGAAAAACTATTTTGCAAAACCGCTTCATAAGTTAATTTTGTTCCTGCAGGACGAATACACGCTACTCCCGGATTAGACAAGGTGTTAAGTTCCGTGAGTAAATCTTCCAGCCAACTAAAATCTACTATGCAATTGATAGGAAATAAAATGATATTTTCTTCTATTACTTGATCGAGTAATTGATTGTAACAAATTGGTAAAAGGGTATGTTGAGAAAGCTTTATTGAAACCCCTTTGTTTTTTTTAATTACACCATCAATATATTTTATGAATTGTGCATCTTGGGAATTATTGTCCATGATGTATAAGGTAAAACTTGCTTGGGTTTTAGCTAACAAGTTTTCAATCACCAACGATGCTTCATTCAGGTTGTCTTTTACAACTATGCAGACGGCTGTATTTGTTTCTTTCATGCTTGTACCTCCGGTGCTAAAAATTCAGGGACCATTGAAAATGCTTCATGCAACAATTGCTGTTGCTTTCGCTTTACTTGAAACAATTTATTTTTTGTATCATATACCATAATTTCATCTTCATTTCTTTGAAATTGGTTTTTGATGCTATTGCTATCTTTTAATAAGCGAATTCTCAGTTCCAAGGTTTCTGCCAAGTAATCTAAGTTAAATATCTCTTGTAAAATAGGTTCAAACACCTTTTTATTCATGGCTGTTTGAATTAAGTATTTTAGCTATTGAAAATGGTATCGTAAATGGAACTATCGCCAAAAAAAGCAAGAAAATTAAAGTAGCCGATCTAATTGGAAGATTTTTTAAATACCCTTGCAATTCTTTAGAACATGCTTGAGAATCTGGTCTTATTACCAATAAAATTATTCCACTCATAATAAGCAGAAAATACAGAATTAAATAATTAAAAATGGTGTCTAATTCTTGAGGCATAATTTATTTATTTGGATTTGCGTACATTTCTTGATAACATTCTTGAATAAGCATTTCTAAAGCTTTTTCCTTACTTACATTAAACATCATCTTGTATTCGTTTATTTGACGCTGATTAGACGTATAATACAACATACAAGCCTCTTTGAAATCCTTTTTAGAGAATGGGCCGAAAATTTTACCTTTCATGTCTATGTACAGGAAAAAACGTTCATCTCCACTTCTGTATTTCATGTCAACGATAATCTGAGCAATTTTATAAAGTTTAAGATCTGGAATTTTTCCTTTAATGTCCATAACATTATCGTTCTGCTTGTGCATACGAATCCAACGGGCATTAGTAAACATTCTTGGTTCAACTGCTCGTAAAGACTGATAGGAAATAAGTACGTCAACTGCTCGGTGTCGTAAATTTACCAATCCCGAAACTATATTTTCCATGTGTGTAACATTCAGAATATAGGTATTTATATCCTCCATGACTAACAAGCCATTTCGGTAATGCCTTACAAGCGATTGAATGACTGATTTTTTTTCAGCAATACTCAAACTTTTAGCGTCAATTCTTCTGCATTCAGCACTTCCATAAAGTGACCATTCGGGAATATCTTTTACGGCAATCATTTTAGGTTCAAAATTTTTGATGCCGTTTTTTTCGAACTGATCTTTTGTATATTCTCCATTCGTGTCCATAATCAAAGACTTTGAAGCACGAACTTTATTTTCAAGCTTGTCTCTGGAATAATTATAGATAACGCTCATATTCTGATATGTTTTTCCAACGCCTTGCCGGCCGGTTGTAACCATCATTCCGGCTTCGCGTTCACTCACTACAGCTTTTAATTCTTCTTTCATTTTATTCTATGGTTGGAATTTCATTTAAAGGATCTGCGGATTCAAGAAGAGCTAATTGATCGTTTTCCGTTACTTTTTGCACGACTGCTACTTCTTCTGAAACCGACATCTTTTCAGTTGCTTGTCTTTCTGATTTTTTACGTTCTTCGCGTTCTGCCTGTCTCTCGAAAGTGTAGGTTTGTTCCGGAGCTTGGGTTGGCATTGGAGGTTCTGCAAAAGCAATTTCTGTTTCGGCAATTTCTTCTTGTTTCATGGCGCGTAATTGAGCCAAAACTAAATTAGATTGAGTTTTTAAGGTAAATAAGGTTAGGGCTTGTTTACCAAGGATTTTTGCTGCCACCATTAAGAGTTCTTGAGAAGGTGTAGGCGCGAAACCTTTTTCCATTAAAACTTCTGCTAATGAGTCAGTTAAATCTGATTTTTCTTCTTCCGAAATTTTAGATAGTTCTTCAGCCTTGTAACATTGTAAACCAAAAAAATCTTTGATTGTTCCTTGTTGCCCTTCATCTAGGGTAATCATCAAGTCCAAATCAATTTCTCCGTTCATTTCATATTCCAATAGCTTGGCTTCGTTAATGTCTTTGTTTGCATACCAAACGAAACCTTTTTCCGCAAGCATACAAACAGTTTCTACTATATATTTGGCAAACTTTTTAGTTGATTTTTTCTTCTTAGCCGATGACATGTCATCAAAATCGCGATTGATGCTTTGAGAAGGTTGCCCGCCACCATAATTTTCTTCTCTGATTGGCTCTTGGTAAGAAGCTTGTTTTTGACCCCCAAAAGAGGAAGATTCCGGGGATTCAAAAGTTTCGTCTTCAGGTAAGCTAAATGCTTCTCCAAAATTGGTAGGTTCATCAAATGAACTTCTGCCTGAATTGATTACCGGTGTTTCTTCTAAATCTCCTCCTTCCAATACATAAGGACGTACAATTTTTGCTTCTTTGTTAAAAGGATCGATTTTCGTTTCAACTATTTGATCATCGTCAAGATTGACATTTGAATTTGTATTCATTGTTTTATTATTTGTTTCAAAATTATCATTCAATTCTTCTAAATCGCCTTCTTTCGTTTCTTCATCATCTGTAAAAGAATCATCATCTTCTTCTTCCGGTATATCACTTGAAGCTTCTGATCCGGGAGAATTATTTTTATTGATTTCTATAAATTCAACGTCCTGAGCCGTGTAATTATCGTACATAGCTTTTAGTTCGTCAAAATTTGTAGCAGGACGAAAGTTTTCGGCTAGTTCTGGCTTTTTTTCTAAAACAGTATTTACAATCGATTCCAATTTAGAAACCATTCGTTTTTCCTTGTAATTTAATTTACCTCTTTTTATGTAAACTTTCATATTATTATTTTATCAATTGGTTTTCAAGCATTGTTTTAAGCTTCTCATAAGTTTGAAGAAACTGCTTATCTTGATTTCTGTTTTCTTCACAATTTCGGAGTCTTTTTATCCCATTAAAAACGGATGTTGGCTGATTATGGAAAATTCTGAAAGCAATATATCGGTGACTTAATTTTAAACATTGATTCAACAAACAGTAACTTATTTGTTTGGCATCTTGCACTTGACCTCTTACGTTTTTAAACATTAAAACATCGCTCGATATGTTGAATTCGTTGCACACCATAGAAAGCGTTAAGTTAATTTTATCTTTCTTAGCATCTTTGTTATTCATGAACGCAATAATGGCATGGTTTAATGCTGCAACTCCGTGAGTCTTTAACACTTGATGAAGATTTTTAAATAAATGAGACACTTCATTTTGTTCCATTATCGGAGAGTTATTAGGGTTTTAATTTGAACAAAAATAACAATTTATTTTGTTCATATTATATCTTCAATAAAAACTTTAACTTCTAAGTGCTATCTTTGTAATTATTAGCACAATAGAATGGAAAAAAATTATTTAAGAAATGACAAACAAATCTATTACAATCAGGTAAAAGGCGTTATTTTTGAAATAAACGAACAAGATGATTACTGCACTATTGCTTTAAAAGTTGGTCATGAAGTGCTAAGAGATGTAAACCTAAGCATGAAAAGAGCTATTTATGATGCATTTAAAGAAATCATTGCTTTGGGTGCTAAAGTGAATGCCAAGTTTTTTATTGTTTCAAGAAAAAAAGAAGGTAGATGGTATACCAGTGCTAACTTATTGGAATTAGAAGCAGATCCGGTTAAGTCATAAACTTACGTAGTAATTTTCCACATTTTTTGTAAATTCAATTTTAAGGCTATCGAAAGTCTTTTCTAAGTCGGCTGCACACAAACACTCATCGGCTTCCTCATCTGTATATGTTTCATCAAAATCGTTTGTATATATTTCTTTTTTAATTGGATATACACTAAATACTTTTTTAAAATCAGAAGGAGTTTCAATTAAAATCTCATTTTTAAAAATTCTAGCACACATTTACAAGCTTAATAAATTCATTATTTTTGAATTTTCTGAAAACATTATATGACAGGTCATTTTAGTCATGAAGTAAAATTGAACCTCTCTCTTGTTCCAATTAAAGTCACTAGACTTTAATAGCTGTGCTTGTTGTTTATTTATAAGATACAAGCAATTTTCGTATTTAAGCATAGGCTCATGCCCTTCTTCTGAAATTAAAGTCCCATAAAGTGCTTGAAACTGCATCATTGTATTTTTTATACAAAGATAATCATTTCAAGAGATGTTATGATTTTTGCCTTTTATCATGGTCCAGTTGTTCTTTTTTATCTTCTAAGTAACTGATAAAAAAACCTATTGAGACAAGGATATTCATTCCAAATGATGCAATTATTTCAGTAATGTCTTCATAAACACTTGTCATCAAATGAAAATGTCCAATCATCCAAAAAGGTATCGATAGATTTTGACTAATCCATACTATTGTAAACTTCAAAAAATGTTTCAAAACGTGCGATACATTACATTTTTATTGCGTTGAAATAACAATCTCTTATAACATGAGCGTCCCACAAGGCATTGTGTTTTGAATGAGTCGATTTAACTTGTAACCCGGCAAATGCTTCTCGATTAACATCGGGATCAATTCCTTTTAATTTTAAAAGAGTACATAAATCAAATGGTATATAAAACACATTCGATGGAATGTTAAAGGCATGTCCCCACAATTGATTGAACAAAACCCAATCGTATGAAAGGCAATCTCCCCAAAATTCCACTTTTTCATAAGGAGCAATAAATTTTTCTATGGCTTCTTTTACCTGATGGGATTCCATAGGATTTGTATCGTTTAGATTATTTATTACATTATTTGCTATCCAATCGTCTACTTGAAGAGCGTCATAATCTGATAGTTCGCAATAAAGCTCATCTCCTTTTTCCGTTACCATGCCAATGCTGATTAACGTAGTGTTTTGGTGGAGTCCAGTAAATTCAGTGTCAAAAAATATTTTCATCTGTTTAATTATTTTTAAATCCAAGGGTTAATTTTTCTTTTTGTTCAAAAAAAGATTTTTCTTTTTGATTAAATATCTCAGCAAGTGTTGTGTTCTCCGGAATATCTACGCCTAATTTTTCACTTAGTTTTTTAGCTCGATCCGGATTTAATGCGTTGAATTCATATTTGGCAATCAATCTGCCTTTACGAAGTAAGGCTTCATCTATGTTCGATAAATCCGTGTTGAATGTTGCAATCACTTGAATGTTGGCGGCATCCGATAATAAACCATCGGAAAGGTTTAACAAATTGGCAATTGATTGTGAGGAATGTGAATTTCTTTTCATTAAAACGTTTTCTCCTTCTTCTATTACTAGAATTGAATTTTTTTGAGAAATGAAGAAGTTAATTAAATTGGGATCGGATAGTGATGTCAGAATTGCCGGGGGAATAAAAATGATATTTTTCTCAATACTGTTTATAAGGTAACGAATGTACGTGGTTTTTCCTGTTCCGGGTGTTCCGGATAAAACCACAAGTCCTTTTGAATTATCTTCTTTCAGCTTGTTTAAAATAATGTCGTGAACTTCTTTAAAGTCTTCATTGTAATTCAAGTCAAAATCAATATCCGGGCTTGGTATCTCAATAGGCATTAAAGAAAATCTTCCATCATTTTGAACTAACATGTTTAAATAACCTTGTTTTATTTCCTCCGGTTTTTCTTTCATTTCAAGCAATTGATCAATCAATTTACTTACCCTTGACGTAAGTTTTGTAAACAAAATACAAATGCCATAGCAGTTTTTTTCAATAGAATATCCTCTGTTGTAAACATATACATAAATGTTTTCTTTACCTCCTATGTTTAGAATCGCAATATTTGGTTGTTTTTGTTCATTATAATGAATGCTCATGGCTTTTCTTTTATGCTTTTCAACATAGGCAAAAATTTTGTCGTTTTGAAAATAACCGGTATCCCATTCACATGGAAACACTTTATGTTTATTGATAAAATATTGCCTTAAAGGAAAGTTTCTAAATTCAGTCACTCCAGAATATCCATGAAAAGATTCTCCTTCTCCTGTTTCAAATAAAACAGTTGCATCACCATATTGGCGTAAACTTCCGTCAGAAATCTGTCCTGTACGCTTTTTTAGGGGTTTGTCATTGCTTTCATAATCTGTAAAAATTGGGTATCCTTTCAATGTGTTTTTCATAAGTTACTGTTTATTTAATTGATTTATTTTTCGATTGGCTTGTTCTGCCTGTTTAATAAAATAAAATTTTCTCTTCTTGTAGTTTTAGCGATTGTTTAAATTGATGTTTGTTTTACAAAAAGAAACATAATCTTGAAGCTGTTTTAGAACTGCTGATTTTTTATTATCAGGCATTTTCTAATGTTTTTGGAGTTTTAGCTTCTAAGGCTTCATAAAATTCTTTTTTAGTAATTTCTATGATGTTTTCATCGCTGGGTTCATGAATTTCATCAAGGAACATATAAATGAAGCCGTTAATAATTTCTATGTAAGGAAACTTAAACCGATTAGCCTTTATCTCAATATTCATAATTTCTAAAGGTTTCGCATAGTACGATCCTTTTAAACTATAATGTAAAAAATCGGCCATTTCCTTACCTTCCTTGGTTCTTTTGTTTGGAACGTAAATGCTTGAATACTTTTTGTGTGGTGTCCAAATTTTAGGATTTACTTTTTCCGGTTCTTTGAATTGAAAGCCGGAGTATTGACTTACTCTATAAAAATTTTGTTGACCCTTGAAGCCATAATAATTTTGATAAGATAGTCCGACTTTTTCACTGATTGCTAAGTCATTTTGCTTTTCCATTTCAAGTTCTTCTTCTCTCATTTTATGGAGATCTTGGAAAATAGGAGATTCTGTGTTTACGATTTTATAATACATACTGATTTTTTTTAAAATTACTGTTCGTTAATGAAAATATTTTTACAAATAAACTATTTCTATTTCAAATACTAAATACTTTTTAGTATAATTTTTATGATTTTAGTGGTTAATTGTTAACTTATTTATATTCGTTCATAAAATTATCAATTTTCTCAAAAAACCATGCGGTTAAATACGCTTGATTTTCATCATTATATCTATCGAGTTCAATGCCTAAATCTCTGTAAATGAAATTAACTAAATGAACAATTTCATGAGCAACAAGCGACCTGTTATTTGATTTGAAGCCAACGATATAATGATTGTGGAATTTTCTGACTTTACATGTTACCGCTTCCCATGAGGATTTGATTTCACAATCATATTTTTCTTCTAAATAATCAAAATCTTTATTTAGAAAAATGGTGAACTTAGCCGGAAATATAGGGATGTCAAAAGTCTTCATCTTTTTGATTGTGTATTCTTTTATTTCTAGCTTTCGTTCCTTTTCTAATTGCGTATTTTTTTCAAGCAACTTTTGCTCTAGCCATAAAATATAATGTTCTTTCTTTTCATCATTTTTATATCTGTTCGGATGTTCTGATTTGAACTCTTTTAAGAATTGACTCTTTTGATTTTTCATGGAGTATTGTTATTTTAAAAGTTCAAGCATGTCGAAAATTATTGATTTTTTAAACATATTTACACTTCCATGTTTAACTTATCGACATTCGGATAAATGCCCATCATTTTTTCAATTTCAAGAGTAAGATTTTTAGAAACGGCTAAAGGATCTATGTTGTCCCAATTTAGCTTGTAAACGTCTTGTGGCCTCCATGTTCCTAATTCAACTTTTGTTGAAATATAATCAGGATCATCTTGGCGTTCTAAAAGATAGGCGGTAGGTTTTATTGGAGATTCAGAATAATCCCAACATTTTGAAAATTCTTTTTCTTCCAGATATTTTTCAGAATAGGAAGAAACTAACATAGCTTTTATCAAGCAATCTCGAATATCTCTCATAGTTAAACCTTTTACTTCTGTTTTACCTCTTTTCCCTTCATCTGTCCAACTTTGTCCATTGTAAGGGCGTTCTCTGTCATTACGATAATCCGAAGAGCCTCCCATGCTCCAAAGCGCGAATAATAATTTATCTTGTGCGTCTTCGTCATTCATATCAATAAACTCAATTTCTTTGCTTATTTCATTCGTTGAATCTGGATTTATAATTCCATTTGAATTAACCTGTTGTTCTTTTGGAAGAGATTCTGCTAAAGAATACTTTTCATCACAATCAATTGTGCGTAATGCTTCGTTTAGTTCTTCAATCAAAATATTTGTGTCTACAAGCTCTGTAACCGAGTTATTTTTTCTTAGAATAAGACTTTTTGGTTGGCCAAATTCTACTATTTCAATTATTCTACTTTTCATTATTGTTTTTAGGGTATTTCGAATATAAATTCTAGGATTTTTAGCGCAATTAAAACGATGCTATAACACAGTATATAAAAAATTAATTTACTGCCGTTTCTAATTGCTTTTTAACTATCTCAATCAAACTTATGGAGATACGTTCTGATAAACATTCAACGTGTTCGTGTTCGTCAGCCCATGCGTTCCATTCAAGCATTAGTTTACCACAAGTTTTACACTTAGGTTGTTCTGATATTATTATTTTTCTTTCCATAATCGTAAATTAACTTCTTATATACCGAAAACGTTAGTCGTAATTTTCTAAATACCAAGATTTAAAATTATCGTAGTCAAAATCCCAATGTTCCTCATCAAAAGCATCTGTAGTGTATTTTCTTCCATCCTCAAATGCTTTTTTCAAATCTTCGATAGTAAAACTACGACTAACATCAGATATATTCAATTCTGAGTTTTCGTTAAATCTTTTAATTCGGTTATGTTCCATAGTTTTGTTTTTTTTTTAAACATTATTACTCGTATTTAAGTCGGAAACAAGAGTTTATCCGAATACCTTTAACAATCACATTTTTTATCGGTCCAATTAGGATCTGTAAGAGCTTTAGAACTAATGGCTATTTCTCCATTAGGAAGCTGTTCTCCGGTTGAAGAGTTATTGGCAGCTAAACGTAATTCATTAGCTTGTTCCTCCAATACCGTAATATATTTCAAAACGCTTATTGGTGTTGTAATGTAATCTTCTTCAGCGTTGTTTTTCCAGTATTCAATTGTATTTCCGTGATATTTTTCCATTTTTTTTAAATTATTGTTTTTAAATAGTTTTATAATTTCATTCAGACAAATTAAAGGAATAGCCATGAATAATAATAAGGGTATTATTAGTAACATGTTAATCTAATTTAGGGGGACCGCAATCTTTACAAGAGTAAATAATAACAAAATAATTCCCTTCGTTATTTAGGTGTAAATAATCTTTTGGGTCTTTTGGTTTTACATACTTACTTGGTTTTAAGTAAGTCCTTTCTACTTGCTTTTCTTCATCACAAAAATCACACAAAGCAATTTCTAATTCTCCAGACATATTATTTGATTTTTAGGTTATTTTAAAAGTTTTTTAACTATTCTTTTGATAAAAATAAGGTACATTCCTAGGCAGAAATCTATGACTAAAATCACAAATTTCAGAGCATAGTTTATTATAAAAAATGGTATCATTGGCATTTCTAAAATAAGTCTTAATGCCGATCTCACTTTGTTTCGAAAACTAAAAAATGTTTCCTCATAATTTTCTGCTAGAAAACTATTTTTATCTTCCCTTTCCCAAGAAAGAATTAAATGATTTCCTTTTTGAATGGGATTATAATACCAAGATCCGCCACGTAATTTTCTATACCATTGAAATTGATTCATACTTTCCTAATTAAAATTTTCTAAGATATTGCCCAAATGAATCATTTGGTTAAATTCATTTGTTGATATGAGCCAAGTTAAATCCACTTGGTCATATTCATACTCTCGCGTAATTCTTTCTTCAAAATAATACCATTTGTCGTTAAACCAAAGAAATTTTGATACTCCATTTACTGTTTGTCCAATGTTAAATACATCTCCATTTTTAATTTCTCTCATGTTCATTTTTTTTCTGTGAGTACTTTCTTGAAAAATCTAAAGATTGATTCGGATTACAAAAGCACGGATGAATCGTGTTGCTTCCATAACAAGAGCATCCTTTCGCTTTTTTTGATTTAATTGAGTTATTATTTGAAGGTTTTTTCGTATTCATCGTATAGCTGTTGAATGGTAACTACTCTATTGGGGAATTTATGATCCTGAATTCTACACCAATTAGCGAATTCCATTTTTTGTTCCTTCTCTATTTGCTTGGCTTTTTCAATAATTTTATTGGAAAAAACAATGCTTTCTTCAAACATGTCATCAACTAAGATTTCGACTCCAGACAGATGCTTTTTTGATAGTTGATTTGAGTTTATATTGTAATACTGATTGTAAACATCAATATATTCCATTTTTGCAATTTTTTGATCTACCGAGGCTACACCTGTTAATTGAGCAGAAAGTTCAATTAAGCTTACTGATTGAAACTTGTGAAGCTTCATGGCTTCATCAAACAATTTTTTTTCTTCTTCCGGTGTTATACTTTTTTTTCTATTCAAGAGATTCAAACCCTCTCTGTAAATTTCTAATGCTGTTCTTTTTTCCATATTATTTAAAGGTTAATTCTTTTCCTGTTAATGCAAAGTATAAATTTTGGAGTTGGTGTACATAATTACAATGAGAAATCATAAAATTATTATCATTATCCAATAATTCAACTCTATTATTTTGCCAATACAAAAAAGAATAAGCGTTTATGTTTAAATAAATTCCATTCTCTAAGTCTTTTAAAAACCCAAACTTTAACAACCATTCTTCGGTTAGTGGGATTGGTTTAACTTGATTATGAGTTTCTTTTGCAATATAAGTGATTGCCTCTAAGTCTATTTTATTAACTTTACCTAAAGTGTCATAGACATAATT
>JACCDO010396808.1_pt1 | contig 25507 bp, 39 predicted proteins | sample 7446101 | NCBI WGS metagenome assembly JACCDO01 (sample SAMN15323440, study PRJNA562643) | freshwater metagenome | isolation source: river surface water | place: USA:Blue River Watershed | collected 2017-08-16 | reverse complement strand
CACGTTGTAATGAAGTTAAAAGTACGGTAACAGGTACATTTAATGGTACTTCGGATACGCCTATATACACAGGCTTCTGTGGCATCAACGGAACTATCAACGTTGACCTAAGTCAGTACCGTATTACAGTTCCGCCAGGCAGTTGGTTAAGTATTGCTGTTAAAAGCACAAACTCAATTAGCCCTTGTATTGCTGCCTTAACGTGGAGCGAAGATTAAGGATATATTATGAGCGAAACATATCAAAGACTTATTTGTAATCATTGTAAGCATCCCGCACATTGCGGACACGGATGTTCAGAAGAAACCTGCGATCACTGCCCAGAGTGTGCTTGTGATCGCTGCCAAGCAGAAGACGAACACGAACGCGGCTATAACTAATGTTTAAACGCCACGACACTAGAATCAGTTCTAATGCCGTTTGTCAAAATGCAGTAGATAATCTAGTTGCAGAAGACTTTAACTACTACGATAAGGATGGCTTTGAATTAAACTGTGCAGAGCAGAAGTTTTATTCTGCTATGGGTTTTCCTATTAACTATCCTATACTAAATCATTGTTGCTGGCAAGAGCCCTGGTTTGAACTAGAACACAATGATACAGGATTACTGTTGGATCATTCCATGTTGCTTGCTAGATGTGAGTACGCTAGAGATGCACTGAATCAAATCAAAGAATTTATTCCACTAAATCCATATGCTCAGTTATTAACAAAAGTAAAGAGCAAATGGGGTTTCGATTTTGCCTTAGATTCTATAGCAAACACTGGGCAGGTGTATGAAGTAATACACATAGAATACGACAACTACAATTACGATATCTTTAATACTCGCAGACTACAGTTTGACTATATTGTACGACACACGGACTGGTTAGATGCGGCCCATCGTATATGGGAAAATAGAGATAAGTGGGAAGGTTTACATGGATTCGAGCAGAACCACTGGAAAGCCCAGTATCTACTTGGGTGGGATAAAGCCGAATATGTTGAGAAAGCTGTATAAATAACTTTATGAAAAAACTACTACTTTTATTGTTATCAGCTGTTTCCCTAAACGTTTACGCATGGGAACAACGAGCTCCATTACCAGTACAAAACTGTGCCGTTCATAGCCCTTACGGCTTTGCTCAAACACAACGTCAAGTACAACCTATTTGCCGCGAAGCATATCTTGTAGCGTATGATGCGCCTGTAAAGATTCCTGCTTATGTAGCATACACATTAACACCACAAAATGCTTTAGGATGCTTTCCACGTACGAACGCATTCGTTGCGGATCAGTCGATTCAAGGTGGCCCAACACCTAGTGACTACGCAGGCACAGGATACGACAAAGGACATGCCGCTCCCGATGGTGACCTTAGTTGGTCACAAATTGTGGAGTATGAGAGTTTTCTAATGACCAACATGTACCCACAACACGGGTCGCTAAATCGTGGAATTTGGAAACTACTAGAAACTTCGGTCCGTGGTTGGGCGGTACAGCAGAATCGTCCTTTTACTATATACGTGGGGGCATTTTATGGCGCTGGTGATGGATTCATCGGCAACGGAGTTATTGTTCCACACGGGTTTTACAAGATTGTAATTGATCAACAAACAGGCGCAGTTGCAGGTTGGAAGTTTCCACATACTAAACCTTATCAAAACTTAGGCAACGACCTAACTAAGTTCCGTATGCCAATTGCAGGCATTGAACAAGAAGCAGGAGTTAAGTTTGCTTTCCCTGCTAACGCTCGTGAACTACAACCAGGACAAGAATGGCCTGTAGACTACGGCGCACTAACTAACGCAAAACGAGCTAAGTGCAAGTAATAAAAAAAGGACTCCGAAGAGTCCTTTTTTATTCTTATTATAATTTGGCTATGCCTAATATATTCTAGTTATTGTATTATTTTTTACCTTGATTAACAAAGTTGTACATTTTCTCAGCAGCCTCTAGTACTTTATCAATGCCCGGGAATTCTGGCATTGTAGTTGTGCTAACAACTTGACCAGTCTTTTCGTCACGTTGAACAGATTGTTCCCAACCTGCAAACTTAACAGTATATTCTGACTGAACAAGATCTTTAGCCATTGCTAAGATGTCTGTACGAATTTCATATCCGTTCTTATTGAACTTTACTTCTGGTAGTTTTGGTGTATTTTCCATTTTATTTCTCCTTGTGTGTATGTGTAGTAACGCTAATTACTTGCCTGCCTTAGCGTAAACGGCATTAGTTGCATTCTTAACAAATGCTTCTGCAATACTTAATGTAGTTTTAACTTGACCCTTAGCAAACTCAGTTTGTGCATCAACTAGTTTGATAAGTTCTGTTTTGAATGGTTCGTTAGTAATGAAAGTTGTAACGAATTGCTTCTTTGCGTTTTGAACGCCATCGATGTAAAAGTCTGGTGTAAACATATTTTTCTCCTGTGTGTGTTAGTTTACGATTACTTTGCGAATTTGCTTAGTAATCATTAGTATATATACGTTTCCTTAAAAAGTCAACGGAAATCTGAACATTTGAGCAAATTTGCGTTGCGCTTTACCTAAGTGGTCTAACTTAGCAACGTTGTCTCCTAAGTACTCATGCCAATAACTAACTGGCGTGGGGCTAGGAATACTAATCTCCCCAACGCTGTCGCCATCTTCTGTTTTAACAAGCACACCGTTCTTACGTGCTAGACGCTTGATCTTGTCATTGATACCCAAGCAGACCATACAGCCTGCTTTAATGCCCTTATTTTGACAATACTCAACAGCACGTTTCATAAGTGCATCGCCCATACCCTTGCCCTGGTGTTCTTTGAAAACACTAAAAGCAAGCTCAGGAACATCGTCCTCTAAACTAACGTGTGCGACTCCTACGATTTCTAAATCGTCGTCTTCGATAGCAAAGATTTTATGCTTGTGCGAGTTTAGTTTCCACTTCTCACAAAGCTGGTTGATAATTTCGTTTTTAATGTGAAAGCCAAATCGCATATAACGGCTTTCTTCATCTAGCATTAAGAGGTGGGCACGATATCTATCAAACTCGTGCGCCGGTAGTTTATAGATAGTGTAAGACATTGTTATCTCGCAATGATATCGTTTGCACGGTCACGTTGACCTAAACGAGCAAAGTGTGCGGCCACTGTGGCCTTTTGAATTGATACTAATAAATCTCTAATAAATTTGAACATTGTGTGTTCTCCTGTGTGTCTGTAGTAACTCATGGTTTCTACTGATGTATTTATCTAGTATATGTGCGGTTGCAACAAAAATCAAGTTTATTTTGGCACTTGATTTTACCGAAAGTTTAGTGTACAATAGAAAAACAATAAATATTTGTATCGGTAAAAACAAGGACACTATGAAAAAACGTACTCGTTCAATTCTCGAAGAACTAAACTCGCTAGGCGCACAGCGTAACAACGAGCTTATCATTGAGAACAGAGGTCAAACCATCATCGAGAGTGCAGTAAACCTACTGACTCTTATTCGTGAAAGTTTTAACGAAGACGAAGCAGGCGAACTTGAGCGCAGGTTCTTAAATGCTATCCGCACAGGCGACACCAAAAAGTTCAAGCGTGGTGTACACAAAGTACAAGAAGCTCGCAAAAACTCCAAAAACGACCCTCTAAATACCTAAATTTTCTCTTTTGGCTAAATAATATTACAAAGTCCTACAGAGTAGTAGGCATATGACACGAGGAGATAATATTATGTCAGCAAGTACAAGAGTTAACGGCGGTGGTTCAACACACGCAACCCTTTATTCAGTAGTTCAACTAAAAGCATTTGTTATTGATGCAGGCGCAACATTAGCAAGTTCTGGCGGTGTTGGTGGTGCTTTAGAAGCATTGATTACAGAAGTTCAACCTTTGATGTATGAATCAACAGGTACTTCTGGTGTAGTTCACGTTATCGTTGACGGCCATGCTGTTGATGCAGACACACTACAAGCACGTATCCGTGCAATCGGTAACGTTTCAACACCATACACATACGACTTTACTGGTGCAACAGTTACTTTAGGTTCACACATCGTTGTTTCCTAATCAGTAAATTCCTAGGGATGGGAAGGAAAGCCTACTTTACAGTAGGCTTTTTTTACGGCTGTTAAATACTCGCATGAAACGTTTTAAGATATTAACACTTGTCGACATAACCGAAACTAGGCAAAATCGAAAAGAAGTTAATAAAGAATTCGAGTACCAACAGCAACAAAATTTTACCATGCTACTCCAAGCTATTGGAATGCGTGTGAATCCCCAATATAATAACAGCCCAGTTATTACAGAAGAAGATGTAAAACAGCATAAGTTTGGTTCTGCATTTAAAGGCGCACACAAAATATGGTCGTGGGATTTTTACATTGAGTTTGATGGCGGGTTTACTGATGAAACCGGTGACGAAGCAGGCTTGCTAAGAAAAGACTTGGACCTTATTCCTGTGATTACTAATTTAAACGAAACAGCAACGTTTGAATTTCCTGTGTTTAACATAAACAATCCAACGTTGGCAAATACCTATATCCAAGTTGTCTGATAAATATTATTAAGACAATTTCCGGAGCGGAATGATTATGAACATTAAAACTACTAACCTAGAAAGAGAAAACTTAGAAGCACACGTTGATTTGTGTGCAGAACGTTACAGCCACCTTGAAGCACGATTAGGTACCATCGAAGAGAAAGTTGAAGAAATTCACAAAGACATTACTAGTGCAAATCAGTCAATGTCCAAAGTTATCATCGGTGCGGCAACTACTATCGTTGCAGGTTTACTATCATTAGTGCTAACAATTTTAATGAAGTTCTAAATGTTAATTAATGAGTTTACCGACGTATCTGGAGACTTCAGCTTAGACCAAGCTGTCGTTTTCCACGATGAATTAAATCCTAAGATTTTTGCCGGTAACACTATGAAGCCCGATGTCCGCGAAGGCTTGCTAACTATTGCAGAACACTTTGCTGAGTTTATTGGAGTTGACTTAGATATTGTAGACATTACAATAAGCGGAAGCAACGCGGCGTTTAGCTATACTCCAGAAAGCGATATCGACTTACACATTGTTGTTAATGTTCCTAACGATCCTGCTTACAAAGAATTGCTAGATGCAAAGAAAAACGTGTACAATGCTGAACATGACATCTTAGTTAAAGGCATGGATGTTGAACTTTATGCACAAGATTCAAAAGAAGAGCATCACAGCTTAGGAATTTACTCTGTGTTAAATGACGAGTGGGTAGATGAGCCAAAGCAACAAGATGTTGACATTGACAGTCAAGACGTACAAGAAAAATTTAAAAACTATGGCGAACGTATTGAAGTAGTTTTAAATCAAGACAAGCTATCAGTTGCTAAAGACATGGCAAAAGATATTAAGCGTATGCGCCAAAGTGGACTGCAACGTGCTGGCGAGTTTAGCACAGAAAACATTGCGTTCAAATTATTACGTAAGCAAGGCTTAATTGCTCAGTTGTATGACAAAATTAAAAAGCTCCAAGACCAAGAGCTAAGTATAGAACAAAGGTTAGGAATATGAAAATTACAGACTTACTAAAAGAGTTTAACGAGCCAATCGGTGCAAAGTTAAAAGTACAAAAAGACGATGACAAGGAAACTGTTCTTGTTGATCCTGCCACAAACACAAAAACTGTAATCGATAAAAAGAAAAACCCACAGGGCACTATCCAAAAGGATAAAACAGGCCAGGGAATTATCAACGTCAATCCTAACCAACCTGCAAGTGCAAGTGGTTCGAGCAAGCCACAACCACTAAAACCAGGTGCTCAGGTTACTATCAAGAAACTATGAAATTAAACGAACTTACACGTTCCCTTAATGTCTGGACTAGCAACGAAGAACAAGAAGTGCTAAAAAAGATACTTGGGCCAACTGTTGTCAAGTCTTTGGAAGAGCGCGAGCAAACCATAATCGAAGGCCTTATACGTAAAAATCTGTTAATTAAAGTACAGGGGCAACACGCCGTTTACGTATATCCAAATGTTTGATGAAATAAAAGAAATATCAGCTGAACTAGAAGCCATGATGTATGACATGGCTGTTAGAAGCGGCATTTTTGTTCCAATTAATAAGACGTCTTTTAGATATAAAAAGTACATGGTATTAAAAGGTCCAGACGATTTATGGCATGTGTTTTTACTTGAGTCAAAGAAAATACACATTGCTACAACATTCTTAAAAGTAAGTGCTTTTGCTATTTGCAAATCGCACGAAAAGCGAAAGGGCATACATGTTGACGAAATAGTGTCAAATGACAAGATTTTTCAAAAAAACTATACAGATTCAATATATTACAAGCGGACTTATAACAAAACTAAAGACCCAATTTCAAAAGACAATGCGTTATGGAGGTATGAAGTTGCACACGCAGAAGCTAAACAAGCCAAGCGCCGAATCGACGACATCTTCTATGCCTCGATTGTATAAATAATACAAACACTTCACAGGAAGAGAAATTATGCGATTAACAGAATTTAACAAAGTAGTATCAGCTAAAGAGCTTAACGAAAGTGCCGCTCAAAAGTTTGGCCAGAAGCTAAACCTAGAGTCATTTACGCTAGAGCAATTAGAGGATGCTCGCAACAAGCTACGTACTAGAGTTCATCAATTTGAAAGCAACTCACAGTACGGTGCAGTTCTAGAAGACGAAACATATTCAAAGAACAAAATGTTCTTAGACGTGCTAAACCGCGCTATTGAGGAACGTGCTGAATCAGAAGTACAATTATCCCCAATGGAAGCAATGGTATTAGCTAAAGTTGATGAAGGTGTTATCGCATTCGAAGAACTTCCAGTAGAGCTTCAAGAGAAAGCTCAATCTAAGGCACAACAAAAATTCATGGGCATGGTATATGCTACTAAGAAAGGCGAACCAGCCGCAAGTCCAGAAGTAGCTAAAGTTGCTAAGGGCATGAGCAAGAAATCTGCACATGACTTTGCCGCTACTAAACACAAAGGTAAACCAGAGCACGTTAAAGAAGGCGTAATCCTTGAAGGCGAAGAAGAGAAAGCAGAATTGATTATGGCCGCTCGCGACATGGTTGACCGTATTACCAACTGGATGGAAGATACTGCAAACATGCAAGCAGAAAAGTTGTTACAGCTAATTGACTCTATAAGAGACGAAATGGGCCACGACACTGGTATGGAATTCGAATCTATCGTTAAGCCAGCACTTGCAACAATCTACACAGCATTAGAATCATCACGTCAGCAACTAACATCAAGCGTTGAATTGCTAACAGGTGAAGGCGGAGCAGAAATGCTTGGCGAGCCAACTGATGATGGCATGGGTGGTGACGAAATGGGTATGGAAGAACCAGGTCTAGAAGAACCAGGCATGGGTGGTGACGAAATGGGTATGGAAGAACCAGCAGACGACTTTGCGGCTGACGCAAGTGCCGCTGGCGGCGAAGTTGCCGCAGGTAGACCAACACGTGAAAGTGTTGAATATAGCCGCAAGTTAGCAACTATCCTAGCACCAAAAAAAAAGTAACTGAAGCACAAGAACTCAATCTAGTTCTTAAAAATCTAATTGGCAGAGCTGATGCAAAAAATCGGCCTGCCAATTTTACTTGGGATGAACTAAATCGCTTTATGCAAAACATTGGTCAAGAAACATTTGACTATGGTTCATTCAAAGCCGCTTATGAAGCAGATCCAACTATTCAAGCATTAACACATCACTATGACGAAAATGGCGTCGAGCTTAATACTAAGAATACATCAACGGATCAACAACAAACAGACGATGACCAAGCACAGGCATCAGTAAGTCAAATGGCAAAACGAGCAACTACAAAAGCACAAAACGCTTGACATTACAAACAATAGTGTTATAATACTCTTATGACACTATTACAACCGAAATTTACATATCAAAAATTAATAAGAGACGAATCCTCGGGCAAGCGGTTATATGCTTGCCCAGATGGATTTAAAGTTCCTAGCGTCACTACAGTCTTAGATAAAACTAAACCAGCAGAACAACGTGAAGCGTTGGCTAATTGGAAAAAGGCAGTAGGTGAACAAAAAGCAACAGAGATTACTACAGAAGCCGCAAGTCGCGGAACACGGATGCACAAGTACCTTGAAGACTACATCAAGGGCGAGCCTATTAAAGAAAGTGTTTCTAACCCATACGCACAGCAAAGTCTTACAATGGCAAAGATTGTTATTGATAAGGGCTTTACTAAAATTAACGAAGTATGGGGTTCAGAAGTTCCTTTGTATTTTCCAGAGCTGTACGCAGGTACAACAGACTGTGTAGGATTACACGAAGGCGACGAAGCAATCCTAGACTTTAAGCAAACAAACAAACCTAAAAAGCGTGAGTGGATTGATGATTACTTTATCCAGCTTACAGCATACGCATTAGCACATAACGAAGTGCATGGAACTAACATTCGTAAGGGTGTTATTTTAATGTGTAGCAAAGACTATGAATATCAAGAGTTTATACTAGAACCTAGCGATTTTGACTATTGGACAGGCCGTTGGTGCGATAGAGTGGAGCAATATTACAGACTCGTTTAGTCATAAATATACTAAACGGAGTTAAAACAATGGCTGTTGTACAGATATCAAAAATTCAGGTAAGACGTGGACGTAAAAACACCGGCACAAGTTTACCACAGTTAGCATCAGGCGAAATGGGATGGGCTATTGATAGCCAAGAATTGTTCATAGGTAACGGTTCAGTTAGCGAAGGTGCTCCATACGTTGGCAACACAAAGGTTATTACAGAACACGATAACATTCTTGACTTAGCATTACAATACCAATACAAGCGAAACGATGCTTCGATTCAAACAGGTCCAACAGCATCTACTCCAGTACAACGTACAGTTCAAGAACGCTTAGATGACAGAGTTACTGTAAAGGACTTTGGTGCAGTTGGTGATGGCGCAACTGACGATACTGCGGCATTACAACGTGCTATTGATCAACTGTTTATTAATGATGCAAACAAAGGCATTGTTAGAACACGTATTGTTTTAACATTTGACGCAGGCGAATATATTATTACTGCTCCGTTAAGAGTTCCTCCATTTGCTACATTACATGGAGCAGGCGAGGACAAAACTATTATTCAACAAACAGGAGAATTTCCTGTTATGATTACTGTTAACGAAACTAGTACTCCTGGTTCGTATTCTTCAATTTCTACTACAGAATACATTAATCAGCCAAGAGGTATTGAAGTGTCTGGTATGACATTAGAAAACACAGTATTAGGTTTCCCAGGTTTACAGTTAGATGCTTGCCGTGATTCATCATTTAGCGGAATTAAAGTTAAAGGTGCGTGGGAGTTAGCAAGCCTAATCGACGCAGACGGCATCGGCATTAAGATTAATGCTAAGAGTGCTCAAGTAACAACAACAAACGTAGTATTTGAAGATTGTTCAGTATCTAACTTTGCTATTGCTTTACAAAGTAGTGATGACACTGACTCTAATTCATTCGAAGCATGTACATTTAGTGAGTGCGGCTACGGTGCTGTATTAGGTGGCATATATGACGGCGGAACTGATGCTATTATTTCTAGCATAGACGGAGTGTCGGCAGGTAAGTTATATGGCCCAACAAGATTTAAGTTTGTAGAATCAAAATTTGCTGACATTGACAGATCTGGTTTATTAATTCCTGCCGGACTAGCAAACGTAAGTGAAAACAATACTTACATTCGTGTAGGTAACGATGGCGGTGATAGTTCAACAGCAGTTTATCCTGTAATTGAATTTACACAAGCTAGTAACGTGTCGACTAGTGACTTCTTTGAACGCTCGGTTGACTTAACATCTCGTGTAAGCATGTTAATGAACAGTCCGTATGTTCCGGATGTTGCAGGCAAGGCAAAAGCAGAACACAGATTTAACAACGAAATTGAAATTTTAGGAGATCAAATTAATTCTCCTTTATTAAAGTTACCAGCAAGTTCTAGCGCAAGCTATGTAGTTCGTTATTTTTACAATAGCGAATCTGCTGGTGTAATTCGTCAAGGTACAATGTACGTTACTGTTGACAAAATGAATGATGAGATTCATTTTACTGATGACTCAAGCGCCATCGGTAATGATACTAATCTAGAAAAACTATCGTTCTCGGCAACGCTAGAAGATGTTGATTTAGATACACATGTAGAAACTGCCTTCGTGCGTTATACAAACACAATGACCACCGACGGTGGTTACTTTAACTACTGGTACGAATTGATTAGTTAATGGTTGATAAAAAATTTGAAGACCGCCTTGCAATATGGCGGCAGTTGAGGGACAGTCTTGCCACCTCTAATAATCCAATACAGGATGTAATAGATTATTGGAATGATATACCGCAAGGCCAAAGGAACGCAGACCCATTTGATGACAAAACTTGGCCTGATCCTTGGGAAATGATAGAAGAGAACTCGTATTGTGAGTTTACTAAAATTTTGGCAATGGCATACACATTGAAATTGTCAAAGCTGTACGATGATTGGCAACCAATCATTAAAATAGGACTAGACAGAACCCAGTCTAGAATGTATTATATGCTATATCTGGATGACCAGGTTATAGGTTTTAATGAAGAAAAAAGTGTGCATATTTCCGAGCTCCCTAAGAACATACATATAGAAAAAATTCATGTGATGAGAGAGCTGTACTAAATATCATACTTTCGATAGAGGCGTAAATGATTACAGTGATAAAAAGAAGCGGCAAAAAAGAACCGCTACATATTGAAAAATGGCAGACACAGATTACGAAAGTTTGTGCAGGCATAGCTGACGTAAGTCAGTCAATGATTGAGATTAAAGCACAACCACACTTTTATGACGGAATTACAACACAAGAAATTGACGAAATCACGTTACGTGCTATTGTTGACTTAATCGACGTTGAATCTAATCCAGACGTAGGACATGTGAATTACCAATACGTAGCAGGCAAGCAACGTTTGTCTATGCTACGTAAGGACGTATATGGCGATTACGAAGTTCCCCGACTTTATGAAATCGTTAAGAAAAATGTTGCAGTTGGCTTATACACTCCAGAACTTCTTGAATGGTATTCAGAAGATGACTGGAACAAAATGGATGATATGTTAGAGCATGAGAAGGATGAAGAATATTCTTATGCGGCTATCGAACAACTGATTGAAAAATATCTAGTACGCAATCGTGCGACTAAAGAAATTTTTGAAACACCACAGATTCGTTATATGGTTGCCGCGGCAACTGTGTTCCATAAAGAAGAGCCTAACTCAGCTCGTATGAAATTTATCAAGGAATATTACAATGCGGCATCAGACGGATTATTTACCCTTGCTACTCCTGTCCTCGCTGGGCTTGGGACTCCTACTAAGCAGTTCAGTTCTTGTGTACTCATCCGTAGCGATGATGATCTTGATTCCATCTTCGCATCAGGAGAAATGATGGCCAAGTATGCCAGCAAACGTGCAGGCATTGGTTTAGAAATTGGTCGTCTACGTCCACTAGGATCACCTATCCGTGGTGGCGAAATTATGCACACCGGAATGATTCCTTTCCTAAAGAAATGGTTTGGTGACTTACGCAGTTGTTCACAAGGTGGTATTCGTAATGCTAGTGCTACAGTTTTTTATCCTATTTGGCATCATCAGTTTGACGACCTTATTGTACTCAAGAATAATCAAGGCACTGACGAGACTCGTGTTAGACATATGGATTATGGCGTGGTGCTATCAGCTTTCTTCTGGAGACGATTCAAGAACAAAGAAAACATTACCTTCTTTGATCCAAATGAAGTCCCAGATTTATATGAAGCGTTTTATAACAATACAGAAAAGTTTGAAGAGCTGTATGTAAAGTATGAAGCTCGTAAGGATTTACGTAAGAAAGTAATGAACGCTGAAGATGTATTCAAAGGCGGTATTCTAAAAGAACGTACAGATACAGGACGTATCTACCTTGTCTTTATTGACAACGTAATGAACCAAGGACCGTTTGATCCTGAGTATCATACAATTTACCAAAGTAATCTCTGCTGTGAAATTTTATTACCTACTAAGCCATTTAAGCGTCTTGATGACAATGCTGGCCGTATCGCTCTCTGTACTCTGGGGTCCATTAATTGGGGAGCATTCCGCAATCCTGAGGATATGCGTAGAGCTTGCCGCATCCTCCAGCGTAGTTTATGTAACATACTTGACTACCAAGACTTCTTAAGTATTCAGTCTAAGTTAAGCAATGATGAAATCCAGCCACTAGGTATCGGTGTTACTAACTTAGCATACTGGCACGCCAAGCGTAGCTTCAAGTATGGCGATTCGGACGCACTAGCAGAAGTTAAAAGCTGGATGGAACATCAAGCATTTTACCTAACAGAAGCCACAGTTGAGCTTGCTAAGGAACGCGGCGCTTGTTTACATAGTGACAAGACACGTTACGGCCAGGGCACATTCCCGTGGGAACATCGTGCCAAGGGCGTCAATGAACTGACTGACTTCACTCCAGAACTAGACTGGGAAACATTACGTACTAATATGAAACAGTACGGTGTACGCAATGCTACACTAATGGCAGTTGCTCCTGTTGAATCTAGTTCTGTTGTAATTAACAGTACAAATGGTATTGAAATGCCTATGCAGTTGATTCAAGTTAAAGAATCTAAAGCAGGTTCGTTAACACAAGTTGTTCCTGAGTATCATAAACTAAAGAACAAGTATCAGTTAATGTGGGACCAAACAGACTGTGCTCCTTACTTAAAGACAGCGGCAGTACTAGCGGCTTACGTGGATCAAAGTATTTCGACAAATACATTCTACAATCCGGCACACTTCCCAGAACGTAAAGTTCCAACTACATTAATTGCCAAGAACTTGATGCAAGCACACATGTGGGGCATTAAGACTTTCTACTATAGTTTGATTAACAAGCAAGGTGCAAAGGCTAAAGACGAAGTAACTCAAGTAGCACAACAATATGTTGAAGCAACTTATGAGGAAGATGATTGCGAGGCATGTAAATTATAATGGACGCTTACGACTTACACCAAGAGATTTTTAAAGCGTGGCAACAACTGGCACACAAGCCAAATGCCGCATCAATTAAAAAAGACTTTACTGAAACACCAGTGTATGTTAATGGTAAACAAGTAGTTGGTGTAAAAATTGAAGAAGACAAAATTACGTTAGAGACAAAATGAGTAAAGAACAATACAACCTAAACATAAAGACAGACTACTTAAATCGTAAGATGTTCTTGGACCCAGCCGGTCCTGTTACTATCCAACGCTTTGAAGAAGTTAAGTATAACAAGATTGCAGACTTTGAAAAAACAGCACGTGGCTTTTTCTGGGTTCCTGAAGAAGTATCATTAACTAAAGATGCCGCAGACTTTAAGGAATCATCAGATGCAGTTAAACATATCTTCACTTCTAATTTGCTTCGCCAAACAGCTCTTGATAGTTTGCAAGGTCGCGGCCCAAGTCAAATCTTTACTCCGGTCGTAAGCCTTCCTGAATTAGAAGCTCTAGTGTATAACTGGACGTTCTTTGAAACAAATATTCACAGCCGTAGTTACAGTCACATTATTCGTAACATCTATAATGTACCCAAGGAAGTGTTTAATACAATCCACGATACTAAAGAGATTGTCGATATGGCATCGAGCATTGGCAAGTATTATGATGAACTACATTATATCAACTGCCAAAAAGAAATCGGAGAAGCGGTACCGGAAGAAGCTCACATTAAAGCAATCTACCTAGCACTACACGCAAGTTATGCCTTAGAAGCATTCCGCTTTATGGTATCATTTGCTACAAGCCTAGCAATGGTTGAAAACAAAATCTTTATTGGCAATGGAAACATTATCAGTTTGATTCTACAAGACGAACTACTACACAAGGGCTGGACAGCTTTCTTAATTAATCAAGTTGTTAAAGAAGATCCACGTTTTGCTAAGGTAGCGCAAGAGTGCCAAGAAGAAGTAATTCAAATTTACAAAGATGTTATTGCAGAAGAAAAGGCATGGGCAGATTACTTGTTTATGAAAGGTCCAGTAATTGGTCTTAACGCAAACATCTTACGCGAATTTGTTGATTACACAGCAGTTGGCGCACTAAAGGATATTGGAATTAAGTATTGGGCTCCTGCTCCAAAGAGTACTCCTATTCCTTGGTTTAATAAGCATAGCGATACAAGTAAAAAGCAGTCGGCACTACAAGAAACAGAATCGACAAGTTACGTTATTGGCGTAATGACAGATACTCTAGATTACGATGCCCTTCCGTCTCTTTAAGTAAATAAATCTACCAAGGGAGAAAGATATGGCGCATATAAATGAAGAAGTACTAGTTATTAAAATTAGTACGTTATTACCAGATGCTTGCGATATGACACCTATTATGGGTGATGACAATATCCTCGCATTAAGAGAAGTTATTGAACAGTTAGCGGGCGATAACAAAACATTAGTAGAAATTGAAAGAGCATAAAAATGAAAGCAATCGTATGGAGCAAATATAACTGTCCTTACTGCGAGCAAGCTAAAGGCTTACTCAAAATGAAAGGCATCGCATTCGAAGAAAGAAAAATCGGCGACGGTTGGACTAAAGAAGATTTAATGGAAGCTGTTCCTACAGCACGTACAGTTCCACAAATTTTTATCGACGAACAACTAATCGGCGGATTCACAGAACTTAAAACACACTTACAAGGATAAACATGTTAATCGATAAAGGCGTATCAGCAGGTGAAGTAGTTACTTTAAAGTTAACTAGTGGCGAAGAATTAGTTGCTAGATTAGATGAAGAAACTCCAACACATTACAAACTAACAAAGCCAATGGTAATTGGTATGGGCCAACAAGGACCAGGATTAATGCCTTACTTGTTTACAGTAAGCCCAGACAAAACAATTCCATTGTTAAAATCCACAGTAACAGTGGCAGTTGCATCAGATAAAGTGTTTGCAGATCAATATGTGCAAAACACTACAGGAATTGCACTAGCAAGTTAACCTGTTTTACCGTGAACTGACTCATAAGCCGATTGCACTGACAGTCGGCTTCTTATTTCTGCTGGTATAGTTGATCTCGACAAGTTTTGTTCCCATGCTTTGTAAACATAGTTGTTATAATTGTCGATTTCTTTGCTGTATAAGTCATAATACTTTCTATACGTAATATAAGCATCAGTAGCCATCCCAGCCGCTTTTGTAGCTTTATATCTTTCAGCAAGAGCTTTGTCATCATCAGTCCAAGTTGATTCATCTGGCTTACTAGCCTTGAGCTTGTTGAACGCATCTCTATTAGGAACGTTAGCTAAGAACTCTGGAGTAGCTTCTAATTTTGCTTTATATTCTTTAACTAAATCTTTGTTTGCTTCTACGTACTCTTTATGATAATCAAACACTTCTACTTTAAAGACTCTGTCTTGATTACTGCTAGTAGGAACAGCAGTTGAATCTGTAGACTTGAGAGCAGGACTAGCTGATGCATTAGTTTGACTAGTTGTATTAGCACCTTCCTGAGCAGCCGCAGCCGCGGCCGCAGTGGCAACCTGACTTGACGTTTTAGCCATGTTAAGGTTATCTACCTTACTCATATCAATAGTTTGATTCTTAACATCGGCAACCATTCCAGAAGCTTTAGCTGATATTTGCCCGGCTAATGCACTTGCCTTAAGATTAGTAATAATAGAAGACTTTGCGCTATCAGCCGCTGATGTTAATGAAGTGAAACCAGCTGTCATGCCTGCACTAGCATTTTGAACAGCATTTGTTAATGATGTAACTGCTGACATCTTGTCTGCATTAGCAGAAGCGAATGCTGTATATGCAGGATTAGGAATAGTTTGACCAGGATTTTCTGGATCAGGAATAGTTTCTGCAGGAATAGAATTTGCAAACTCAGTTACTTTTGCACCCACAGCAGTTGCGGCACCTGTTTCTGCACCGTCTTTAACTATACCCAACGCATTGCCAACTTTTGCACCAAAGCTACTTGCAAACCCTGCAACGGATGTAGCAATGCTCTTTGCTTGTTCTGCAAGGAATTTAGGACCGTCTTTAAATATAGCAACGTTGCCTGCGGCCGCATCCAACTGTTCTTGTGTAGGTGGCGAACCAGTAGCCGCAATAGTTTCTTTAGTAAGTAGTTCCTGATTAGCTTTGGCAAGTGCCATCTCAGTACCAATATTTTGTTGTAGTGATGCCATCTTAGCGGCAATCGCGGCCTGTGCTGTTGCAAGTCCTCCTGCCACAGAAGTTGGAAGAGATCCTGCAACTTCTGATACTTTAGATAAACTTGCCGAAATGTCTTTCATAACAGATCCGTTTTTAATCGAATCCATTGTATCTTTAAAATTAGGACCTTGTACATCTGCAGGCATAGCCATTGCTTTAACTTTATCAATGCCCGCTGACACTAATTTCTTACCAGCATCGGCAATTTTAGAAATACCATCGCTAACAGCAGTCATGGCCGCAGTAATAGCACTCTTAGCAGAAGTAATTAACCCCGATACTTGCCCACTAACAAACTCACCAATTGAATTAAGTTTTGTCATTGCTGTGCCTAACATCTCTTTAGCACTACCTAATAGAGAAGAAGCATCAGCAGTAGGAGAGCTTGCGTTAATAGTTTCAATCTTGCCCCATGCGCCTTTAACTAAATCACTTGCTTCAGTAACAGTACTACTAACTAACGATGTCGGACTAAATTTTGAAACACTAGATAGTGCATCAGTTGCCATTGACAAGTTACCAGTAGCTGTCGATAGCGAAGGACTAAGTTCTGAAAAAGAAACATACTGGCTAGGAGCGATGGAGAAATTATTAGACATTGTACCTTCTGCACCAATTTTAGAAAGTACAGTAGTTTGATTGCCTTGGCCATCTAACATGTAACGATAGCCGTCTGGTGGTGCTGGGTAGCTAACTGAACTACTAAAACTTTGATTCTTAATCATACGCTCATCCTTAATAATAACATTTTAAACCTGGCTGATAACTACCGTTAATCATTGTCAAAACTTGCTTACGCTGTTTAGCCGCGTTTCTATTAAAACTAACATGGAGCCAGATAGTATTACCATGTTCAAAAATTAATTGGTCAAAAGGTAAGTTAGCAATGATCCATTCTGCACGTGGTAAGTAATCTCTAGGTGCAAGACCCTGCCACTGTAAATCACATGCTTGGCCTTTTTCGTGCTGACTAGTACCCTTTGTAAATGTTCTAAATCCTGAGTTAATTCTGACTCCTGGATATTGTGTGTTAATAGGTTCTACGATTTCAGTTGCAAGTGCTTTTAAATTACAAACAATTTGCGAAACTGAAAACCCTGCTTGTGCTTGTATGTTATGTTTCCACAATGTACTTTGTGAAAAAGACCCGAGTGTGTAATTTGTACTAAGTGCTAAACTGTAATTAGGAGTTTCGCTACCACCGCAATCACCTTGAACTGGAGTAGTTGCAGGTGTTGTTGAAACTTCTGGACCTGTACCAGCAGTAACAGGTGGCGCCTTAGTGTCGCGCCCGTATGCCCTAGGAGTCATACCAATACTAGGAGGATCATCGAGTGGAGCATATCGTCCCATAACTTCTCGAACTACTGCGGTATTTGCTGTACTAAATTCAGGTGGCAAATCTGCTAGACCATCATCTGCTTCTCCGCCTCCACCGGCAACATCATCGTTGAATACATCCGGACTACCAGTTAATGAAGTATAAATGTCGCCTCCGGCAGCTTCTCCAGTATCCCCTATTCTATGAATAGGTTGGTTTTCAACAAAAACAGTAGCAGAGCCGGTTAGTGCTGTACTAATATTATCGCCGGTTGGGTGATCTCCTGCATGAGCCTCGCAATTGGAATCTTGTGTTCCTTTAGTTCCTACTATTGCTTGGGCTTGGTTATTCACAAATACCGTACTAGCACCACTAACAAATGTGGTGATGTAATCGCCGTGTTCGACGATACTACTTGGCAATTTGGTTGGGCAAGTTCCTTCCCCAATATCTGATGTACGTGATAATGCTGGCATAATGTTATATTTATCGGGGTTGACTTAGTGGATTTTAGATTGTATAATGGCAACATGAAAAAAGTGATTCTTACAGATATTGATGGTGTGTGTTTAGATTGGGAATACGCTTTTGACGTATATCTACAAACACACGGTTTTAAAAAGACAGAAGGCGGCGAGCTAAAGTACCATATTGGCAAACGCTATGGAATTGACATGGAACAAGGTATGAAACTTGTAAACGTGTTCAATGAAAGTGCGGCGATTGGATTTTTACCGCCATTGCGCGATTCTATGTTTTATGTAAAACGCTTACACGAAGAACACGGGTACACATTCCATGCTATTACTAGTTTGAGTAAAGATGAAAGTGCTCAAGCATTGCGTAGAATGAATTTACACAAGTTATTTGGTCCTACAGTATTTGAGAAGATTATATTCTTAGATACAAATGCACCAAAAGACGAAGTGCTAGAGCAATACAGAAATACAGGCTATTACTGGATTGAAGATAAAATCCAAAATGCTGTAGTAGGTCAAGAAATGGGCTTAAAGAGCTTACTAATGGAACATGGACATAATATGGATTTTGAGCACCCAGAAATTCCTAGGGTAAAAAGCTGGAAAGAAATATACGAACTCATCACAGGAAATAAATAAAAATATGATAACACTAACTGAAAACGCTGTAAGCGAGATTAAGAATGTTTTAGATGAAACAGGCGAGTCCTTTTTACGCATTAGTGTACAAGGCGGTGGCTGTTCAGGTTTTAATTACGTGTTCGACTTTGCAAAAGCAAAGGAAGAAGACGACTTCGAATTTGGAACGGTATTAATTGACTCTATGAGTATGCAATATCTACAAGGAGCAACTGTAGACTTTGTCGAAGACATCATGGGTTCAAGTTTTAATATTGAAAATCCAAATGCACAAACTACCTGCGGTTGCGGTAGTAGTTTTTCAATTTAAGGAGAAAATCATGGCAAGACGTTCAGATAGAGCAAAGACAAAGACACAAGCGGCAGTTCGCAGAGTACTTCGTCGTAAAAAGTAATTAGCTATGGCATACTCCGATAAAGTTATTGACCATTATGAGAACCCCAGAAATGTGGGTAGTTTTTCTACTAGCGACGATACCGTTGGTACTGGTATGGTTGGCGCACCTGCTTGCGGTGACGTTATGAAATTACAAATTAAGGTCAATGAACAAGGCATTATCGAAGACGCTAAGTTTAAAACGTATGGATGTGGCTCAGCAATAGCAAGCTCATCGCTAGTCACTGAAATGCTTAAAGGCAAGTCACTAGAGCAAGCAGTTGAAATTAAAAATTCAATCATTGCTGAAGAGCTTGCTTTGCCACCAGTTAAGATTCACTGCTCAATTTTAGCAGAAGATGCTATTAAAGCCGCAGTAGAGGATTATAAGAAGAAACATGTGTAATTGCCTAGTCTGGGCATTGTGGATGAAGTTTCGTTGGGGCGGTCAAATTTGTTGGCGTAAAAGTCGAACATGGTTTGGTTTCCACAACACTTGGATTAGTCCACATAACGGCACTGAATGGGAATACACATTAGCAGTACCTAAAAAACAACCGTGGTGGTATATACCATTTTGCTATAAGGGTGTAGTAAAACAAGTATGATAACATTAACCGAACAAGCGGCTAACAAAGTCAAACAACAATTACAAAAAAGAGGCAAAGGCCTTGGAATACGTGTTGGTGTACGAACTACAGGCTGTTCTGGTTTGGCATATAAGTTAGAATACGTAGACGCACCAGAACCCGAAGACCTTAGTTTTGTTTCATACGAAACTCATGTGTTTGTTGATCCTAAAAGTTTATCATACTTAGAAGGTATGGAAATAGATTGGATTAGACAAGGCCTAAACGAAGGCTTTGATTTTAAAAATCCAAATGTCCGTGACCAATGTGGTTGTGGCGAATCATTTAGAGTATGAAACCCTGGACTAGAGATGATACTAAAGAGTGGATTGCACAACTCGAATTAAGAGTCGAAGACATTGATTATTACTTGAACCACACAGTACGTTGGTGCGAGGATCACGAAGTCTACGACGACAGGTTAGTGTTTGCATGTGCATTAATGACTACACTTTGGGTAGCATGGCAACGACAAGAATCGATTTCAAGAAGAGAAATATTTGAAGTATTGGGCGTAGTTGATTGGCACAAAGTCGAAGAGGAAGAAGTCGAACTTGGTCCAAAGTATCAAAATATGTACATAGACGAAATTCTAGAAGCAATTTTGGAAGAAAACTGGCTCTAACCAAAGAGATTGACATTTGTTGTACTTTATCGTACAATACTAAAACTTAAACAAGTATGGAGTAACAATGTCGATGCACTTAGAAGGTCCGTGGCTCTCTACCACAGGCAAGAAAAAGGGTAAGCAAAAGTTCCGAAATGCTGAACAAGCAAAAAAGGCACGAGAATTGGAAGATAGTTGGAAAGCACTTCAAAAGAAGTGGGGTGTAGAAGCTGAAGAAAAGAAGCGTAACCGAGCAATGTCTGCTCCTTCGCTTGGCAGTTCTTACAGCCTTAAAATCCCGGAAGGCAGAAACACTACCGCTCACCTTAAAAGTGTAGATACTGGCGTGGCTGTAGCAACTGTTAAGCCATCCAAAGTTTACACTGGCGATAAAATGTTAGGTATTGCTACAATGCACAAATCTAACTCTGTACCTGTGTTTAGCACAGAAGATGCAGTAGATATCGCCAAAATGCGTCGATAATAGCCTATTTTTGTATAGGAATTATACATCAGTGCTATATATTAGTACGTTTCGAGAGAAACTAAGATAGTTGGTTTGATGAAATGGTAGCATCATCAATCGAACCCGCGAGTCTTGGCCAAAGGAGAAACCCGAATTCGGGCGGTCAAGTTCGCCAGAGGCACAGTTTGAAGTTTTGAACTGCGTCCAATGGAGAAGACGTCACTGACATTTGGGTTAGACAATCCCAAAAAAGTTAAAATGTAGCGAGTCGTCATCTCCCTTAATGTAATGTACTCAAAAAATCGAGTACACCAAGTGAAAGGAGATTACAATGCGAATAATTAAGATTGGCCTTTTGGCCATTGCATTGCTGTGCAGTACAGTATCACACGCTGGTAACCTTACTGGTGTGTTTATAGAGAGTTCATCTATTGATTATCATTCTTTAGATGTAGTGTTGAAAAACAAGTTAGACAAAGAATTAAAATGTCTAGCAGACAACATTTATTATGAAGCGGGCGCCGAGCCGTTTGAAGGCCGTGTTGCTGTTGCACAAGTAACTATCAATCGTGCAGAGTCTGGAAAGTTTCCGAATACTATTTGTGGTGTGATTAGCCAAAAGACTAAAATCATGACAATAGACGAAAACTCTAAACCAATTAATAAAATCATTTGCCAATTTAGTTGGATGTGTACAACCAAACGTGTTGGACCAACATCCAAAAACAATACATGGCAAGATGCTATGGATGTAGCCAAAATGGTTTTAATCGATGGGTACAGAATTCCTGTTTTGGAAAATGCGTTATACTTCCATGCAAGTCACGTAAGACCCGGATGGAAATTACCAAAAGTTATAAAAGTTGGTAATCACATTTTCTACGCAGACCGAAAGAAATCCACTGATTTATAATTTGGTAAACCGAACTACTTGACTCCGGTAACGTTCGGTGCTATACTATAGGTATAGTGAATAGAAAGCACTATACCCCGTAATACACACAGAAAGAGGCACACAATGAAAGGCACTATTACTAAGGCAGTTTTGGCGGCAACCGTTTTAGGTTTAACCGCATGTAGTTCAATGAAGGATGTACCGGACCGTAAAACTTACGCACAGCCATCTTGGTATCAAGAATGTGCTCAAGAAGGTGTTAAGGGTTGGTTCTGGTGGAAAGAAGATTACGTCTATGCTTGCGGTGCGGGCGACAGCCGATACGCACAAGCGGCCGAAGAACAAATGGACGCAATCGCTATGAATAACTTTGCCAAACGTATCAATGGTACAGTTAATTCCGAAACCGAAATCAAAATCGTAGATGACAAAAAGTCTACTCGCACAGTGATTTCGTACAAAGTTAACGATACTGCTATCCGTAAGCACGTCAAGAGTGAAAAAGGTCACTTCACAATGGATGGACGTCATTACACTTATGTTCGTCTTGAAATGAAGCGCGAAACTTTTGACCAACTGATTGCAGAAGCTAAAGCACAAAAGGCACAGTAAAATGCACCCATATCGTGTTAAAGAATACATGTGGGCTGTAATACTAGTCATATTTGTGATAATTGCTTTGAGCGGTTGCTCGTCGACACCAAAGCAATCCCGATTAGCTAGTAATCAGTACTGCCACACAAAGCAGGAAATTGTAACACAAAACAAGGATACAGTTTCTAGCACAACATTGGTTAAATGTTCCGATGACCCAGTGGACCAATATGTTCCAGCAAAGATGGGTGTTGCTAAAGATTGTTACGAAACTTATGTGCCTATGTATTTAGGTGGTCGTTTAGTTCAGGAGAGAATTTATGTCTGTCAGAAACTTAGTGGCGTTTATGACGTCATTGACTCTGCTACTGTTCGCTAACTCTGTTAAGGCAGATGTGTTTACACCGTATAGTGCCACTGCCGGTGTTCGAGAAGATTTCTTGTCGCCGGTTAGCCTCTTATCGGTAACACACAACTTAATAAAGCAAGCGTCCGGTAGTCTTGACTACGACGACCAACGTATGCACACCAAGACATTAATTTATGCGGCCGCAAACTTAGACACAGGACAACAAGCAGAATGGAGTAACCCTTCTAATGGTACAGCTGGTAGAGTCAAAATTATGATGACCAAACCTGTACAAGGCGGATATTGCCGTTTACTATATACATTAGTTGAAAAAGAAGGTAATATAAGGGATTACTCAGAGTATGCGTGTAAAACAATAGATAGCCAGTTTTGGACATTTAGCGCACGATAAATATTAGATTATGGTTTATAAAACAAGCGACAAATTAATTGCATATCTAACACTACTCAGCGGATTAACCATATCCGCTGTTGCCATTTATTATTCCGTAGCAGGTCTAGTGGCAATTTTCTCTGCGGCTGTTATACCTATTATTGTTATGGGTGTAGCATTAGAGATTAGTAAACTTGCCGCTACTGTTTGGTTAAAACAAAACTGGAGTAGAGCTCCTAATTTTATTCGTAGCTACTTACTTGCCGCCATTCTTATTCTAATGGTCATTACCAGTATGGGCATCTTCGGATTCCTATCCAAAGCACACAGTGACCAAAGTCTTGTCTCTGGCGATGTAATGTCAAAGATTGCAGTATATGATGAAAAGATCAAAACCGAAAAAGACAATATTGAAGCAAACCGTAAGGCACTTAAACAGATGGATGAAGGAGTGGACCAAGTATTGGGTCGCTCAACAGATGAAAAAGGTGCCGACAAAGCTGTGGCTTTGCGTAAGTCCCAGCAGAAAGAACGTGCTCGCTTACAAAATGAAATATCACAGTCGCAGAAGTCTATCGCGGAACTTAACGATGCCCGTGCGCCTATTGCCGCTGAAGTTAGAAAGGTCGAAGCAGAAGTTGGTCCGATCAAGTATATCGCATCGTTTGTCTATGGCGAGACAAATGAAACAATCCTTGAGAAGGCCGTTACTTGGGTAATTGTTATTATTGTTATAGTATTTGACCCATTGGCAGTTATCTTATTGTTAGCAAGCCAATATTCATTTATGTGGTTCCGTAAACAAGAAGATGACGAAGAACTAATACACGAAACTGTGCCACTTGCGGCTAATGATGATGTTGCTCCGGTTATTGTTCCGGAAGTTGACGTAGAAGAAATAAATGCTCTACTAGCAGAAATTCCAAAAGAAGAACCTACACCAGAAAGCGTAGGTGTTGAGCCAGAACCAATTCCTGAATACAAAGTAGCAGAAGACGCAGACGAAGAAGTTGATGACATTGTTAAAGAAGTTGGCGGCGTTGAGGCATGGAACAAAATGCTAGAAGAAGCAGAACGTGCCGTTGAAGAAGAACGTGTAGAAACAGAACCAGAAATTGTGTTTCCAGAAAATCCATTTAATGGACAGCAATTTACATTAACAGATAAGGCATTTATCTACAATGGAGACCGCTGGGTAGAAACGCCATTAAGTGGACAAGACTTAGAACGTCCTGGCGATTACTTGACACCGCCAGAAGACGAAGAATCAAAAAAAAAGACAACTTACATAGTGAAGGAAGGGGATCACCAAGTACGCAAGGAGAAGTAAGCTACGTACAAAACGGTGAGCAAGATAGACAAACACTATGGCAACGCATTCAAGCCAAAAAGCTAAACAATGACGGACAAAATTAAACTTATTACGCCTCCTGACCACATACTTGATAGAGAGGAATCCATTCTAGTTATATGTCCAAAAGATGATCTTAAGAAATCACTTGAAGTTTACTTAGGACAATTAACACATCCTGCTAATGTGTACATTTACTCAGAATCTGATAAAAACATCCGATGGCTATTGACAACCGTTAGCATAGTTAATACAATTATACTAGATATTGATAATTGTAGCGACGATGTTAGCCACTTTATAAGCTACATTCTGAGCTACTCGAATACATACTATAGATGTGAAAATAAGTTATCCCCATGGGAACTTATTAACTTAAATAGATTTTACGATTTTCCAAATATCTAAGAGGAACTGATGAGACATAACGACCATAACAACAAAGTACAAGGTTGCACAGTTTTCGTTAAAGAAGGCGAACCTGTTGAACGTGCTTTACGTAAGTTTAAGAAGAAAGTCCAAGACAGTGGACTACTACAAGAATTGCGCGACCGCGAGTTTTACGAAAAACCAACAACTGCACGTAAGCGCAAGAAGTCAGCCGCTAAAAATCGTTGGCAAAAAGAATTACGCAAACAAGCCCTTCCACCAAAACTTTTCTAAAATTCGATGAACACACTAGAAACGGTGTCCGGAAAAAAGATAAACGTATCTAATCCGGATCCTAGTACTATTGATATTACGGATATTGCTTGGGCACTGAGCCGTATGCCTAGATTTAGTGGACACACGATTCCTTACATTCCATACTCTGTTGCACAACATTGTATTCGTGTTATGAAGGAACTTGCTCCGCACGGTCCGCAAATACAATTATACGGGCTTTTACACGATGCCGCAGAAGCGTACATAAACGACTTGCCAAGCCCTGTAAAGCACATTCCAGAAATCCATGCTGTTATTAAAAAGCTGGAAGATAAACTAATGCTTACAATTTACGAAGCACTAAACATTCGTCCGCCTACTGAGGAAGAAGAAGCTATTGTAAAACAAGCAGATAAAATTCAACAAGCTGTAGAAGCACATAATTTTATGTACAGCCGAGGCAGTGATTGGAACTTGCCCAAAGTAACATTTAAAAAACTACAAGAGTTTGAACAGCCTAAAACTAGCGTAGAAGCATACGATTTGTTTTTGGGTTAT
>JACCDO011346456.1_pt1 | contig 25516 bp, 19 predicted proteins | sample 7446101 | NCBI WGS metagenome assembly JACCDO01 (sample SAMN15323440, study PRJNA562643) | freshwater metagenome | isolation source: river surface water | place: USA:Blue River Watershed | collected 2017-08-16 | reverse complement strand
GATCTCTTTCATGCCTTCGATAAAGAGTGCTCTGATACCACTATCGATGAGCATGTGTTTTAATTCTCTAAGTGCACTTTGCTCATGAAATGGAACATTGATTAAAGCAGCACTTTGACTTGCTAAATCAGCCAAAACCCATTCAGGTCTATTCTTAGACCAAATCCCCACTCTATCCCTGTCATTGAGTCCTAACGCAATCAATCCGCCAGCTAAAGCTTTGGTTCTCTTTGCCACTTGACTCCAAGTCAAAGGACTCCAATGTCCAAGGGTTTTCCCATAAATCAAAGGATCACTTTGTCTTCGTTGTGCCTGTGTATAAAACAAGGCTGGAATAGAGTTCCACGTCATACTCTCTCTTTTCTCACACTGCTGAATATTCTTTATTATGATTGATAATTAATGAAAGTTAAAAAATCAAAAAAATCGATGATATCAATGAAAAAAGACTAGATGGGGGGAGAATCTGTTGATGTGGAATCTGGTGATGGGGAATCTGGTACTTGAGTATCTGGTACCTGAGTATCTGGTGATGGGGAATCTGGTACTTGAGTATCTGGTACCTGAGAATCTGGTTCTTGAGTATCACCTACTAGATATCCCACCTAAAATAAAAAAGGGAGCCTTTCGACTCCCTATTCTATCTAGAGTTTTAAACTCAGATTAGCTGATTAGCCTTGTAACAAGGATAAAGCTACCTGTGGTTGTTGGTTAGCTTGAGCTAAAATTGAAACACCAGCTTGTTGGATGATTTGGTTGCGTGAAAGGTTAGCGGTTTCAGCAGCGAAATCAGCATCCAAGATACGGCTTCTAGATGCACTCAAGTTCTCTGAGTTGGTGGTCAAGTTGTTGATTGTGCTTTCTAAACGATTTTGGATCGCACCAAGTCTTGCTCTTTGAGCAGAGATTTGATCGAGAGCGAGGTCAGCGATGCTGATTGCAAGGCTAGAACCATCACGGCTAGAAATATCAATGGTTTGTACAGAGAAGTCACTGCTTACACCGAAAATCGCTACACCAGCAGTTGTACCAGTTACAGATTGGTCATCTAAACGCATACCACCAAGAGCGATATTGATGTTTGTGGCCATGTTGATATCAACTTGGGTATTTGATTGTAGAGTAAGTTGAGCACCATAAACTGTAAGAGTTGCACCTAAGCCAGAGTTGAGACCAGTGATGTCGCCAGCTAAAGAGCTAGATGTGAAAATCTCAATATTTCTACCATCTTCTGCGGTAAGAACGAGATTGCTGTTACCATCTAATTTAGCGATAACACCAGTTTGATCAACAACAGCATTGATTGCATCAACTAATGCATTATCAGAGTCATTTTGTAAAACTGTGAAACCAGCAATTTTTTGACCATTGATTTGGATATAGTTATCTTCATCGAGGTCTCCACCATTGATATCAACTGTTTCATTGTGACCACCAGAAATGGTTGCACTATTAGCAGAACCAATCACAGTCTTGCCAACGATTGCTTTTACGCCAGTGAATTCATAAGCGTCATTGATAGCAGCTGCTTTAGCAATTGCTGAATTTGCATTGAAACTACCTTGAGGACTTACAGCATCATCTGTAGAAACAGCTTTTCTAATTGCTGTAGTTACAGTGCCATTGGTGATTACCATGTCGCCATCGCCAAGACCAATATTAGCATTAGAACCAATCAAAGAAGCACGACGCATTTGTCTAGCTAATTGTGAACCTTCAGCGCTATCGATACGAACTGACAATGTTTCACCAACATTTGCACCAACTTGTAGTACAGAATTAATGATATCACCATTGAGGAGCTTGTTACCGTTGAAGCTGGTGTTAGCAGCAATACGATTGATTTCATCTTTGAGTTGTTGAACTTCTTCATTGAGTGATTGACGATCTGAAGGATTGTTATTATCACTTGCAGATTGTACAGCCAATTCACGGATTCTTTGGAGAAGATTTGTTGTTTCGTTCAATGCACCTTCAGCTGTTTGAGCCAAAGAAATACCATCATTGCTGTTTCTTACAGCTTGATCTAAACCACGAATTTGAGCGGTCATACGATTGGTGATAGCAAGACCGGCTGCATCGTCGCGAGCGCTGTTAATGCGAAGACCAGATGATAATCTCTCGAATGAACGTTGGAGAGAATCTGTAGAGCTTGTTAGCTTTCTACGTGCATTGATGGCACTTGAGTTAGTATTAATGTAGAGACCCATTTGAATTGCTCCTTAAATATGACTGCTAAGGTTTGGATATTAAATAGCTTGCCTATCAAGCCACCTAATGCTTTTGAGGTCAAGATATGTTCTTTCATATTTTTTATATTTTGTAAATCTTTTTTTCTTTTTTTTTCTAAATCATATATTTTTGAAGAGTCTCATCTATCTCAACGATTTCATTCCCATTCTGATAAGTCACGCTTATCAGATTAACCATTAGATTTAAAAGGTTTTCTGATGCGTAATCCTCTCTATTTTATCTCTTTTATGGTATTGATCTTCATCATCAATGCATGTGAAAACGCCACCTTATTAGATCCCATAGATATTTCTGTTGAACAAGTCACCGATCAAAATATTCAAGATCAAGAAACCCAAAACATCAAAGACAGTGAAGTCATTCAAGATTTACGCATCAATCCAGATGCTATGATTGATCAAATGATGATTCAAGATCAAATGATGATTCAAGATCAAATGATGATTCAAGATCAAATGATATTGCTTCAAGATCAACAAATCACCATAGAAATGGATCAAGAAGTACCTCAAGATCTCTTTATCCTAGGGGATCAAGAAGTGGATCAAATGCTTGAACCAGTATCAAGGGATTGTACACCAGCTTTGACTTTACCAGCCCCCCAAAGATATAGCTTACCTTTCGGTTTGGTCGTATTTAGAGCTTTTGGTGGCACTGGACAATATCGCTTTGAATTTCTACAGAACCAAAGCGGTGGGATCTTAAACCCATATACTGGTGTTTATCTCGCTGGGAATCAACTCGCTGGTACTGATATCATACAAGTCACTGATGAAGGCTGTGATGGTAGTGCTTCAACAAGCATAGAAGTTGTTGCCCCGATTCAAGTCAAACCTTCTGTCATCTCTGTGGGTGTACATGAGGATTTTCAATTTGAAACCAATCTAGGTTCGTTGCAATACACTTATAGATTGCGACAAAATCAAAGCGGTGGGATGATTACAGAAATGGGTTTGTATACAGCTGGAGATCAGGTGGGTGTGGATCAAGTAGAAATTGAAGACCTAGGGACAGGTGAAGTCACTTATGTTTCCATCAATGTGATTGCACAATCAGAGATTAAAGCAAACATCGAACATTTGATTCTAGGGAAACAAAGCAAGACCCAAATCACAGTGATGGGGGGGAGCCAACAATATGATACCCATTGGGAAAGTACAGATGCATCAATGCATGCCATTGATCTCAATCAATTGACTGTTCAAGCCTTAGAAGTGGGTGAAGGTGAAGTCGTGATTAGAGATCACTTCCTAGGGATTGAAGACAGAGTGAAAATCACTGTGGTAGATAGCTTAAAATATGAAGGTTCCAGAATAGGCAAAGCCCAAGCAGAAAGCCATCTTGTGAGTTTGGGCGATTTAAACAATGATCAACTTGAAGATTTTGCTGTCTCCTTAGGAGAAACAGACAAAGGCGCTTTAGAATCTGGCGCTGTTTATCTCTATCACCAAGGCACAAATACCCCTTTTCAAGTCTTAACCACATCTGAAAGACAAGCAAGATTTGGGAGAAATATCGCCGTGGCTGATTTAAATGCCGATGGCATCAAAGATATTTTGGTAGGGGCACATACAGCAGATAATGGTACAAGCGTAGATAATGGTGCCATGTATTTATATTATGGTCAAGCTGATGGAACATACCCAGAAATCGCCAACCAAATCTTCTATGGTCAAGGTGGAGATCAATTTGGTTCTAGTATCACCGTTTGTGATTTTAATGGAGATTCAAGAATGGATATCGCTGTAGGGGCACCAGCAGCTGAATTATTAACAGCAAACAACAGCCAAGGCGAAATCAGTATTTTCCTAGGCAATGCAGATGGCTTTTTGACTGTGGCAGATCAAGTCATTCAAGGGAAAGCATTAAATGCCCAAGCACAATGGCAAGATTTAGCAAATTTGAGAATAGGGACTCAATTGGCTTGTGCTGATTTAGATAGCGATGGACTTGCTGAATTGATTGTAGGCGTTGTGTTCTCAACAGGTTTACTGGCTAGAAATGATGATGGTGCCGTTCATATACACAAAGGAACAGCCCCATTAGATCTCAATCGAGGTGGAGTCAGTGATTTACCTGTATTGGCAATTGCGGGTGATGAAAGCACAAGTCCTAATGCCAGACTAAGTTTTAGAATGATGGTCACAGATATCAATCTAGATCAAAAACCTGATCTATTGGTATCTCAACCCAGACATCATTATTTTAAACCTAATGGCATGACAATGCTTGAAATCCAAGATGCTGGGGCTGTGAGATTATTTACTTTTGATACATTGCCTAGTAGTATTGCCCAATACTACACATCAGTGACAAGTGCGACAAAGACTTGGATTGGTGATAGTGGTTTTGATAATTTCGGTTTAGATCTGTATGCCAAAGATATCAATGGCGATCAGTTGGTTGATTTGATTGTAGGGGCAGGGAGTGATGAGAACACAGTAACAGGTTCATTAGATGGTACTGGTACAGTAAGGATTTATCTAGGACAACCCGATGGTTATCCTTCTTCGGATCATAGCATCATCATTCCAGGGTTAGCGAGATTTGATGTATTTGGTGAATCTGTGCTTTTATTATCCCCAAATCAAGCAGTGGTTTTTGCTGGGAGAAATAATGATCTAGGTCCCGAAGTCGGACGCCCATATCTGATCGAAGACCTAACAACAACAACATTAACACCACTAGAAATGCCAGGGGATGTTGCTGGGGCTAATTTTGGGATTAGCATGGGCAGTGGTGATTGGAATGGTGACGGTTTTGGTGATATCGTTGTTGGTGCTTCACAACTTGCGCCACCTTTAATGCCAGAGATTCGTTCTGGTACTGCATTTTTATATGAAGGTTCCATACAAACAGCAAATCTTGGGATTGCACAAGGAATGAATTTTATCAACCCCATGCCAACCAGAAATTTCCAAGCTTTTGATACAGTCCATAGCAGTGATGATGCTTTGGGGCATGAAGTGGGGAATATCGGGGATTTTGATGGAGATGGTTATGAAGATATGGCGCTTGTGGCAAGAACAGATGAAAGATTAACCACTTTTCCAGCGAATTTTACAGTGGAACCCTCTTGTTTAACCAGATCAAATACAGGGGCTGTGTATATCTTCAGGGGGAGCGCTCAAGGTTTATTGACCAAACCCAGTTATGCTTTCTATGGTTTAGTCAATAGCCAAGCTTGGCAAAAATTACCAAGTACCCCAGTAGATCTCAATGGAGATGGCAGAAAAGATCTAGTGATTGGTTCTCCAGAATGGGATATTGTATCCAATGATGGTGCTGGTTCCATTACCACAAATGATATTGGTGGCTTTTCCGTATTTTATGGTCGATCATCTCCAGCTGTTGATCGAACAGTTGCGATTTGTACAGCTGATTTTACTTGGACTGGGACACGAGCAACAGAACAGTTGGCTTATAGTTTAGCCGGGGTTAAAGATTTGAATAACGATGGCTGTGATGAACTCTTGATCGGTGCCCAAGCAGATACTTCTAATGGCTTAGATAGACAAGGAGCTGCATATCTCTTAATGGGTTGGGGCAAAGTCACTTGTGGTAATAATCCTTTGGTTTATTCTTTTGCCAGAGCTGATCGTGATGCAAGATTAGGCACAAGTGTAAGTGCTGGAGATATCAATGGGGATGGGAGAGATGAACTTGTGATGACAGCATATAATCATACTGTCAATAATCAAAGAAGAGGCAGTGCATGGGTTTTAGATTATCAACAAATCCGTAATACATTGACAACACCATATAACGGCTTAAAAACCTATATCGAAATCAATGATGTTGCACAAAGAATAGATGGTATCCAAAATAATGAACGTTTTGGTTGGCAATCGATTGTCAGAGACCAAAAAATCGTGATTTCTGCACCTTATTATCAGTATAACAGCATCAGTAATCTACCTGTTCCATTGCCAAGAGCAGGGGAAACAAGATTCTTTAGAAGTAATAATCAACAAATTGATCCTAATCCCTATGCTTTGTTTATCGCGGAAAATTGGACTTTTGATAGTCAAATCGGGAATCGCTTGAGTTTTGGGAAAATCGATCAAAACCGTTATTTCATTGGTATTGGTGGACAATTGGGTAAGGGGAATTATACAGATGGGGGTTCGGCTTATGTTTTTGAATTGCCCTAAATTACTCTTCTTCAAAAATTGATTTTTCCCTACGAGTAGCTTTCCCACGCCATCGCCCCCATAAAGTCCCATCTTTTCCTTGAGCTGCCAAAGCCTTAATAAATCCCACTGGATGATCTACCGCATCTTTTCTCTCTTCAGCCTTTAAACGATCTCTATCCCAATTTAAAAGCTTTTCTTGCGCTCTAATTTTTTCAATCGCCCCTAAACAAGCATCCATCCCCGGTGTATTCTCACCCACATATCCCCCACGTTTTTCATGGATCAGAATTTCTTCATTTTGATTAATGCAGAAAGTAGGCATATTTTTTTCATGTGTAGGCCAAGCATAAGCAACCCAGTGATGAGGATCTTCAGGTAGTGGGTATATCGCATAATAATACAATCCACTTTGGCTGGCTTCACCTGTTTTAAATGTCACGATTTTCTTGAACTCTGGTTTGAGTAGATCTGCTTTAATCGCTTCATTTTTTTTCACACCAGCCAATTCTGCAAGTGTACAAGCATGATCTGTGAGATCGATGCATTGATCTTGAGCCCATACAAAAACACGAAGTGTGGCCACAGCCATTTTTGATGAAAATTGTTGCCCAGAACCCACAATATTTTTAGCACCAAAAACAAGGATGGCAGCAGAGAATAAGAGAAAAACTTCTCCCCCCCAAATCCACCAAGTTTTGCTTTTACGATGAAACCAAAGGCTTAAGGTTGATAATAAAACAGCCAATAAAAGCAAAGAAACCAATACTGCACCTTTGAAGAAAAAAGCAGAGATGGAGATCAAAATACTGATGATCAATAAGAGATTATCTTTTGTCATTGTGATACCTTAGGAAACTAGCATAAAAAGTCAAAACTCAATAAAAATCGGGTATATGCACAAGATAAAAGGAGATTTTGATCTTTTTCTACCCAATCACTTTGTATTTTCTTGTGATCATAGTTGGGGGCAAAACCTTGAAGCCAATGGGTATTTTGTTGATGAGGTGAAGTTGATAAAACCACATCATTCTCTTCATCTAAAATCAATTCATACCAAAAAATCAACCCATCATTTCGCCCAGCTTGTATGGTTTTAAGCATTAAGAGATTTTGGCCTTCCAAACTAAAATCTTGTTCCAAATCAATGGTAAAAGCAAGGGTAGGTTCAGTGAGCACTTGATAAGAAAAACGAGATAAATCGAGTTGTAATACCCTAGGATCACTGAGTTGATTAAATTCACTTAGATCAAAACCTTGGGCATCTTTTACATAATATCTTGCCCTTAAATCCGCACTATCAACCGCTTGGCACCAAAGATTTAATCGTTGGGGTACGATTTTAGCACCGGGTTTGAGTAGGTTTTTTTTGGCATGGGCAATGGTATATAATGCATCTTCCCCCAGTAAGCTGACATCAAAGATTTCACAAACCAATAGATCACATAAAGGCAAATGTTGAGGTGCTTGTAATTGAGTAGAACGTTTATTAATCACAGTGATTTCATCTGAAAAACCATTTTTTTCAATGATCTTTGAAGCGATTTTTGCCACAGCTGTTTCTAGTTCAATTGCGTATACTTCTTTTGCCCCAGCTCTTGCAGACATCAAAGACAAGAGTCCAGAACCACAACCGATATCTAGCACAAGATCATCTTCTTTAATTCTATTAATCAATGCTTGTTCAAAAGCTTCATTTCTAGGCACATCATTCATCATCGGAAAATGCCAAGTAGGGATTTTGCGATTCAAGAGTTGAGATACCTTCTGCATGGCTCTTTGATCGTCGTATACACAAGCTTTACTGTATGCTTTAATCGCTTCTCTGATATTTCCTTTGCCTTCATGTATTTCACCGAGTTCTTGATGAAATACAGCGATTTTTTGTTTGATCAGATCGATATTCGCTTGGTTTTTCTCTAGTTTAAGCTCTACTTGTAAAGCTTGGGTCATCATTTGTATGAGATTAAGCGCTTGATCATAATCAGTCATTTGAATGAGTCTTTTAATCACTTTAATCGCATAGTGATCTCGATCTGGGGATTGCTTTTGGTTTTTGTGATTTAATAATTGCAATTCTAGTTTTAAGGCATCATCATAGAACTGATCTTCCGTATGGAAAGTGACATATAAATCCACAAGTTCTATGATTTTTTGATGTTGAAAGATGGATGCTAGGTTTTGAAGATCAAACCAATTTTTGATAAAAAGCAAAGCTTCTTTTTTATTCACCATTCTTAGAATTTTCGCATATTGATGTACATATCGAAGTTCTTGAGGCAATTCATCATATAAGAGTTTTGCAAATAATAATGCTTGAGGCACATCCGTTGATAAAGAAGCCAAAACACCTTCTTCAAGGATTTGAATTTCATTTTCTAATAAAGCCATGTCTATCCCTAGGTTAATGATACTGAAAAAATATTATCTCAATAAAGTAATCGCAACACCTAAAATTAATGCCAAAATTCCCAATAAAATCAATAGCCAAAGTCGTTTTTTTTCTGCCCCATCTTGATCGGGTTTAGCTTTCACAGCATCCAAAGAAGCAGTCACAATCTTGATCCTTTGTGTTTTTTCATCCATATCGGGATCGGTAGGTGTTTTGCTTGTTTTAGGCGCAATTGTCTTATTTTGCGCTGGCGTATGATGTGCTTCTAGTGGTGCAGCAATCTGTGCAATCGGTGGTGTTGGGATTGGTGTTGATTGTTTGGCAAAGGGTAAAGGTGTTGTATTTGCTTGTATGGGTGCTTGATATGAAGGTGGTGTAGGCAAGCTAGAAACTTGTTGTTCTGTATTCACAACAGCAAAATTAGGTTTCTTAAAACCTTGGGTATTGCCAGTTTGATAAGGCAAAGGTGTTTTTACTTCTTCATCTAATTCTTTGATCCAAGCTCTGGGATCTTCTGTTTTATAGGATACTTTTTGTTGTAAACCTTCTTCAGATACAGATTTAAAAGACATTTTTTGAAGGTCTTCCAAAGAAGTAAAACGATCGAGTTGCTTGACGATATCATCCAAATCTTTGAGTTCATCAAATGCAGTGCTTTGAGATTTAGCCAAATCTCTGTCATAAATCGCCATTTCAGCCAGTTGTGCAATATCAAAATTAGATACGCTTAATTTACGATCAAAAAGATATTGAATTAAATCAAGGGCCAAAGCTTTAGCATTTGCATATCGATCATGTTTAGAACGAGAGAGAGATTTCTCCAGAATTCTAGCCAAAGCTGGATCCACATCTTTATTAAATGAAGTAATCGGTGGGACTTGAGCCGCTCTCACAGCGAGTAGGGTTTCACGATTATTGGCAAAATCAAATAATCTCTTCCCTGCCAACATCTCCCACAAGATAATGCCCACAGCAAAAATATCAGCTCTTTCATCGACATCTTCACCCATCGCAGCTTCTGGACTTAAATAACCAAATTTCCCTTTGACCATCCCTTTGGCCGTAGAGATATTATGGGAACTCGCCTTCGCAAGTCCAAAATCCACAATCTTAATTTCCCCTTCTCTACTGATCAAAATATTAGGCGGACTAATATCTCTATGGACAATCCCAAGGGGTTTGCCTTCAGGTGTGGTTCTGAGATGCGCATGGTTTAAACCTTTGCAAATCTCTGACGCGATAAAAACAGCTTGTTTTAAGGGGATTTTAATATTTTTTTCTTTGAGATTCTCAATAATCCCTTTGAGATTAATCCCATCTACCCATTCCATCACAATAAACAATGCACCATCATGAGCACCATCAGAAACACCACCACCAATATCAAAGGTATGTACAATATTGGCATGGCTTAAATGCAAAGATAAGCGAGCCTCATCTAAAAACATTTTCATAAAATCATCTTTTTGAGAGAGTTCTGGCAAAACCCTCTTAATCGCAACCATCTTCTCTAAACCACCAATTGTTGTGGTTTTCCCCTTCCAAACTTCTGCCATACCACCAGAATCTAACTTTGTTAAGATTGTATATTTTTGAGGAGTGATTGCCATTTCAGATTCTTTCGTGACTCATTGCTTATTGCTAGGAATTTAAAAGCAAAATGCAATTTTTTCAATTTGTTTTTATGATCTTTTATATCAAAAGATCAAAACATTTGTTATTCTTATTCTTACTTAATAATTAGATTGATAAAATCAAGGCAGGTTTGCAATGAACTTACAAGAGAGCGATTTTATTCCTTATAAAATCACTAAAAACAGAATTTTCCTTAGTTTAAATCAACACTTCATCTTTTACATCAGTGTTTTATTGTCTATTTTCCTTTGCGCCTGTGGTGCAAGTGTAGAAAATCAAGTAAAAGCAAAAATCGAAGAAGATCAAAAAACCAAAAAGAGAGATTGTGCTCAAAAATCCAAGTATAAAAAAGGTGGGTATTTGTTAGAAAAAGGAGAAGGCAAGAGTATAGAAGAAGCGACACAACGTGCACAAGCTGAAATCTCTCGTTATATCAGTTCTGAAATACAATCTTTGGTGATTGCTAAATCCAAGCAGAGCAGTGCAAGTCAAAGGACAGAAGATGAAATCCAAGAAGAAATCAGATTATCATCTCGTTTTGAACATGCTGAATTGATTAAAAACATAGAGTCTTGCGATCTATGTGAAAATGGAAAATGTAGTGTATATGCGTATTTATCGACAGCAGAAGCAAGTCAAAGGCTCAAAGATGGGATACAAAACGATTTGGCTCGATTGCTCAAATCTACCCAAGATTTGACATCAAATACGGCAATCACACGTTTTTCTCAAGCTTGGCAAGATGCTCATGCTTCATATCAAAGGATTAGACCCATCTTAAATCAACTTGAAGTCTTGGGTGCATTTACTCAAGATCTCAAAGATGCCAAAATCACCATGGATAAAGCTTATCAGATCAAAGAAGAGAGAAAAGCAAAACTGGCGATGAAAGTAGAAGAATTGATCCTAGAGAAATTTCAAGGACAAGGTTTAGATCAAATGTTAATCACAGATCAAGTCAATTCTTCTCTACAAAGCGCTTTGGGTCAGACTTTAAATCAAGCAGGTTTAAAGAGATGGGAGAAAGGGGATTGTCCCAAAGGAGAAGATCAAGCAGATGTATTGATTCTAAAACCCAGAGGGGATTTGCTTTGTTCTTTGGGAGTGGTTGGTCCACAATGTATTCTCAAATTAAGAGCAAATTTATCGATTTGTAGCGCAAATGGTGAATTAGCAGAGATTGGTGAAGTGGATTGGTCTCAAACACCACTCAATGGTGTACATAGTAATGATTATCAGTTTGCCATTCAAAGATTGCTCAAGGGATTATCTGAAGGTAAAGTCAGTGGTCCTTTGATTAAGTCTTTATCTACCATTGTGACTTTATAAGATGTATGGACTCAATATGTATGGCTTGATGTGGTTGATGTTATTTTTATTCTCTTCATCTCAACTCAATGCGCAACTCTATCAAACACAAATATTGACACAAAGCGGTGAAGCAAGGGTGAATGAAAGTATGCCATTTTTTTCGGGTTGGACTTTGGATCGAAAAACCATCAGTTTAAAAACGATATTACAACAAAACAATCGAGGTTATCTCTTGGTCTTTGGGGCAAGTTGGAGTACAGATACAGAAGAGCTATTAAAGACAATCTACAAAAGCCGAAAAACCTTAGATGATCACAATATCTCTGTGATTTTGCTCCTAGAAGATGGGAGAACAAATGAACAGATGAAAGCATGGTTGAAACAAATCAATCTCAATTTTGCCACAGTGATTGTGGATACTTACCAAGCTTTGGCAGAGAAATTTGATTTAAAACATCCTAATGGCATCAGTACCAATCAAGCTTTACAAAAAAAACAAAAACAAGAATTAGAGCATCAAGAAAAACATATTCAACGCAAGAAAATCGAATTGATCGATTATCAAAAAGCAAACCCCAAAGATCTATTTCTCAATAAAGCGATTGTTTTTGATCAAAATGCCAAGATTAAGGCGATATTCGGATTAGAAGGGCAAGATTTTATTGAGCAAGTGATTAAGGCATTGAGATCTGTTTCTCATTAAGATCACAAGCAATTCTCAAACCACAATCTCCTGTTTGATAAGGATCATACCAAGACCGCACTGTGATTCGGCAACCACCAGCATTGTCCCAATAAGCACCACCTCTTATCACTCTTTTGTATGGTTTTGCTGTATAGTAGACAGGATTAAATCTTTGATCTGCTGTTTGTTGTGCCAAGATTGCTGGGGTATAGCGATTTTCATATTGATCAATACACCATTCAGCAACATTACCACTCATATCGTATAGCCCCCAAGCATTGGGTTTTTTGAGTTTCACATCATGGGTTTGATTTGCGCTATTGCCATCAAACCAAGCGACTTCATCGATATAGGAAGAACCAGCATATAAGAAATTTTGATTTGATCGAGCTGCATATTCCCATTCTGCTTCAGTGAGTAATCTGTAACCATCATGCATACGATGCCAGAGGATATGGGCGGATCTGATTTTTTGATTGACTTCTTGGATTTCTAGGAACTCATAACATGGGGTTTTACCGCACATTAGGCTGAGTTGGTTGCAGAATAATAAAGCTTCATACCAAGAGATATTTTCTACTGGGCGATGCTTACTGATGTAGAAACTTGGGTTTGTGCCCATGACTTCAAACCATTGTTCTTGGGTGATTAGGGTTTGGGAGATTTGAAAGGCTTTGGTGATTTGAACTTCATGTATGGGGGTTTCTTCATCATAACCATCTGTTTGAGAACCCATGATCAAAGATCCAGTTGGACAAGAAATGAGCTCTATGCCAAAGGATTCTGGGGTTTGGGGTGATTTGTTTTTATGGGCTAGGTAGGCTAGGATAGATGAGGCGAATAGGTATTTTAGGGTTTTTCTGCGAGAGAGATTAGCACAAATTCTGAACAACCCGAACCCCCCTACCATCATGAGTTTGATTCCCCAAATCTTGATTCCGACATGAAATCCTACAGCTCTTGGGTAGATTCCAATAACACCCGCCTTTTAAAACCCGAGGTTGATCAATACGTGCATCCCAAACCATAGGATTTTGTCTCAAAGAACCTTTCCTTTGATCTGGTAGATTTTGACTGACATAAGCATCCATACACCATTCCCATACATTCCCGCTCATATCATACAATCCCCAAGCATTAGGCTTTTTTTGTTTCACTTCATGTGTTTGGGGTATCATTTCATCCAAAAATTCATTTGCCCCAAACCATGCAACTTCACTGATATCATCTGATCCAGCATATAAATATGAACGACCAGCTTGAGCAGCATATTCCCATTCAGATTCTGTGGGTAAACGATAACCATCGCTTTGCGTATGGCAAATGACCATATTCTCTTTCAATTCATAATAAGCTTGTTTTTGATGTACTTCACTCAATCGATTGCAAAACGCAATACAATCAAACCAAGTCACAGAATCCACAGGATGATGTGGGCCTATAAATCTACTTGGGTTTTGATTCATATATTGCCCCCAAAGTTCTTGAGTCACAGCAGACTTCAATATTTTAAAACTTTGAGTAATGGTGACAGCATATCTAGGCATCTCATTGCTGATCCCATGATCATCCCCCATCTCAAATGTCCCAGGTTGACAATGCACCCATTGCCTTTCATCATCTAGGAGAAACATCGTTATTCTCACAGATCAAAACCTGAGATTCACAACCTTCACCTAATGCTTCACCTTGAAAACCACCAAAACGATCTAACAACTTAAAGCCATTAAACATCAATAATGCTTCCAATTCCATTGGAAAAAAATAGCGATGAGATAATTGAATGGTATGTTGTTTAGGCGCTTTGATTTCTGCTCTCATCGGTGGTTCTACTTGGTCATAATAGATCCAAACTTGATTGATTTGTCGAACTGGATCATAAGCACTTCTTTCACTATAAGCATATTCAGCTTGCCATACTGGATGGAAAAATTTAATGCCTTTGACGATTTGATAAGAAGGTCTTTGAAGATATTCTAAATCTGGCATTAATACATCCAAGATAAATTTACCTTTGGGCAGTAAGTGTTTTTTCACTGATTGTAAACAAGCATTGACATCTTTAATCTCATAGAGATGTTGAAAAGCATTAAATGGGCAAGTGATGAGATCAAATTTTTCTTGAAGATCAAAATAGCGCATATCTCCTTGAATTAATTGAAATTTTTCTCTTTTTTCTGCACTGAGTTTTTCGCGATGTGTCTGAGCAGCCTTGAGCATCCCTTCATGTAGATCTAAACCTGTGACATTGGCACCTTTTTTGACTGCTTTTAATGCGATTCTTCCTGTACCTACGCCGAGTTCTAGAACGCGTTCTACTTGCTGATATTGTTCGACATAAAACTTCACATCTTCTGTTCTATCTCTAAACTCATAATCATAATGGGCTGTATCCAAATAAAATTCGTTGGTACCTGCATGTAAATCAAAATCATGATGGCTCATATCTTTATCCTTATTCTTCTCTTTACAAGCAAAATGCCAAAAAACAATAAAATGAGCAAAGTTAATTGTTGATGACCTTGTTTTTGCTGACAACCACTTTCTTTTTTTGAAGCTACGTCTTCATTGATTGGGGTAGGCATATTTTGTAAGTCAGAGATTGTTGTTGTTTGGCTGACAAAAGGACTATCTTTTAAGCTTGTGCTTTGATCTATAGGATTTTGCATATAAATCTCTTGGATTTTTAAAGCACCTTCTGAGATGGGGACAAAATTCATTCTCATGGCAATGATTTCATTTTGCCAAGCGGTATGATTAGAAAAATCAACAACGATATACCAATCTCCAGCTGATGGAATGATGAGATTTGCGCTATCTTGACCTCGATCTTGATTCACAAAACGAATGACGCCTTGATAGTGATCATTGCTACTTAATTTGATGACCATTTGTTTCCATTGGCTGGCATTGATTTTTGTCCAACTTGGACTTTCCAAACATGGTGCATAGCCCCAAAATAATAGATTTTGATTTTCGATGCGTTGACTGCTTTCTTGAGCACAATTAAACCAACCTTCAATATCTCTGTCATCTGAACCTTTGAAACGCCAAGCATCCTTTGAAATGGTATCGTATGAGATTGCGCTTTCTCTACTGATACCATCAGCCCAAAGGTTTAAACTTGCGCCAAGTCCATGTTGATCTTGATGATATACACCAGCGATATCTTTGATCCAAGTTTTAGCAATTTTGGGATCTAAGCCTTCGTATTCACCGATAAATCCACCGATATCGATATATAATTTTTGAAGGGCTGGGAGTTGTGCAATATTGATTTCATTACCTAGATCTCCCATATCAATGACATTTCCATTTGAGCCAATCACCCTATATTTTGCATTGATCCATTGTTGTTCTATGCCTAATTTAATGGATGAGTAATTGCTATTTTCTTTATTGTGAAGCGTTATTCGCAGTTGAATCGCATCAGTAGGGAAATAATCGATCACAGCAGTACTTTGTCCTTGGCGATTCAGATTAATGACATCGCCCAAAGCTTCCATTTTAAACAAAATCCCTTGATTCACTGTCTCCACAGCCATATCCACCACACTTGGGAATTGATCATTGACTGTTTCAATATTGAGATCATCTAGGATTTGTTGATCTGCTGGGGGGACATTGCGATCTGTTGGTGTGGGGACATTCATATCCACAACCACATCAGCCATTTCCATATCTACAAGTTTTCCAGATTCTACTCTTTCATAGAGTTCATCTAAACGGGCTAACAAATGACTACCAGGGCAAGATGTATTTTGTCCAGGCCATTGTTGATGTCCTTTGATGGCATTATTATCTAAAGGGATTTGATAGGTATTATGGATCCAAGTGATGATTTTGATGAGGGCATTAAATTGAGTAGCAGATACTTGTTGTTCATCAAAATTACCGATCATGGATACGCCAATATTCCCTGAGTTTTGATTACCTACATGTGCACCTGGTCTTCTCTCATCGAGCCTACCTTCAAAAATCTGTCCGCTTTGACTCACGACAAAATGATAACCAATATCACACCATCCACGGCTATCGATATGAAAAGCTTGAATTTGTCGCATTCTTAGTGCTGGATCACCCCCATCATCAGCAGGAGACGCTGTATGATGGACACTGGCTCTATAAGGTTGAACGATATCACTGCAAATCAATTCAGGGTTTCTGGCACCCCATTGTTGTCTGGAAACCACAAATTCATAAGGAGCTAAAGCATATACTTGGGTTTCAGTAAGGATAGGGCGTGTGTTGATCTTTGGCAATTGATCTATGAGATCGAGATGAACAGGTCTTGTATTGAGATGCCAACCCAAAGAGATCTCTTTGATATGGTGTGATGTGGGGATCTGATTTTTGGGGATTTGATTTTTGCATTTTGATGCTTGTGTTGAAGGAATCAGAGCGATCATAACATGATTTTCTAATTCGATTCTGCTTACAGCGAGATGTTTTTCGTGCCAAGTTAAAGGCACAGTTAAACAGTTCAAAGCAGCATCTTTGATATCGATATCGCTTTGATCAAGTAGCGCATAAAAAAGATCATTGCTTTGAATCTCTTGCCCTTGAGTGATGCCCCATTGCAATGAAATCGCTTTTACTGCAGATGTGGGTACAGTCAAAAAGGTGATTTGTTGTTGCATTAAAGCTTGAGCGCTCTCACCTAGTTTCACATCGGGTACCATATCTAAAACATCAATATCATCGATATGATGTTCTTGGGTGCTACTTTGATGTTCATTTGTTAGGGGACTATGGTCACAAGCGCAAAGCATAACGAATATGGATAAGTAAAGGGATTTCATCTGATGGCTCTTTTGTTTTAGGGTGTTTCAGTGGATGATCTACTGCCGATTTCTCGATTTAAAAATCGAATCAATCGATTGACAAAGAGGATGCGATTGGGGAGTTTGGCAAAACCATGTCCTTCATCTGCAAAAAAGAGGAGTTCTGGGTCAAAGCCTTTATTTTGCATTGCCACTGCGAGTTGCATTGCTTCACCGACAGGCACTCTAGGATCATTTAAGCCATGAGCGATCATGAGATTTACATTGATTTCATCTGTACGATGTATGGTAGAGATGCTTTTTAAAAATTCAGGATCTGAAAGGGGTCCATATTCTACTTCTCTTAATTTCCTGCGATAATCCGCTGTTTGTTCTAAAAATGTTTTAAAATTCACAATCCCAACCACATCAACCCCAGCCCCAAATAATCTGGGTTGTTGGTTCTTTTTCATTTGGTTACTATCTTCTACCAAACAAGCGATGGACATAAATCCACCATAAGAACCGCCATAAGTTGCGATTTTTCCAGGTTGTGCATATTTTTGATCTACCAACCATTTGGCTGCAAAATACCCATCTTGAACAGATTGCCAACGTTTTTGATAGTCATCTGACATTTGATAATTTCTACCATAACCTGTAGAGCCACGGACATTAGGTTGAATCACACCAAAACCCATTTTTAAGAGAATTTGGGTATTTCTATCAAAATAAGGTCTAAATTGGGCTTCTGGTCCACCATGGTAATTGACCACAAAAGGCAATGCATATCTTTTTTGGGGATCTTTGGGGTAATTAGGTGGGAGATACAAGAAAGCTGGGATTTCTTTTTGATCAAAGGATTGATATTGAATGAGTTCTGGTAGTGTAAATTCTGTCAGTTCAATCCCAGCAGTAAAAGCTTCAGTAATATTTCTTGCTGGTTCATTTGAACCTATGGTCCAAGCATAAGAGAGATTAGGGGATTGGGCATTGGAGATTGTCCAGATTAATTGTTGATTGACAATGGGTTCTACAGAAACTACCCCTTTGGGAATTTCTGGGATAATGATTTCATCTAAACTTGGGAGTAGGAATAATTTTAAGGAAGCATAACCATTTTCATTGATCAAGAGTGTTAGGAATTTTTGATCTGCTGAAATGGTGGCTTGATCTATGGTAAATGGATGGATTGATGGGATAGGGCGAACATAATTAGGGCTAGAGATTTCTCTTAAATAGAGTTGGGGATAACCTTCTTTATCAGAAATCAATAAGATCTTATCATCACCTGGGAGATAGCCTACAGCTTGATTATATGCTGTTTCATTGGCTTGGTGGATGGTAAATTCTTTCATTTGGCGCATGGTAGGATCGGTATTTAGGTCTGAGATATTGATTTCATAGACTTTGGCATGGCTGGCTGATAAATATTCTTCTATTAATAAGCGGTCCATTTGGCTAGAGATATGAGATACTTTCCATTGACCAGATTTCGCTAGGATTTTGGTAGATTTCTTTTGATTGATATCCCAATAATAGAGGTGAAAATCTTTGAGATTGCTTTCATTTGAACTATAAAAAAAACCACTAGAGTCGGGCTTCCAAAGCAAGAAAGTGCTGACTGTTTTGTCATTCCCAATGATGTGTTGTACTTTTTGATCAACCCATTGGTAGATTTGTGTTTTTTCATTTCCACCTTGAGCTGCTGCCATAATCAAGTGTACCCCATTTGGGGAGATGCTAAAGCTAGAAATCCCATCTTGGAATTGGGTGATTTGAGTCATGGGTTGTTCTGCAATGGCTTTTTGCCCTTTAGAGACACGATAAAGTTGTAGTGTTCCAGTAGGAAAATCCAATGTATACAAGTTCCCTTGATGATCAAAAGCTGGTTTGGTCGGTGTTCTGATTTTTAAAAATTTTTCGATCAATTCAGAATGGCTAGGGTTGGCATAAGCCATTTGTATTTGAATCAATAAGAATAATAAAATGCTGATGAATTGTCTCATATCAATATCCTTTCTATGCTAAGATGATCTAGTATATCGAGAGAACGATTTAATTAAAGGAAAAATGTGATGAAAGCAAATGAGCTTAAACCGATCCCCCATACAAGCCATGAATATGCCACAGAAGAGATTCAAGCTCAAGCTGCTGCGTTTAGAAAATTAGTATCGCATCTGCAAGAACATACAGAAGTGCAAAATATCGATTTAATGAATTTGGCGCATTTTTGTAGGAATTGTTTGTCTAAATGGTATAGGGCAGAATTGGAAAATCAAAATATTCAGGTGCCAGATCCCCAAGTCAGGGAAGTGATCTATGGGATGCCTTATGATGAATGGAAAAGTAAATTTCAAAAATAATGGATGTGATGAGGATCATCATTTTCTAAAAATCATCATTCTATGGACGAGATGAAGTAGATTTCCAAATGAAATTTTTCACATCCACAAAACCCATTGTAGGATAATCAATCGATGGTGGGCATACTCGTTCTAATTTTATATTTTCAGGAATCACAGCTTCAATCATTTGACAGAATTGATAAGGGTTAATCTGTCGATGATTGGTTGCACACAATAATCTACCTTGATCATTAAGCAGTTTAAGCGCTAAGCTGACAAGTTCTCCATAATCTTTTTGTGCAGACCATCTTTTCTTAGTTGTCCCTATACTTGTAGAAGGTGGATCTAGGATAATACAATCAAATTTCTCATTTTTTTTACTTAATCTTTGAAGCCAATCAAAGACATCACCCGCATAACAAAAATGACCTTCAGTAGAAATGCCATTTGCTTCGAGTTGGGGGAAAATACGATCTAACCATTTTTTAGAAAGATCGATATTGACTGTTTTTGCTCCAGCACAAGCGGCTGCGATTGAAAACCCACCAGCATGACAGAATGTATTGAGAATCCTCCAATTTTTTGCATTTTCTTTGAGCCACATTCTTTGGGGTCTTTGATCTAAAAATAATCCTGTGGATAAAGAATCGCTGAGTTCAACCAAATAAGCAACACCCCCTTCCCAAACTTTAAGGGGTTTAGGGGCGGGTTCTCCCTTGAATAAGGTGGTTTGTTTTTGTTCTCCAGCGGAACGATTGACTTCAGATTCTAGGAGATAAGTGCCTTTGGATTGATCGATTAAATCATGAATGATTGGGTTTTTGAGGTGTTGTTCAAAAGCTTCTTTATTTTGGACTTCGATCCAAAGATATTCATCATAACGATCTATTGTCATCCCATCAAAACCATCATTTTTACCATGGATCACGCGATATGCTGTGGTATTTGGATCAGATTGCAAGTCTTTTCTGATATCCATGGGATGAAAAGGTAAATGATTTTTACGGAGTTCTGGGGTGAGATAATACTGAAAATCTGGGGGCGGTGGGGCTTCAAATAATTTTTGATCGATGGTGAATTGATAGGCATGAAGTAGGGGGCGATTCGCTCTTAACACCAAAGATTCTCCATATCGCCCGTCTCCTTTAATGGGATGTTTGATTGAAGATAAATGATATCTGATTTGATGTGTTTTACCAGTGATTGGGTTAATGAGGAGTAGGGAATAAGGATGAGATGGAAATTGTTGATCTGTTTTGAGCACTTGATAGTGTGTAATGGCTGTTGCTTGGGGGGCGGTAGGAATGGGAGAATTGATGGTGCCTTGTTTTTTGGAAACAATGCCATCTACAACAGCTAAGTATTTTTTTTGTCCTTCTTTAAGGGCTTTTTCAATGGATTTTGCGCCTTGGGGTGAGAGTGAAAAAGCCATTACTCCACTGGTACCTACATCTAATCTTTGATGTAATCCCAAAGGTTGATCTTTGAGTAATCCTTGCTTTTTTAAATCATCAGTCAGTAAGCGATAGATATCCAAACGATCTGATTGACCATCTGGGTGACTGAGATAGCCAGCGGGTTTATCAATAATGACATAATGTTCATTTTGATAAATGATTTGGTAGCTTTGTTCTACTTGTGCAAGAGGGTCTTTGATTTGGGGCAGCATGATGATCTCTATTGATTTTTAAGATAAGAAAAAGTGATTTAAAAGAGAAAGCTTGTACATTACTTGAATTTAAAAGGAAATCAAAATATCATATCTCACCAAACATCCTTTTAAATATCGCCTAAAAACGATCATATCTAGGTTTAACTATGTTTCATTTCAAAAAAATTACCCAAGTTTTCAGCTTGATTTTTTTACTGAGCTTAGGCATGATTGCCTGTTCAAAAAACGCAAATCAATCTTTATCCACATCCAAACCAAGTTTTGTCACAGAAGATATTATGGTTTATGGTGGTAATGATAAAATTCAAGATTGGTTTAATGCCATAGAAGCTTTTGCAAAGGGTGTAGAACCCAATACCCCACCTTTTGTAGGTTTAATGACATCTGGTATTGCAGAACAACTTGGTTTTAAAAATACACAAATCCCTAATCTCAATAAACCAGTCAGGTTTTTTGTCGTTAAGAAGGCTGTCAGCAATCAAAATAAGGTAGATCCCAATCAACCCTTAGAAAATGCACAAATCGATCAAGATTTTCCAGAACCAGCATTTCTTTTGTCATTTCATATCAATGATGCAGATAGCCTAAATACCAATGTGAATCAAACTTGGACCAGTATTGATGATCAAATGTATATCGTGAAGAATAATGGTCAAAATATTTTTGTGAAAAAAGATAAAGATTTATTGATTGTTTCCACACATAAAGAAGAATTGCTAAAGCATGAAGGTGCATTAAAACAATTTAATGCTGAAAAATATGCAAGTCAAACATCAATCACTGTGAATGCCAAAGCATTCTCAAAGCAAATTGTCGCCATACAAAAAGAGTATCAAAGCGATATTCGATTACAAAGAGAACTCAAACAAACACCATTTTATGATCAACTCGATCTATTGATCAAGAATCTTCAAGATTTCCAAGAACTCTCATTTGTATTCAATGTGAAAGCCACAGAAATTCAATTACTCAATGCCATTACCATTGAAAAGAACAGTAAGTTATTAAGTGAATTAAGCAAATTTGGCAAAAATCCAAATGAGTATTTAAAATTAATCAGTCAACCCGTCAATGCCTTGTTCTTTATCGCAACCTCAAATCATTGGAAGGATCATTTATCTCAAGAATTGATTAAAATGGGGATTAATGCTGTGGAATATGCATCTGTGTTAGAAAGCATGGATCAAAAATCATTGTTTTTATATGCCAGCAATAGCCAAGAAATTTTGGGTATAGATATAGATCGCTCTTCTTCTGATAAATTTATCAATCAATCTGTTGATTTGATCAATAAAGTCATTGATCAAATTCAAAGAGAAGATAATGCTAATGCTGAACAAATTAAGGTTAGTTTGGTAGAAAGTTCATTACAAGGAAAAGAACTAGACCAAATCGAATTAAAATTAACACCGGAATTGAAAGCTGAAATTTCTGATCAAATGATAGGCATGAACATATTGGTAGATATGCTATCTAATCTATCCATTGTAGATCAGGGAAATCATTCTTTGTATTCATTTGGCACAGATGGTAAAGCCATATTAGAAAAGCACATGCAAAAAGGAAATATCACTCAAGCAGAAGGTTTAAATTTCCTAAATCGTGCCACAGCTCAAACCTTCTTTGCATTGTATTTTGATGCAGCATTAATCAATAATACCCCTTCCAAAAATCAATATCTCAATATGATTTCCATGTTAGATCAAAATCGTATCATTACTGAGTTTTCAATTTCAAGAGGTTTTGCTAAAGCTGTATATGACCTAGCAAAAGGATTCTTTGGGATGTTTAATCAACCACAACCTCAATTGGAACCCATGGATTTAGATCAACTCAAGCAACCTGATATTGCGCAATAATCCTAATGTAAAAAATAATGAATCAATAGATTGATATGTATGATTTGATCAAGATATTATTGATTCTTTTGATCTATCCGCTCAAAGCCTTATCTCAGGATCAAGTAGAATTAGAAATCGATAGCCAATCCTATGGTGCTGTTTTGATCATTGATGAGATGCATCAAGGGTTTATTCCTGTTCAAAAGAAGATTTTGCTGACACCGGGTTGGCATCAGATTTGTGTTAAAAATTTTGAAATCAAAGGGAATGATCAGTATTGCGAATATGTGTTCTTGGTTGGTCAAAAGATCAAAAAGAAAATCACAGCTGTTTTTGAAGTTCAAGTCAGCGATCAAAAAACAGATCAAAAGGTCATTGCACAAAAGAAAGTAAGCAAACCCTTGTATGCGCTATGGCTGAGAAATGGGATTTATGAACAACAAAAAGAATGGAATCTCATCACTTGGGTTTCTTTTCAACAAAGTATGCAAAAACTCAATATTTCAGTGGATCTTTGGGCAAATAAACAATTAGATCATCTCAAGAATGGGATACAATGGCCTCAAGTACAATCTCAAACGCAAGGATATCAGTTAAGAGTACCACAAGTATTATTGCGTTATCAGATTTATTCTGGACTTGATCTTGAATTAGGGCGGAGATATTCAAACAGAATGATTGAAGGTCAATCCATGGATGATCAACTCTCTAGGGATCGTTTTTATTTCCTAGAGCATATCGGTATTTCTGTGAAAGCAACTCAAATCTTATTGGATAAAATCCCAGTCAATGGGCGTATTGGATTTAGGCAACTGCAAGAGATGCCTAGACCTAAAGCAATCAAAGGCTTAGATCAACATCTTTTGATAGAAGGAGATGTTAAGCTTCAAGATCAAGAATTTCAGTTGAAAATGGCATGTTTTTATGATTGTTATGCCCAGATGAAATTAAAATTAGATGTAGATCGAAAATTATTATTTGATTATGAAAGCGAATTTCTGAATCGCAAATTTTTAAAGCATATTTTTTCTTTAAATCTAGATCTCTTGTCATGGCTAGATCAAAGTAAAAATCTCTTTCATCAAGTGGCAATCAAAGCAAAAAGTATCTATCAATCCAATGCATTTCCTTGGCAAAATATGCCTTTACAACCACAATTCTATGTTTTGGATGAATCCATTCATGCTTATCAATTTGATTTGAAGATTTTAGGGAAAAAGTATTTTGGATTATTTTCAAAATTATATGGTCAAAATGGGAAATTCCATATTGATCAGCAAATGAAGAAAGGGCAAGATCAATATTTATTACAAAGAAATCAATATCTGTGGATCATTCAAAATGAAATGATATTTTATCAAAGTTCAAAGCACAGATTTGCATTCCTCCATCGTATGGAAATCGAAAGGCAAAGCGCTCTTGGATTATCGATGATGCTTGATCAAATCATGGATTTGAAAATAGGCTATTATGCTTGGACATCTCTGGATCAACATTGGTATGTGGAAGCAAATCGCCAGAAATGTTTGTTTCGTGATGATATTTGTATTGAATTTCAATTATTACATGGAAATTATCGGCCATTTGATTTCTTGATTGGTTCATATTGGCAGGTATTTTTATATCTACAATTGGGATTTTCTTGGGTTGATCGGGGATAGGTTTTTTTTAAAAACGCCCGTTTTTTTAAACGACAAGTTGCCCAAAATACATTAACAAGCCCGTTTCTAAATCGCAATATTTTTTTTTCAATTCATTCAACCCAACCTCAAGTCCCCCGATCTGGAGTCACCCCACGGCTCCGAAGATACTTATACAAAGTAGCTTTTGATATAGACAACTGTTGGCAGATCTGATCCACAGAAAGAGATTTAGAGCAATACAATCCTTCAGCAATGATTGCTTTCTTCTCCCCACTTTTCCCAATCCCCTTAGGTCTTCCACCGATTCTTCCTCTCAAGCGTGCAGCAGTCAATCCAATTTTGGTTCTTTCCTTAATCAAGGCTAATTCCATCTCAGCCAAAGCCGAAAAAATATGAAACACAAAAATCCCATAAGGTGTAGAAGTATCAATCCCATCAGAAGTTTTAAGATGAGCGCCTTTTTGCTTAATAAAATCAACAATTTGAATCAAATCTTTTACTGATCTGCCTAATCGATCCAATTTTAATACAATTAAAGTATCACCAGAAGCTAAATGCTTAAGCGCTTTTTGTAGTTCTGTTCTGTCTTTTGATGTTGCTGAAATTTTCTCTTGAAACACCATTTGGCAACCCATTCGATTGAGGAAATCGACTTGTGAATGCATATTTTGGTCTATGGTAGATACCCTAGCATATCCAACGATCTTTGACATAATTCTCTCCTATTTTTGAAGATGCAGTTTAGCAAAACAGGACTAAAATTTGGATTTTTTAAACCAAAATTGACTCTAATTTAGATCAGAGGCTTAGCCTTTTTTTACCTTTATGCAATCATGATTT
>JACCDO011565376.1_pt1 | contig 25520 bp, 25 predicted proteins | sample 7446101 | NCBI WGS metagenome assembly JACCDO01 (sample SAMN15323440, study PRJNA562643) | freshwater metagenome | isolation source: river surface water | place: USA:Blue River Watershed | collected 2017-08-16 | reverse complement strand
CAAAGACGACAGAGACTTGATCACTGGTGGAAACGCCAAAAAACTGTTCAAGATCAAATCTTAAAAAGTAAAAGCTACATATGAAAGTCGCCATACTGGGCCTAGGCCGAATGGGCAGTGCGATAGCGGATCGGTTGTTAGACACGGGCCATTCGCTCGTGGTTTGGAACCGATCTGCTGGTAAAGCCCAAGCGCTACTTGATCGTGGCGCCATTTGGGCTGCAACTCCGCAAGAGGCAGTTTCTAAAGCTGAGTTAACTTTGTCTATGTTGACAGACGCGGCTGCTATTGAAAATACCTATTCTGGAGTTAACGGCGCGCTGACAGGGAATGTCAAGGGTAAGTTGTTTGTGGACATGAGCACTGTGCGTCCACAAACATCTATTCATCTCAATACCCAAGTGACGGCTGCTGGAGCTTCGCTCTTAGAGTGTCCAGTAGGCGGTACGGTTGGACCTGCAAAGCAAGGACAGTTGTTTGGCTTTGTGGGAGGGGAGGCTTCTGATTTCCTACGTGCTAAACCGTTATTGGAACAACTTTGTCGCCGCGTGGAACATGTGGGTGCCATTGGTGCAGGGGCTAGCATGAAGTTAGCCGTGAATCTCCCTTTATTGGTCTACTGGCAGGCATTGGGCGAAGCCATTTTGATGGCCACGCCAGCAGGACTTTCAGCTGATAGATTGATGGATATTTTGTCCGACACGCCTGGTGCACCTGGTGTTATCAAGTTTCGCGGTTCCGCTGTGGTTGCGTCTTTAAATGGCATTGACCAAGGACCTGCGCATTTCAATATTGACTCCATACGCAAAGACCTGCGCGCCATGATGGCAGAGGCAAAAGCCATGGGCTTCGAGTTGCCTACGGCCAGTGCCACCATGGGGGTATTTGATCAAGCTGCCGCCGCAGGCCTTGGTGATGGTGACGGAACGCAGCTCGCCGCATGGTGGATCGCTAATTCGAGAAAGAAGTGACAGTATTTCAATTGAACGGTGAAACAACGTCGACTGCGGTCGATGGTAAGTTGCCTTTGGTTCATGTTTTGCGAAACCCATGCGATGCCAAAGATGTGCGCTTCGGTTGTGGTGCAGGTAACTGTGGCGCATGCACCGTCATAGTGGACGGTGTTGCGCAACAGTCTTGTGGCTTATCTACCGAGTCGATAGAAGGATGTGACGTGTTCACACCTGCCGCCCTGCAAAGTGATCCTGTTGGATCAGTGGTTTTACAAGCTTTTTTAGACGAGCAAGCAGCACAATGTGGCTATTGCATCAACGGAATCTTGATGTCTTTGACTGCATTGTTAAAACGCCAGCCAAATCCCTCCAAAGAAAAAATCATAGAGACCTTGAATAGGCATTTATGTCGATGTGGTGCGCATGCCCGTATTTTGCGAGCTACAGAACTTGCGATGCATCGCCTGCAAGTCAAAGGTTGAATATGGCAACAGTTATACCAACCAGCATACAGACAGCACCTTTATTGAAACAATGGGTTCAACTACTGGCGGATGGTCGCTTTCAAATTTACAGCGGTAAAGTTGAACTTGGACAGGGTATTTCTGCGGCCTTGGTCAAAGTGGCTTGTGAAGAGCTCTGCATTCATCCTGAGCAGGTTGATTTAGTAGCAGGGCATACCGCATTGAGCCCAGATGAAGGCTACACCGCTGGTAGCCTTTCTATTGAAGCAGGTGCGACTGCTCTCAGGCACGCTTGTATCTATATGCGCGAGTTGTTTGCCATACATGCAGCAGAGCACCTTGCTGTTAGCTTGGAAGACTTAATGCTCGCGCAAGGTATGTTTATTGCGCCGCAGTCAAAAGAAAAGATTGGGTTTCATGCCCTAGCGAAAGACACTAATTACGCGCTTATTCGCGTTGACACACCATTAGACAAAAGCCGTGATCTTAAAAAGCTAGTGCGCCTACCGGATGAGGAATTCATTCGCTTTGATCTCAAAGGTAAATTCACTGGAGCAGGCTTTGTGCATGACATTAGGCGCAGCAATATGTTGCACGCCCGCATTTTGCGAGGCCCCCATGCCGAAGCCCGAGCACGTCATGTCGATGTTGCGTATTTACGATCGCTTGATGGAGTTACTGAATTAGTCATGCAAGGTGATTTCATTGCCCTGTTGGGGCCAGATGAAGCAAAGCTTTTACGCGCCTATGAAAAAGCCCATGCGACGATTGAGTGGCAATTACCAAACTTACCGGCATTTCAAGAGATTGAAACCTTACTCACCAGTTTGCCTTCAGTAGATGAGAAGGTAGTGAGCCAAGGGAAGGCATTACCTTCTTCACAGCATCTCACGCGACGGTATTCCAAACCTTATATTGCACATGCATCGATAGGTTTGGCATGTGCCTTAGCGGAACCAGTGCGTCACTCTGCTAACAAAGCAGGACTGACGGTGTACACCCATTCGCAAGGCGTTTTCAAGCTTAGGCAAGAGATTGCCATTGCCCTAGGCTTGTCTGTAGATATGTTGGATGTTGTGCATAGCCCAGGTGCGGGTTGCTATGGACACAACGGAGCCGACGATGTGGCGTTTGACGCTGCTTTTCTAGCCCACCAATTGCAAGTGCCAGTGCGTGTGCAATGGACACGTCAAGATGAAATGAGTGTGTCTCCGGTAGGTTCTGCTAGTTTGATTGAGTTGAGCGCAGGAGTAAACGACCAAGGGCGCATCGCAGATTGGCAAGCGCAAGTTTGGAGCCACAGCCATTTGAATCGGCCTGGTTGGTTACCTGGTAGCAATCTACTCGGTGCATGGGCCTTAGACCCCAAAGCTCCAAGACCTGTTCAGAAAGACCAAGTGCTTCCAACCGGCGGTGGATTGCGCAACATCATTCCTTATTACGATTTGCCAGCACTCGACGTCATGCACCACTTTGTTCCTGAGGGACCTTTGCGTGTGTCAGCCCTGCGATCCTTAGGAGGCTTTGCCAATACGTTTGCTATTGAATCTTTCATGGATGAATTGGCCGAAAGCGCAACAGTCGATCCTCTTGAATTTAGGCTTCGCCATTTAACCGATCCAAGGGCTAAGCATGTCTTACAAGCCACAGCGGATGCAGCGAACTGGAATTCACGTGGTGAGGGTCTAAACGGCCATGGCTATGGATTAGCCTTTGGCCGTTACAAAAATCATGCTGGCTATTGCGCGGTGGCAGTGCAAATAGAAGTGGGTGAGAGCATCCGTGTGCAACAGGTATGGTGCACGGTGGATGCCGGTCGTATCGTGCATCGAGATGGATTGCTCAACCAAATTGAAGGTGGTTTATTACAAGCCATCAGTTGGACATTGAAAGAGTCCGTGACATGGGGGCCTGAAGGCATCACAAGCAATAGCTGGGACACCTATTCGATATTAGGGTTTGACGAAATCCCGCAACTCCATATTGATTTGGTGGAAGCTACGGACCAGCCCAGTATTGGTGCAGGTGAAGTGGCAGCAGGACCATTGGCTGCAGCGATTGCAAATGCTGTAACGCACGCCCTAGGAGTGCGGCCGCGTCATTTGCCCTTGACGCCAGAGCGCCTTTTGCAATTAATACATTCGCAAAACTAAATTAGAGCAACAGGCCACCTTGTGGCTGCAAGCCCAAAGCACTTTGTCCATACGCCGCTCCATGCACATCCCAAGTGAGGCCGATGTGAGATGAGGCGGCATGGATATCTCTGAATTGTCTTTGAAGCGGTAGCTGCAAAGAAAGACCTGCAGCACCAGCCGCTGGCATCAGCGTGTCGATACTGCGAACAGCCAAACTAGTTGCAAACGCAGCATTGCGTTTCCAGCGCAGCTTGGTCTCCATAGTTGGAAACTCATTACGTTCTACAGATTCCTCTAAATCAGTCCAGTCGCGTCGAATCACTGTCTCTGCAAACTCGACACAGGCAGCGGCTTCTGCGATACGCGCTTGCACGGGGCCGAGTTCAGCAATGCGTGAGCCGGTATAGGTACCAGCGCGGTTACGCATATTGGTGGTGAACTGTTCAACTGCTGCCTTAGCTGTACCCAATGGGACGACTGCAAGCACATAAGCAAAGGCTGCAAATGTTGGCATTTGGAATAGCTTGTTGCTATACAACTTCGCACCTGGCAAGTTTTGACCAGCAGCGAAAATTTCGGCTGAGACACTGCGGTGTTCAGGCACAAAGGCATCCGTCATATGGACATCATGGCTACCCGTACCACCTAAGCCATACGCTTGCCAGTTGTCTTGGCTCTTAAAGTCGGCTTGGGGTATCAAAAAGAGGCGACGTTGTGGTGCACCTCCAGTTTGTTCTGTCATGGCGCCTACCAACATCCAAGTTGAGGCATCTACACCGCTAGCAAAGGGATACTTTCCGCTGACCTTGTACCCGCCTTCTACAGGGATGGCTTTGCCGCAAGGAAATGCAAAACCAGTTGCTGCTAAGGCAAACGGATCGTCGCCCCATACATCTTCTTGCGCTTGCAGTCCGAATTGACCGATATTCCAAGCGTGAGAGGCCAAATTGGAGTAGGCCCAAGCTGTAGAAGAACATCCTTTGCAAATCTCCAGCACAACATCCATCAAAGCGCCAAGCCCTAGTTCTGAGCCGCCAAAGCGTTTGGGTTGCATCAAACGCAACAACCCACTGGCGTTAAGTTCTTCGATAGATTCTTCAGGGACACGGCGAATTTTTTCAGCATGGGCTGCACGTTCAGCAAACTTTGGTGCCAGACTTCTTGCAACTGCAACGGCTTCTTCTGCTGTCAACACAGGTGAAGAGAGAGCTGATGAGAGAGCTGATTTAGCTGGAGTAGATATAACGCGTAAATTCATGGTGTGTCCCTATCCATTGACCTTAAGGTAGACCGCATAAAGAGATGTTGTCCCACAAATAAAAAGACGGTTGCGTTGTACGCCACCAAACGTCAAATTTGCCACCATCTCAGGAATTTTGATTCTACCGATGAGTTGCCCGTCTTGTCTGTAGCAGATGACACCTTCGGCACAGCTAGTCCACAGCCTATCTTCGTTGTCAATTCGAAAACCATCAAAGAATCCTGCTGAACATTCAGCGAATATGGTCGAGCGACCAAGGGTTTTTCCTGATGGATCTACGTCGAATCGACGAATGTGTTTGGGTCGGGTAGGGCCCTCGGTACCACCACTGTCTGCAATAAATAAGTGTTTCTCATTTGTGGAGAAAGCCAAGCCGTTGGGGTGGTCAAAATCATCTGCAACACGCGTGACTTCCAAGGTTTGTGGATCGATTCGGTAAACATGGCACCCGTCCTGCTCCATGGTGTCGACTTTGCCTTCATAGTCGGCAATGATTCCGTAATCGGGATCTGTAAACCATATGGAGTCATCGGATTTCACAACTGCGTCATTCGGGGAATTTAAGCGTTTACCCTTGTATGTGTCCGCCAGCACTGTGATGGTGCCGTTGTGCTCAGTTCTCGTCACTCTACGGTTGTAATGTTCGCAAGTAATCAAACGGCCTTGTCTGTCAGTGGTATTGCCATTGGCAAATCCAGAAGGAGAGCGGAAAACGGAGACCGAGCCGTCTGTGTCGTCATAGCGCATGATTTTGTTATTGGGGATGTCTGACCACAACAGGTATCTGCCACCACCAAACCATGCGGGGCCTTCAGACCATCTGCCACCGGTCCATAAGCGCTCAACCCGAGCATGTCCGACAAAACAATTTGCAAATTCAGGTTCGATGACTTCGAATCCGCTGCCTTCAATTTCCCCATAAAACATGGCTTATTCCTAAATATGTAATGTGTATAAAAATTTAACAGAATTTGCTTGACTTGCGTGCAAAATCCAATCACCTCTCTCCAATCTTAGGGTAACAATTATGGAAACAAAAAAATCATTGCTCAGTGACAGAGCACCATTTCAGGCCATTGTCGATAGACCCCGTTTACAAATGCCTGATGACAGCAGAATGTTGGTCTGGATCATTGTGAACGTCGAGCACTGGACGATTGAAAGAACCATGCCTCGAACCGTGTTACCACCGCCGATGGGGCAACCTCTGATGCCAGATCTGCCAAACTGGTCTTGGCATGAGTACGGTATGCGGTCAGGATTTTGGCGAATTTTTGATGCATTACAGCAACGCGGAATAACCCCCACCCTGGCCATCAACGGCATTGTGTGTGAGTCCTATCCTTCCATTGCCCAAGCTGCGCACAAAGCCGATTGGGAGTTCATGGGGCATGGGTATATACAAGGCCCGATGCATAAAGTAGATGACCAAGTGCAAGCAATCGACCAAACTATTCAGTCGATCAAAAAACTCACCGGAAAAGCACCTGTTGGGTGGGAGAGCCCCGGCCTTTCAGAAACAGACGACACCTTAGATTACTTGTCTGCAGCAGGTATTACCTATGTAGCTAATTGGGTGATGGATGATTTACCAGACTGGTTACATGCCAAGCCAAAACCTGTTTTGGCTGTACCTTACACCGTGGAATTGAATGACATTCCGATGATGGCAGTGCAATACCATCGCAGTGATGAGATGTACCACCGTGGCGTATTGCAGTTAGACCGTTTGTGGCGCGATGCCGCCAAAATACCTCGCGTCATGGCCATCAGTGTTCATCCCTACATCACTGGTGTGCCACATCGTATTGATGCATTCGAAAAACTTTTAGATGCCGTTTTGGCAAAACCAGAAGTTAAAGTGATGACGGGTGAAAAAATCGCTGATTGGTACTCAGCGCAAGTACCTGCCAGCGTTGCATTTAAATAAAAGGTATTTAGTGGATACGGGCAAATCGCTGAACTAATTTCACAAAATCATTAGGGCGCTGCATGGGAGATATATGACCGCAGGGGTCTAGTACTTCCATTTGGCTGCCCTGAATTTGATCGGCTATCAATTGCAATTCTGCAGGAGGTGCGCCTGCGTCTTGTGCCCCAGCAACTAACATGACGGGGATTTTTATCTTGTGCAATTCATCCATCATCTGGACGTTCTGAATTGCGCGAATACAACTCTCGTAGCCGTCTACTGTATTGTTTGAAATAATTCCAGCAACGATTTTCATTTGGTCTGGATTGGTTGCAATGTAATCTTGGGCAAACCAGCGAGACAAGGTAAGTTCGACTAAAGCATGCATTCCTCCACCTTTGCGAGCAACTTCTAGCCGCTGGTTCCAACCCTCAATGCCAGCAGCATCAATTCGTCCGCGGCAATTACAAGCCATCAAGCCAAGCAAGCGTTCAGGATAGTGCAACGCCAAGGTAAGACCAGTCATACCTCCCAGCGAAATACCAGCAAAAAATGCTTTTTGAATCTTCGCTGCGTCCAAGATCGCGACCACATCATCTGCTAAGTCACGCAACTGTATGTTGTTGGGTGCGCATTTGCTCAAGCCATGTCCGCGCGTGTCATACGTGACAACCAAATACTCTTTTGTTAGTTGTGGCAAGACCAACTGCCACATTTCTCTGTCAGTGGCTAGGGAGTTAGATAAGACCAGGGCAGGGTTCTTGGTATCACCGAGAACGGTAAATGAAATGACAGATCCGTCAGGGCGCTGGATAGATTGTGAAGTGCTCATTTTTTCTCTGAAAGTTTGGAGTTGTTTAAGTGACAAAAGATTACTGTTGCGACAGTGCTTATCCATTAAGATAAATCAACAGAAGTCTCTGCGAATATTTCTTTTTTCACAATTGGGGTTAACTATGGCAACTGCAAAAAAACATACCAAGGTCGGTGTGATCGGTCTTGGCATCATGGGCTCGTCTATCTCATCAAATCTACAAAAATCTGGTTTTGATGTCTATGGAGTAGATCTTAATGCCGGTACCCGTAAAAAAATGAAGCCCCTTTTGTCTCAGGTACATGCAGACGCGGCTGGCATTTTGACGCATTCTCAGAAAATCATTTCTTCATTGCCTTCTACAAAAGCCTTGATGCAAACCTGCCAGGCTTTGTGCGAATCTAAGGTGACACACAAAATAAAGGGTACGCCTATCTTGGTAGAGACCAGTACCTTGCCATTAAAAGACAAACTGGCAGCGCGAGATATTTTGTTAGCAGGCGGTATCCATATGATTGATGCGCCGCTTTCGGGAACAGGTGCACAAGCCAAAACAAAAGACCTCAGCATTTATGCCAGCGGGGATGCGAAAGATGTGCGTGCTTTCAGTGCCATATTCGAGGGGTTTTCACGCAAACATAATTTTGTAGGTGAATTTGGCAACGGTATGAAAATTAAACTAGTGGCCAATCTACTGGTGGCTATTCATAATGTCTCAACCGCTGAGGCAATTTTGTTTGGAAAAAAATTAGGTCTCAATACCAAAAACTTAGTGCGTTTGGTGGAAGATGGCGCAGGTGGATCGCGCATGTTCCAAGTACGTGGCCCCATGATGGTTGCCAAAACATGGAACCAAGCCACTATGAAAAACGAAGTCTGGCAAAAAGACATGTCCATCATTTACCAAGCCTTAGACGACCTTGATGTGCCAGCACCGTTATTCACGGCTTGCATACCTATCTATAAGGCCGCCATGTCACAAGGACATGCTTTGCATGACACAGCCGCCGTGTATGCAGTGCTCGAGCAAATGGCGGGTGAGGCCTAAGCTGTAAGCCTAAGCCTCTTAAATCTTTCCTAAGGCTGCCAATACACGCTGTGGCGTAAAGGGTTGGACGCTCACATTTGCATTGAGTGGCGCCAGTGCGTCGTTGATGGCATTCATCACTGCACCAGGGGCACCAGCAGTACCCGCTTCACCAGCACCTTTTGCGCCTAGCTCTGAGGTTTTAGTGGGCGTTTGTACGTGCGCAATCACCATGTCCGGCATTTCTCCTGCCATGGGAACTAAGTAATCTGCCATCGAGCCGTTAAGGAGTTGTCCGTCTTCGCTGTAGAGACATTCTTCAAACATGGCGCCACCAATACCTTGAACAATGCCACCGCGAATTTGCTCATCGACCAACATGGGGTTTATCACTGTGCCGCAGTCTTCTACGCACCAATGCTTAAGAAGTTTCACAAAACCCGTCTCGGTATCTACTTCTACATACGACGCTTGAATGCCGTTGGTAAATGTAAAGCCGTATTCGCGTGGCGTGTAGTGGCGCGTCACCGTAAGCTCAGATTGGAAATCCATGGGCAAGGTGTCGGGTCTAAAGTAAGCAACGCGTCCTACTTCACTGATAGGCATATGTTCTGTGCCAGTAAGCTTATCAGTCACCACGCCATTGACTAAGTCGAGCGTGGATACGTCTATTTTCAAAATGGCAGCGGCAACATCCAAGATGTGCGAGCGCAACACCTTGCCCGCTTGTAAGACAGCCTCACCACCAATACCAGCACCGCGAGAAGCCCACGTGCCACCACCATAAGGTGTGACAGCAGTGTCACCAGTGATCACCCGAACATTTTCAACCTTCACGCCAACAGCAGTTGCTGCGATTTGCGTGAAGATGGCTTCAGTGCCTTGGCCTTGCTCAGTGACGCTGACCAACACATTGACCATTCCCGCAGGATCCAGACGAATCGTTGCGCCGTCTTGTGCAGAAATGCGTGCGCCACCTACGCCATAAAAAGCAGGGGAGGGGTTGGTCACTTCAATCATGGCGGCAAGTCCAATGCCGCGGTAAATGCCTTTGGCGCGCAGCGCTTGCTGCTCTTTGCGCAGTTCTGGGTAATTCATCAAGGCCAGTAATTTATCTAGGCACTGGTGGTGCGAAAGTTTTTCAAACTTCACACCAGAGGGGAATGTGTAGGGATAGGCATCGTCAGCGATTAAATTTCTGCGTCTGAAATCGGCTGGGTCCATGCCAATTTTTCTGGCGGCTTCATCCACAATGCCTTCGGTGACAGCCATGGCAATTGGGTGTCCCACAGCGCGGTATTGGCAAGTCACATTCTTGTTAGTAAAAACTACATCTAATTTAGCTTTGTAATGCTTGTGCTTATAAGGCCCACCGGTCAAATTAACGACTTGATTGCCCTCGATTCCGCTTGTGCGTGGATAGACCGAATAAGGGCCAATACCTGTTAAGTCCACCATATCAAAGGCAATGATGTCGCCTTGTTGGGTGCAAGCCAGTTTGATTTTGACTTTGTGTTCACGTGCATGGATATCGGTCAAAAACGACTCGATGCGATCCGCTGCAAATTTGACCGGGCGTTTGAGCATGACTGCAATAGCCGCAGTCGCCATTTCATCCGCGTACACATGGACCTTGATGCCGAACGATCCGCCAACATCTTTGCAAATGACACGCACATTCGATTCAGGGATATTCAAATGGCGCGAGAAAAGATCTTGCATCATGTTGGGTGCCTGAGTGCCTTGGTAAACGGTCAGCATGTTGTCGGCAGGGTTGTAGTCCGCCAAAATGCCCCGCGGTTCGTTGGTCACGCCAGTGTGTCGACTGAATTCATACACTTTTTCAACGACGACATCTGCTTTTGAAAACGCATCTTCAAATCCATCGGTCACCAATTCACGGTTAAAGCACTTGTTGTCACCCAAATCGGGGTGGATGACGACTTTGCCATCCAATGAAGCTTGCATGTCAGTCACGGCAGGTAGCACATCCCAATCCGCCACCACATGGTCTAGAGCGTCTTCCGCTTGCCTGCGGGTTTGAGCAACGATAGCCGCAACGGCTTCGCCTTGCCAACACGCCCTCTCAGGAGCTATGGCGTATTGCGGGGCAGAGCGGATGCCTTTGAGATGCCCTAAAACCCCTACCCATGGTGTACAGAACTGGGCAACGTCATGGCCATCGAATACAGCGACGACACCGGGCTGTTTACGAGCTTGGGATAAATCTATATGTTTAATGCGTGCGTGCGCGTGGGGGCTTCTGAAGTACACCACATGCACCAATCGCGGTAAGCGTATGTCGTCTAAATAAGTCCCACGGCCTTCAAGCAACTTTTTTGCGCCCGAACGTGGAACACTTTGCCCGACATAGTTGTTTTGAACGGTGACCGTTTCAGGCTGAATAGGAAGTTCATTACGCGCATTCATGCTTTTACTCCTGACTGAGTAGAAGAGTACGACAGATTGGTATGCAGAACAGATTCAATCGCATCAACAATAGCTTGGTAGCCAGTGCATCTGCAGTAGTTACCAGAAATTAATTCCTTGATCTCATCGCGGGACGCATTTTTATGGTGCTTGGTGATGTCTAGAGCCGTCAAAAGCATTCCTGCTGAGCAAAAGCCGCATTGAAAGGCGTTGTGCTTCAAAAATGCCGCTTGCAACTGTTGTAGTTCGCGGCTCTCTGACAGTCCTTCAATGGTTTGCACATTTTTCCCGTCTGCTTGAATTGCTAATGTCAAGCAACCGCGAACGACTTGGCCGTCAACCATGACTTGGCAAGCGCCACAAACCCCATGTTCGCAACCCAAATGCGATCCAGTGAGGCCCATTTCTTCGCGCAAATAATCAACCAGATGCATTCGCACAGGCACCTGAGCATCGACCGATTCGCCATTCACAGTAAATTGGGCATGCATACAACGATCAGACATGGGGCTCTCCTGCTTGTATCAAGGCCCTTGATAAAAGGACCCGCGCTAGATGTTTTTTGGTCGATGCGTTGGCTTGTAAATCGCCTGGCGGATCTAAGTCCGTATCTAAAGCTTTTTGAGCTAGCAAAATACTTTCAGGATGGATGTTTTGACCCGTCAACGCTTTCATCGCAGAGGGCGCAAGAACAGGTTTATCGTCCATCGCCATGAAAGACAAAGCACATTCGCGGATGGTTTTGCCGTCCATCGAGAGCGCAACGGCAAGGCCCACCATAGCGTAATCACCTTTGCGTCTTGCTAACTCTAGAAATACAAATCTATGGTTGCTTGTGGCTAGAGGAAATTCGACTGCTATGAGAACCTCTTCAGACTGAACGGCAGTTCGGTACAAACTGAGAAAAAAGTCATGCGCTTTGACGCGCCTCTCGCCTTTAGAACTTTGAATGACCATGGTGGCATTCAATGCCAAGGCAACAGCAGGGTATTCGGCGGCTGGATCGCCTAAGGCAAGGCTACCACCGATAGTGCCTTTGTTACGTATCGCTAAATGCGCAACATAAGGGACGGCTTGCGCCAAAAGTGGGACATGGAGTTTTACTAGATCTGAATTGAGAATCTCGTTGTGCGTAGTCAATGCACCAATACGTAGAGCATTGCCAAATTTCTCGATCCCTTTCATAGAGTCGATGCCACTGATATCGATCAATATCTGTGGGCTAGCCATACGCAGATTCAACATAGCCAGCAAACTTTGGCCACCAGCCAAAATCTGCGCGGAGTCTTTGTAACTGTGTAAGGACGCAAAAACGTCCTCCATATTTTTAGCCTTCACGTACTCAAAGTCAGGGGACTTCATCTAAAACTCCTCTATACAAAAACGTTAGCGAAGCTAAAAGGCTCATTAACTTTGCTCAGATGCCTAGGTAGTAGCTCTTTACCAGATCATTGTTCAGCAGTGTATCTACATCGCCTTTGAAAACAATTTCACCATGGACGATGATGTGACCAAAGTCCGCAATACGCATGGCTTGTTTAAAGTTTTGCTCCGCCATCAAAACAGTGAGGTTGTAGCGGTCTTTGAGCTCTTTTAATTTGGTAATGGTTTGCGATACCAATAAGGGTGAAAGACCTACTGAAGGTTCATCTACCAAAAGCAGACGAGGGGATGACATCAAAGCGCGGGCAATCGCCAGCATTTGTTGTTGTCCACCTGACATAGATCCGGCCAGTTGGTTACGTCGTTCTTTAAGCAAAGGAAAAGCTTCAAAGCAAAAGGCCAAGTTTTCAGGAATTTTGGGCCTAGAAGACTCTCTGAATGCGCCAAGCAATAGGTTTTCTTCAACCGTTAACTTTGGAAAAAGTCTGCGTCCCTCGGGGATTAAAGCGACGCCAAGATTGACGATTTCTTCGGTAGACAGTTGCGTTAAGTCGTGCGTGACACCGTCAATTTCCAAACGGATGGAACCTTTGTCAGGCTTTACCATACCCATCACACACTTCATCAATGTACTTTTACCGTTTCCGTTGGTTCCCAGAAGGGCGACAGTTTGTCCGTTGTCTATGCTGAGAGATACGCCGTGCAAAGCGCGCACCGCGCCATAGCCAGCGTCGATATCTTCAATGATGAGCTTAATCGCCAAGGTAGGCCCTCTGTACTTCTGGATTCTTAACAATGGTTTCTGGAGTGCCTTCGCAAATAATCTTGCCTGCATCCAAACACACTACGCGTTGTGAAAACTTCATGACGGCTTGCATGATGTGTTCAATCATGATGATGGTGATGCCTCGCTTATTTAAGTCAAACAAAATATCAAGAACTTCGTCTACTTCCGTTCCAGCCAGTCCCGCCATGGCTTCGTCTGAGATCAAAAGCTTGGGTTTGGCTGCCATAGCGCGTGCCAGTTCCATTTTGCGCAATTCAACTTGAGAAAGTTGATTGGACTGAACAAAGGCTTTGTCTGCTAAGCCCATTCCTTGCAAGATTGCCATTGCTTCTTTTTGTTGCTCCGGACCGTCTTTGCCGCCTACAAAGGCAAACGGCACCAGCAGATTTTCCATCACGGTCATACTGCTAAAGGGTCGCGGAATTTGAAAACTTCTAGCGATACCGCGCTTGGTTCTTTCGTGCGCTTTTAAAAGGGAGATATCACCCCCATCAAAGCGAATAGAGCCTTGGTAATTGGTAAACGCGCCAGAAATGCAGTTGATTAAGGTGGTTTTACCTGAACCATTGGGGCCGATCAACCCTAAGCGTTCGCCTTTGTTGACGTGCAGGCTGACTTCAGAGAGGGCTGTAAACCCTCCGAACTGCTTGATGACGTTATTTACTTCGAGGATTGTTTCCATTTTTTAATCAATCCTAATATGCCTTCTGGGGCAATAACTACAAACAAAACTAGCAAAACTCCAACAATTAACACATTTAATTCGTTAGAAACTGTGACAGTGACAATTTGTTGAAGTGTTGCCAAAAGAACTGCACCGATAACAGGGCCAATCCAGTGAGAGGTGCCGCCAATAATGGGCATACCTAAGGCGTAAATGGAGTAACTGAGGTTAAAAGTTGACGAGGGTTCTATGTAACTCAAATACATTGGCATCGGCGCACCAGCAATTCCCATTAGCGCGCCAGAAACAGTGCAAGCGATTAATTTGATCTTTAGAGTAGGAACCCCAGAGCACTCGGCAGCCTCCTCTGAGTCACGCACAGCGCGCAATCCGCGTCCTAAAAAAGAGTCTTGTACATAGCGGGCGATAGCTACGGACATAACAGCTAAGACTGCCATGACAAAAAACAACATACGCACGTAGCTGTCAAAAAACCAGAGGTCAGCTGGGCGTGTAAGTTGCAAGCCAGTTGCCCCACCTACATAGCGCCAATTATTTACTATTGTTTCTAAAATAAATACAACTGCAACAGTGGCTATTGAGAAAAATATACCGCGCAATTTAAGTGTAAGTAGACCAACGCCCAAACCTAGCGCTCCCGCCAATACTCCTCCGCCAAGTATTTGGACAAGTAGAGGTGCGGAAATTGATTTAAACAGAACGACAGCTGTGTATGCACCAACTGCAATAAAAGCTGGCACTCCAAAATTTACATAGCCAGCGTAACCGCCCAAAATATTCCAAGCAGTCGCAAGAACTACAAATTGCAAAACTACAAAACCAGCAAAGAAAACATATTCATTGACTCCGCCCATAACGGACAAACCCAATAAACCAAAAAGCAATAAGGAGCTATAAGTAGCAAATTTCATTTTGGTTATCTTCCAAAAAGACCCTGGGGGCGAACACCCAGCATCAAAAGTAGTAAACCAAATGAGACGGCGGGCGCCCATGACGCTCCAAAGGTCATCATCACTATAGATTCAGTGATTCCAAGCACTAGACCTGCTACCAATGTGCCACTCATGCTGCCTAATCCAGCCAAAACAACAACGCAAAACGTTCGGCCGATATAAATGCGATCCATCGCAGGCTCAACAGGCCCAACAATGATCAGCATTGCTCCCGCAATTGCATTGACGGATGTGGCAATACCAAAAGCTATTTGTTTAATTCTGACTGGATTTGCACCCATTAATCGCAATGCACCCTCGTCTTGTCCGACAGCTTTGATTGCTCGACCAGTGAATGTTTTGGAGAAATAGATTGTCAGTACAAACGTCAGAGTAAGGGCAATTCCAAAGGCTACTAGCATCCGATAAGGGAAACGATAATCACCGATTTCCAAACTACTACCGATGTAGCTGGCAGCCACTGTACGTTGATCCACACCGAAAACCAAAATCAAACAGACTTCAATGATGAAAGCCATTCCAAAGAAAAAGGCTAAGCCACGTACGCCAGTATCCGTGCTTCTTTTTTCAAATGTTTCATGATAGAAACGGTAAAAACCTATGCCGATAACATAAAAAATGGGCATCAATAGAACGCCACATACAACTGGATCTATTCCAGTTTTACAAAGCAAATAAGTGAAATAAGACCCAAGTATCAACAGCGCAGGATGCGCAACATAGGGAACGTCCAATAACCCGAATGCCACAGACAGCCCAAGACTAACCGCCGCATAAAAACAGCCAAGTAATATCCCGAAAAGCGTAGCCTCAAAAATTAAATCAACAGAAAACATTAGAAATTATTTTGATAAAAGACGGGGCTCTAAAAAAGAGCCCCATCAAAAGGACAAGGGTTATGAAAAATAAGATTACGTAGCTTTCCTAGCTTTATCAAAAGGTGTAATTACATCGCCTTGCTTTTCTGATGATGGCCAAATTACTACCTGCTTGCCAGGTGCTCTAAATTGATCCCAGTCGTTGTCTTTGATATTTCTGAATTGGGCTTGGACTAAAGCGGGTTTGGCACGTTCCCCATTTTTATCAAAGCTAATGGGACCCACAATGGTCTTCATCTCATTTTTACGCAGATAGTCAGCTAATCGCTTGTGATCGAGAGACTTAGTTGCATTGACTGCTTGCTCGATCATTTGTCCAATAGCATAGTTGTATGGCGGCAAGTAATACCCTAACTGGTCAACTTTCGCAGCAAGAGCACGCTCCGTGTAACGCTTGAGGAAATCTTCGATTCCAGGGTATTTCATGCCTGGTACGTAGGAGTTGTAGTTCACCACACCATTAAGAAGACTACCAAGACCCTGCATAACAGGTCCAAACTGCAATCCGACCATGCCGCCACCAAATATTTGGACTTGTGGACCGAGACCAATTTCATTGACAGAACGCATAATTGCTACAGATTCATTGGGGTAGCAAGCAACAAAAACTGCTTCTGCTTTTGAAGCTCTCACTGAGCGAATAATTGAGGAAAAGTCGGTGTTATTGCCTGGATAGTTTTGGTCATAGGCCACATTCCATCCGGTAGATTTGATAATTTCACGGGCTCCATTAGCAAGATTTTGCTGAAACTCGCCCTCCGCTGCAAAAATAGCGATGGACTTAGCGCCAGCTTTTTTACCAGCGTCCAAAAATCCCTCAGACCAACCCTTTGCATCACCCCAAGGTGCATTGTTAAACCACATATCGTGTTGAACTTTTGCATTGACTTGGAACGAAAAATTACCCATCAACAATAGACCGCGCTCTTTCACCATGGGCATGATGGGGGCAGTAACGTTGGTTGCGTAGGGTGCAATCAGTAGATCGACTTTATCCACGTCAATTAGTTTTGTATAAATTCCTGGGGTGTTGGCACCGTTACTTTGGTCGTCATAAACAATGAATTCGACCTTGCGTCCCAGTAGCCCGCCCTTGGCATTGATATCTTCAACCCACATACGCAATCCGATGAGTGCAGCTTGTCCACCAGCACCCAAACCGCCAGTCTGCGGCATGCTCATTCCGATTTTGACCGGAGTTCCTTGAGCAAAAGCCATACCGGAAGGCAAGCTTGAAGCCAATAAACCCGCACCACCCGCACCGATTACCTTGCGACGCATCTTGTCCATGTAAGTCTCCTGTATCAATGAATTACTACAAAGCGAATCGTAAGATCAAGATCTGACTCGGCTATCAGCTATTACCCTAGTGTTGTCGACTAAGCGATAGGGTATTAACTGGAGATAACACTGACGCGTTCCATCTTGGAATAGTCTTCACCTTCCCACTTTGGGGCGTTTTCTTCGGTGATATTGAAAAAATTAAGCTCAATCATCACTCCATTGGGATCAGTGATAAAGAGTTGATAGAGGTTGGATTCCGGGAAATATCTTGGTCTGAATTTAATTTGATTTTTTATAAATTTTTGGATAAATCCGTCGGGCTCTTCGGCTAAAAAGGCAACATGGTCGATCACACCAGTTTGCCCGTTGACAGCATCAGGCGGCGTCCCAATGTAATACTTTTCTCTATTAGGAATGTTGGATGGTCCCATATGGACTTGTATTGATCCGTTGATACCCATCCAATAACCAGGGAAGGGAAAGTCTGGTCTAGGCATTACTTCAAACCCCAATATATTGGCGTAGAAGTCTTTCGTAAACTCAAGGTCGTTCGACCTAATAAAAAAATGGTTCAGAGAGTGAATTGGCATGTGTGACCTCCTTAAGTTAAGGGTTACTTGAATTCTAGGAATCATGCTAACACCGAGAACATCACTTTAAAGGAAGGGTAAGTATGCAAAATACAAAAATTCCAAGTCGTGCAAATATTCATGCTGTTCACTCTCTAGACCGTGTGGTTTTCACTGTCCCAGATCTCCTTGAGGCGACCAATTACTACTCGGCTTTCGGTTTAGATGTTCGTAATAATGGAATGCAAGTCGATCTGCATACTGATAACCATACGCATTGTTGGGCTAGCATCTTTCCATCTGGTAAGAAGAAAAAATTAGAGTTTCTAGTTTTTGCTGCCTATCCAGAGGACATGCAATTCATTGGCGAGCGCATCGCCAACTCGCCCTACATCAACGGAATCCCTCACCCCTTAGGGAGTAACGAGGGGTTTTGGGTTGTACACCCGGAAGGTTTTTACATACAGGTCATAGAAGGTAAAAAAACTTCTCCACTAGATAAATCCGAACCAATCAAAAAGCCACGCGCGCCGGTTGGAAAAGGCAATGCTCCTACTCGTTCTAGTATTAAGCAAGTAAGACCTAAGAGACTATCGCACGCGCTTTTATTTTCAGCAAAAGTCGCTGAGGCGGCTACTTTTTTCGAAGAAGTACTAGGTCTGCGCATCACCGACCGTTCAGACGACTTCATCATATTTATGCACGGTGTTCATGGAAGTGACCACCACATGATTGCGTTTGTGGCTTCAGATGGCCCTGGACTGCATCATTTAAGTTGGGATGTTGCCGAGTTAGATGACGTTGGTCTAGGCATGGAGCAAATGCTCCAAGCAGGATATAAAAAAGGATGGGGTGTGGGTCGCCATGTCCTTGGCTCTAACTACTTTTTTTATTCGCGTGATCCGTGGGGAAGTTTTAGTGAATTTTCATACGACATTGACTTTGTTCCAGCTGACCACGATTGGCAAACTGGTAACTACCCACAAAATGATTCCTTTTATGCTTGGGGGCCTGAGGTGCCAGAGGAATTTGTAATTAACTATGAAGTTGGTTCACTTTCGGTGTAGTAACAAAGTTTTTAGAGCACCTCAAATACGTCGTAAGTAGGGCCCGTGCTGTCGCGACGGCCTGTTGCGACCGCAATGATGCGATTTAGCCACGCATATTTCTCACTTGAAGTTTCAAAAATAGGCGTCATTCGGAAGTAATACAAAGAGGGGTCTACTTTCTCACCTTTGTTTAGTTTGTCAATCACATCTTTGGGACCATGGCGCAGGCCTCTGTAAGACATATAAATATGATGGCCATCATCGGTTTCTAATGTTAAGCGCACGTCCAACATCAATACGCCGTCGGGACGCATTAATAACCAGTCACCTCCGGGTGCAGAGGTTACTTTGCCTCGTAACCGATCTCCTGAGAATTCGCCAGCACTGACCTGTGCAATCTTGCGACCACCCATAGGTGTTTGCCCAAGATCAGTGATAGTTGGAACGGTGAGTGTGATTTGAAAGATAGGCCGTGTTTGAATCATCGTGACTCCCTTTATAACTAACTAAGATTTAAGTGACTTGCTTGAAATGAGATCTTTCAATTTGGAGTCTGGAAATAAAACTACCAACATCGACAACAAGATTAAAACCAAGGCGATGATATCTGGCAAGGTCACCGCCTCCCCCAAAATCAAAGCGCCACCTGTCACGCCGAATACAGGCACGAGCATGATTGACAGGCCGCTTGATACGGCAGAGAGCTTGCGCGCCACATGAAACCAAGCTACGTAACTCACAGCAAAGGTAATCACTCCCCCGTACAAAATAGCCAGCCATTGCATCAGGGTGGGCCATTCCCAAAGGTCTCTCTCAAAAATAATGGTAATCGCCAAGAAGAAAAAGAAGGCTATGAAGAGTGCCCAAAAAGTGAGGGTAATACCGCTAACACTTAGTTTGGAGTTTTTCATCATCGCGTTACCGGTGCCCCAAATAATGGCTGCCACCAACATAACCGCAATACCGAGAGGATGATTTCCCCACTGACTCGCACTGCCCCAAGCCAACAAAAGAGCGGCGCTCATGGCTAAAGCAATTGCGATCAATGCTGACATCGTTATTTTTTCGCGATACAAAAGCGCGCTTGCGAGGAGTGCCCACACAGGCATGGTGTAGCCAATGATGGCAGCGCGACCTGAGTTAAGCATGCTGACACCATAGATCATGGGCAAATGCCAGCCCACCATATTGAAAAGACTGAGTTTGAAAAGCGGCCTTCTTTCATGTTTCGGAACACCAATAGAAATACCTTTAAAACGAACATAGGCTCCCAGGGCCATGCATCCGATTAAGAAAGTAAACGTTCGAAATGCTGAAGGAGGATAACTATTGACCACAAATTTCATCACAGGATAGTTAAGACCCCATGAAACTGTGACGATCAACACCATGAATAAATCTTTGGCATTGATTTGTTGGGAACTTATCTCGGGAGTTGACATGTATGACTTTGAAATGGGGGCGATCTGCATTTTGATTCAAAATGGCGTTTTATTCAGGGAGATGTTATGCATTTAAAACGTTTACTAGATAAGTCAGTGGCTGTCCTAGCTTTGGTTGTTTTAGGTCTTTGGTGCCAAGTGTCTTTGGCAGACCCGTCAACCACCAAACTTTTGGTGGGTTTTCCGCCGGGGGGAGGAACAGACGCCATCGCCCGTGTCTTGGCCGAAAAAATGAAAGACGCACTAGGCACAAACGTGGTGGTAGAAAACAGAGCTGGGGCGGGCGGTCAAATTGCTGCGCAAGCTCTAAAAGCTTCGCCCGCTGACGGTAGTGTGTTGTTCCTTTCACATGACCACACTATTTCTATTCTTCCTCTGGTGGTTAAAAGCCCTGGCTTCGCGCCGGCCACTGATTTTGTACCGGTAGTGGGTATTGCAACTTTTGCTAATGGCTTGGCTTTATCTGGCGGCACGCCTGCGAAATCATTCAATGAATACATTCAATGGGTTCGTACACAAGGCAATGGAAAGGGAACTGTTGGCGTTCCTGCGCCTGCATCAATACCTGAATTTTTAGTCAAGGTGATAGGTGATAAATACAAACTTGACTTGCAATCAGTACCCTATCGCGGTGGTGCGCCCTTGATGGCCGATATGTTGGGCAACCAAGTCCCTGCAGGGTTAGCGGGAGTTAATGATTTTCTAGAAAACCATAAAGCTGGCAAATTCCGCATGGTTGCAGTGATTGGTGACAAGCGACAAGCCGCTATGCCAGAGGTTCCCACCTTTGCAGAACTTGGCTTATCGGGTTTTGAAGAGTTGGCCTACTACGGATTGTTTGCTCCTGCGGGAACTCCACAAGCAGTGATTGACCGCTACTCAGACGCCTTAGCAAAAATTATCGCGCAACCAGAGGTCAGAGATCGCTTGACTTCCATGGGTATCAACGTTGTGCACATGCCACCAAGACAATTTGCCAACCATGTTCGTTCGTACACGCAGACATGGGAAAAAATTGTCAAGAACAGTGGATTCCAAGCGCAATAAAAGTGCTGTAGAGATGGTTCCTCAACTCATCGCCCTAGATTGGGGAACCTCTAATCTGAGGGCAAATCTTTTAGACCTATCTGGTCATTCCATTGAGCAGCGTCAATCAGCCATGGGTGTGATGAAAGTGCCCAATGGTGAATTTGGCTCTGTTCTTTTGGAATTGTGTAGAGACTGGATGCAAGCGTATCGCATCCCCATGATTGCTAGCGGCATGGTGGGAAGTCGGCAAGGTTGGAAAGAGGCGCCTTATCTGAGTTGTCCTGCTACCTTAAAGCAAGCCGCACTCCAATTAACGGAGGTTCAATTCGACGACCCAGTAGCTGGCAAGCACAGCGTCTACATCGCCCCTGGCCTGAAATGTATCGATGAACACGCGCAAACCGACGTCATGCGCGGCGAGGAGACCCAAATTTGGGGTGCGCAGTTACCGCCCTTTAGTATTTGTGTATTGCCTGGAACACACAGTAAATGGATTTGGTTAGATGCCTCAGGAGATTTTCAAAACTTCAAAACCTTTATGACGGGTGAAATGTACTCCTTACTCACCCAACACAGCATATTGGGTAGATTGATGGAGATTCCCGAAACTGGTGCGCCTATTAAGCTAGAAGTATTTCTCCGAGGCGTTTCTCTAGGTGTTAGTGGGCATGCTGAGGTCTTGCACACTTTATTTGCTGCGCGAACAGCGGGCTTGATGGGGCACTTAAACGCAACCGAATTACCAGACTTTTTATCTGGCATTTTGATTGGTGCAGAGATCGGGAGTGCTCGCCCTCATGCCGTTGCAAAGGTGCATCTGTTAGGCGAGGGTAGTTTGTGCGAACGTTATGCGCAGGCATTTCAACATCAAGGTATTGCAGTTGCGCAAGTGGGCGAGGAGGCGACGACCAAAGGACAGTGGTTGCTTGCCCGAGCAGCTAGACTGGTGAAGTTTTAAGCATTTTTATAAAAAATCAATGTGGCAATTTGGTAAACATGGCATTCTTGTATGAAAACAGTTTTCGTTTTATTTGATTCGCTCAATCGCAAAGCATTGAGTTGCTATGGCGGTAGAGATATCGATACACCCAACTTTCAACGCTTGGCTAATCGGTCGGTGGTATTTGATAACCATTACGTGGGTAGCTTGCCGTGCATGCCAGCAAGAAGAGATTTGCACACCGGCCGCTTAAATTTTCTGCATAGAGGATGGGGGCCGCTAGAGCCTTTTGACCATTCATTTGCAGCTTTGCTGCATAAAGAAAAAAAAGTCTATAGCCATTTGATTTCAGACCATTTCCATTACTGGGGAGATGGCGGTGCGACTTATCACAACCGCTATGACACTTACGATTTCATTCGTGGTCAAGAGGGCGATCCTTGGAAGGCGATGGTGGATCCGCCATGGAAACGATTCAAAGAGATGTATCACCCTGTTCAATATTCGGAGCAACGACGCAACAAACTGTCGCGCAATATCATTAACCGTGAGCACATCAAGCAATATGAAGAATTCCCATCTGTGCGCTGCTTTGATGCCGGGTTGGAATTTTTGAATACCAACCAAAAAGCAGACAACTGGTTGCTGCATTTAGAGACTTTTGATCCGCATGAGCCTTTTCACGCACCAGAGGAATTTCGTAAAAAATTCACGACGAACTACAAAGGCCCGACATTGGATTGGCCACCGTATGCACGCGTGACGGAAACTTTTGACGAATGTGAAGAGTTGCGCGCCAACTACGCCGCCATCATTGCTTTGTGTGACCATGAATTGGGCAGACTGTTAGACCACTTTGACGCACATGATCTATGGAAAGATACGGCGTTGGTAGTCACCACTGATCACGGATTTTTATTAGGCGAGCACGATTGGTGGGCTAAAAATATCATGCCGTGTTACAACGAAGTGGCGCATATTCCTTTGTTTATCCATCACCCAGATTTCGCTAGCCAAGCGGGTTCCCGTCGTCAACTCCTCACGCAAACCATGGACATCATGCCGACTTTGATGGGCATATTTGGCGCTACGCTACCAGCCGAGGTGACAGCTAGTTCATTACTGCCTGCTCTGGGTGATGCAAGCTTAGAGAACCGTGAAGCCTGCATCTACGGTGTATTTGGTAGTGCAGTCAATGTGACCGATGGACAGTACACCTACTTTATTTATCCCCCTGATATTCATGGAGGCGACCTCAACCAATATACCTTGATGCCGTTGCATATGAAGGAGTTCTTCAGTATTGAAGAGTTGCAAGAGGCCAAGCTAATGGAATCCATGCCTTTTTCCAGAAGCGCGCCAGTTTTACAAATTCCGGCAACGCCTAAATCGCCTTTTTATAGCCACCAAGGCCCCGCGACTTTGAAGGACACTGAGTCGGCTTTGTTTGATTTACATACAGACCCTTTGCAAAACCACCCTTTGCATGATGTAGTCTTGAAAGAACGCATGCGTCGACTAGCAATTACGCAAATGAAAGTCCAGCATGCACCAGCCGAATACTTTCGGCGATTAGATTTATCTAACTAAATTCATAAACACTCCACCAACACTCTACTGAGGCAAGCATGAAAACTCTTCTCCTTCTATTTTTTGTATTAATTCAATCTGCCCTGGTCTGGGCGCAGTCAGACTTTCCTAATAAACCTGTCACGATAGTGGTGGCGACACCAGCCGGTGGTGCTACGGATAAAACTGTTCGCTTACTCGTTAAACAATTGCAAACCAAATGGAAAAATGGGGTTGTTGTTGAAAATCGTGTTGGTGCGTCAGGCAATATTGCTTCAGCCTATGTAGCCAAAGCGAACCCAGATGGTTACACCTTGTTGGTGTCTGCAGGACCGTTCTCTATCAACCCCAGTCTTTTTAAAACCTTGCCGTTTGATACCAAAAAAGACTTTGTCCCTATCAGTCAAATATCTAGTTTTGCCAGCGTATTACTGGTGCACGAATCATTCCCAGGTAAAACACTGAATGACTTTGTGACTGTCGCTAAGAATCCTAAAGAACCACTTGCTTATGCCTCTGCTGGAAGTGGTACCGCCCAACACTTAGGAATGGAGCTATTGAAAAGCAAGCTCAAGCTTAATTTGAACCACATTCCCTACAAAGGGGGAGCACCTGCTATGAACGACTTATTGGCTGGGCATGTCAAAGTGATGCTCGCGGGTATGGGTGACGCAAGTCCGCATCTCAATACGGGCCGTGTATTTCCGTTAGTCACCACGGGTAAAGCACGTTCACCGTTGCTTCCCACTATTCCAACGCTTCAGGAATTGGGTATTTTGGATTTTGATGCGTCAGGTTGGTGTGGATTGCATGCGCCTGCAGGAACGCCTGCGGACATCATCCAAAGAATCAACCAAGATGTGGTTGCAGCATTAGCAGACCCCTCGGTACGCCAAGGTATGGCGGCCATGGATGTAGATCCGCGTCCAACGTCGGTCGCAGAGTTCCGCACATTTATGGACAGCCAGTTTGCCAAATGGAAAGAAGCCGTAGAACTGTCTGGTGCCAAGGCAGACTAAATAGCAGAGCTTATGCAGCGCTTGCAAGTTGCTCCTACCGTTCGAATTCGAGCGGAGGGATACGAGGCAATTATTTCTCCGAGTGCTGGTGCACGCCTATTAAAACTGACCCGCAGCGGGAACAACCAACGCATGGATTGCGTTGTTCCCTTTGATGAACATATTGCATCCATAGACGCGCACCAATGGCCCAAGGCCGGGGCTTTTGTGATGTTGCCCTTTACCAATCGATTGGACCCGGCTGCATTTGAATGGCAAGGTCGCAAAATTACGCTGCATAACGGCTCAAACACAGGGCAAGGCTTACATGGGTTTGGACACAGGCGCGATTGGACAGTTAGTGAAACGTCAGACTTGCATATTGCTTTGGAATTGAATCATGCTGCAGCCTGTGCGGAATGGCCTTGGACTTTTAAGGCAAGGCTCAATTACAAACTGGGTGCATCTGGTTTATCTGTTGCATTGTCTGTTTGCAATACAGATGCGACAACTATGCCGGTGAGCCTAGGGTGGCACCCATTTATTCCATTTTCAAATTCTGAGACCACAAAAAATAACTCCTTGCGTTTTACCGCATCCCACATGCACGATATTGGTCTAGATGGTTTGGGACGTGCGCTTTTGTCTGAAGACATTGCAGCCAATCAGACATTTGCGTTGGATGGAAAAACTGCAAGCACCACAGCATTTGAGAACTTTGGTGGCGAAGTAGATGTATCACTTGAAAAAAATCTACGCTTAAAGTTGACGAGCCAGCATGCGCCGCATTTACTGGTGCATCGTCCTCCAAAGTTACCCTTTGTGTGTATTGAGCCCGTGGGATCTTTACCCGGCTCTTTCAAGAATTACACCAAAGCGCAAAGCAATCGGGAGTTGCGCCTTGATCCAGGTGAATGGAGACATTTGGTGTGCAATTTGGGCTGAGCAGCGATCGTAT
>JACCDO010025894.1_pt1 | contig 25520 bp, 23 predicted proteins | sample 7446101 | NCBI WGS metagenome assembly JACCDO01 (sample SAMN15323440, study PRJNA562643) | freshwater metagenome | isolation source: river surface water | place: USA:Blue River Watershed | collected 2017-08-16 | reverse complement strand
CAGAAATGCTAACATGCAACTCCGTTCTGAACCACCTGCTCCTCAAGTTAAAGTATCACCATGGCTTCAATCAACTATTGAGCCTGATCTTGGACGCAAACCTTTCGAAATTGGTGGTTGTATGTAAAAAAATCCGTTTATGGCAAAAAGAAAAAAATATTAAATGAGTTTATTTTTTTAAATAGAATTTATAAATAAAATATTTATAAATAATATAATAAAGATAAAAAATGTGTGGATGCGAAAAGAAAAGAAGTCATTGTGGATGTGGAAATAGAGGTTTTCAATCTCCTCAACCTTCAATAAGTATTGGTGTTCAAAATTTATTAGGTTGTGATTGTATTTTATTTACTGGTACATATGATAAAACTAGTATTAGAATAACTCCTACTTCAACAGATGATAATTATGCAGGTACTGGTGTTTTTAATACTTCATTATATAATTATGGTTATGGTTCTTGGACTGCAACTGGTATTGTTAATTCTTCAGCTTTATTTGGTTCGCCTGTTTTTACAACTGAAAATTATTATTTAGCATCTTATGATGATAGTTTAACTACAAAATATGGTGAAGTTAATTTTGAAGCAACATATCCTTCAAATACTGTAGGAGGAATAACTCCTTCATCAATTCAATCATTTGACGTATCATCAAAAAGTGGTATTTATTCTAATGTAAAACGTGTCATTATTGATTTTACTAATGATGTTCGTGTTCTTTATTTTATTGGAAAATGTTAATTTAAATATTAAATAATAAATAATAATTAATGCGTTTATTTTTTTAAAGAATTAATAAATAAAATATTTATTAATAATATAATAAAAGAAAAAAATGTGTGGCTGTGAAAGAAAAAGTCATTGCGGATGTGATAAACATCATCACTATTCTCCTCAACCAATAAATCCTTGTAAAAATTGTAATACTGAATGGTCTGGATATTATACAGCATCAGGATATACATATTTATTAAATGAAGATGGTACTGTAACAACAACACCAGCTACTCGTACTTATTTAATAACAAAAGTAGATGATTATATGTATAAAGTTGTTATGAATAGTTTAACTCCCGACCAATTTACTTTAGAATCATTATTTTTCAAAAAAGGTAGTAAATTATATAGTTCAAGTAATATTGGATTAGATATTATATCATGTGAAGGAAATCAATTAGTAGCTGATTTTTCAACAAATAATCCTGATAAATTAAATGGGAGATTCATTTTAACTCCTGCTCTTCTTGCATAATTTAAATTTTTTTATAAAATTTTTTTATAAAATTTTTTTATAAAATTCTTTAAGTTAAAATATGTACTTTTAACTTAATAAACAAAAATTTAAAATATTATATTTTATTTAAAATATCTTTAAAGGTATTTACCTTCTTTAATATCTGAAGCAATAGGAGTTAAGTATTTTTGAGGAGCTTGAGCATTAGCAACAACAGCTACTTGACGAACAATTTGTGAGAGAGCACCACGAATACCAGCTAAATCGAAGATACCAATAAGAATGGTAACAGCGATACCAATGAGGAGTTGAAGAACAACGAAACCAACGTATAATTCCCAAGTTTTAAGTTTACCGACTTCTTTATCTAAGTATAACATTTTCTTTTCTATACTCATTTATTAGAAAAAAAATTTACTTAATTTTAAAAATTAAATTAAAAATAAAAATTAATATTTATTTTTATTAATAAAAAAAATTCATTTTTTTCTTAATATTTTTTTATTCTATTCGTTTAATTAAATAATAAATAAATAAATAAATAAATATATTAGAAATGAATAAAAATATTTATGCTATAGCTGTTTTTAATGATTCTAAAATTAAAGGTAGTGTTTTATTTACTCAAGAAAATAATAAAGATTTAAGAATTGAATTAAATTTAGAAGGTCTTGGTAAAAATAAAAAAAGAGGTTTTCATATTCATGAATTTGGCGATTTATCAGATAATTGTACTTCAATGTGTGCTCATTTTAATCCAGATAATCAAAATCATGGAGGATTGAATTCTAAAGTAAGACATGCTGGAGATTTAGGAAATATTCATTCTGATGATAAAGGAAAAGCTCAATATAGTTTTGAAGCTCCTTTAATTAAACTATCAGGTACAAAATATAATATTATTGGTAGAGGTTTAATTATTCATGAAGATGAAGATGATTTAGGTTTAGGTAATAATACTGATTCACTTAAAACTGGTAATTCAGGTAAAAGGTCAGCTTGTGCTGTTATTGGTTATTCTAAACTAAATAAACCTTGTTAAAAAAAATAAAAAATATTTTATTTTTATATATAATTAATATTTTAATCAATAATTAATAATTAATAATTAATAATTAATAATTAATAATTAATATTTAATAATTAATAATTATATTTTTCTTTAAATTAAAAATAGTACTTAAAGAAATTTATAAAAATGTGTTGGAATGCAGAAGTATCAATACAAACATATACATTTGCATTAATATGTTTATTTTTAGGTTATTTTTATGGGTTTCCTATAAGAAAATTAATATTTATGTTAATATTTTCAAATATACAATTAATTGAATATTTTTTATGGAAAAACATAAATAATAAAAAAAATAATGAATTTTATTCTAAATTAGGATTTTTAAATATATCTTTAGAACCAATTGGTGCATGTTTACTTATAGATAATCCAAATATAAGATATGGTAGTATTATTTTATATACTATTTTATTTTTAATATATTATATTTTTATGGTTAATAATGGTAAAAAAATTGATTTTTCAACATCTATTGGAAAAAAAAGTTTTTTGAAATGGAATTCATTAAAATTTACTAATAATTTTGAAGATATATTTTATTCTTTAATTTGGTTCTTATTCTTTTTCGGAGGTATTCTTTTATCTAATGATATTTTTATTATTTTAGTTACTTTTTCTACTTTTATATTTACTATTATTAATATTATGAATCATCAAGGATTTGCTTCTTATTGGTGTTCTATATCAAATATTCTTTGGTTATATGTTTTAGGATGGATAATTTATAAAAATTATAAAAAATAATATTATTTATATAAAAAAAGAGTATTTAAAAAATCCATTTTTCTTTTATTTTATAAAAGATTTAATTTTTTGTTCGAGTTGTTGAATTCTATCTTCATATCTTTGTATTTTGATATTACCTAACAATTCTATTTGTTCAGCATTTAATATAATTTTTTTTGAATTTATCTCAAATGATTCAATATCATTTTTATTATCACCAAATTTAACTTGATAATCATCTACATTAGTTGAACGATATGCAAATGCATTCTTTCCTGTTGTTGTACCAAATAATGCTATACTTTCATTATCACATGTTTTAGATTTTCTTCCTATACTAATTGATTCTGATTTATAACATGTACCACCACCGATAGCTAAAGAATTATTTTGTAAACAATGACTATTATCGCCAATAGATAATGATTTTAATAATATAATTTGATTATTATTTTCAGAATCTATTCTAAAAACAGAATAATCTTGATATTTTAAATCATTATAAATTGTACCTGGTTCTCCTTTTTCACCTTTTGGTCCTTGAGGTCCGACTGGTATAGAAGATTCACTTATAATATCATAATCATTGTTATCACCTTCAATAGTGAAAATAAGTTTAGAATCATTATTAAATTTGATAGATTTAATTTTAGGAGATTTACCTTGAGGACCTTTAGGACCAATCATACCTTTAACGCTAAGTTTAATAGAAGAGATTAAATTATCGGAATGAAGAAGTTGAATTTCGTTAAGGTCTTTGGAGAATTGAAGATTAAGTTGATTAAGTAGATTAGGATTAATAGAATTGATAAATTCTTTTTGGTGATCATTAATTTTAGAACTAATTTTTTCAAAATATTCAGATATATTAGTTTGGAAGATAGAAGATAATAATTGAATTTTATTTTCAACTTCAGTATTAATAAGATTTTTAATAGGAGAATCAGAATCATTTATTTGTGATAAAAAGTTTTTAATAAAATCATCTTTCCAATTTTTTAATTCTTTATTCTTTTCAATTATGTTAAAAATATTTTCTTTTAATTTTCCATTTACTTCTTTTATATATTCTGTTATTTTATTATTTATTCTATTATTTAATTCTTCTTCAATTTTATTAGCATTATTTACTGATTCTTCTAATGAAATATTAATGAATTTATATAATTCATTATATTGAATTTTCATACTTTCAGTTATTCTTTCTTGAATAATTGAATCATATTCTAATTTTGTTGATTCAATTAATTTAACTGTTTTATCTTGATTATCTGATTCTAATTGATAAATCTTTGTTAAATTTTCTCTAATAAATTTTTTAATATGATTTTCCATATCAACAAATTTAGAACGAATAACTAATTCAACTTTATTATCTACTTCTTTATCTAATGTAGTTATATTTCTTTTACATTCTATCAATTTTTCTATCCATTTTTTTTCAATATTTTTTAAATTATCTTCTATATATTTTTCACATCTATCTATACATATATCTTCCCATTTTCTCCAATTTTCATCTGTTATTTCTCCGAATTGTTCATTTGAATCTAAATTATTATTATAATAATTTATTTGATTTACTAAATTATTTTCTTCTAATTGATTGTTTTTATTATCATTATCATTTTCTTGAATATTGATATATTCTATTTCTATATTATTATTATTCTGTTCCCATTGGGATTGATGATTGACATCTAATTCTAATTCTTCTTTAATATCTAATTGGCTATCAGTTTGAGTTTTAGATTGAGATTGAAAAACTGATTCAGAATCAATATTTTTTTTCTTATGAATTTTTCTTAAATGATGTAGAGTACTTTCTTTTGCTTCATCATCAATTTGTTTTAAAATATCATTTTTATCATCTTTAATTAAATAATGATAAATTTGAAAATTAAATAATCTATCTAAATATTTTACAAGAATATCAATAATTTTGAATCTTTTTTCTTGTGGTGATAATACACTTTGATTTTGAAAAATTAAAGTAAGTTTTTGAATAAAGTTTTTAATATCATTTATAACAATTTTTTGATTATTTGAATTTAAATGTGAAAATGATAATAATGTTTTATGAATACTATAAATAAATTGTGTTTCTAGAGATTCTTCTAAGTTTAGAGTTTTTTTATTCATAATTTAGTAAAATAATACCTTATTATTTAATTATATTTTCTATTTGCTTTTTTTTCATAAAAGAATAAAATTAAAATAAATTTAAAAAAATATCTTTATTTTATAGATTATATATCATTTTATTTATTATGTCTGATTCTAAAATTAATTCTTCTAAATTAAAAATTAAAAATAAAAATAAAAAAACTAAAATTTTAGGTAAAAATATTTGGGGACCTAAAGCTTGGCATCTTTTACATAGTTTTAGTTTACATCATAATAAAAATAATATATTAGATAAAGAAAAAAAAGCATATTTTTCTAAGGAAGAAAAACATGACTTTCGTGATACAAAAGCATATTTTTCTAAGGAAGAAAAACATGATTATTATTTATTTTATAAAACCTTTGTTTATTTAATACCTTGTAAAATTTGTCAGTTACATTATAAAAATATGTTTGAGATTTATGAACCTTTAATTGAAAAAGATATATCAACAATAACTTTACCTATTTGGGTATGGAAAATACATAATAGAGTTAATTCAAGATTAGGAAAAAAAGAATTAACATATGAAGAAGGTTTAAAAATTCAAGAAAAAATTAATAATGAAGATATATTTTTCTTTATAAATAATGTTATATTAGGTTTGGATATAAAAAAATGTTGTATTCATGATTTTGACCAGATATATCATTTTTTCTATTATTTTGGTTTATTGTATCCTGATAGTAAAATACAAGAAAAATTAAAAAAATTAGTATTTTCTGATGAATATTCTAATATTAGTTCTCCTAGAGAATTCAAAGAATGGTATCAAAAAACTTATAAATCTTGGCAAGAATAATTTGAATTAATTATTAACATTAATATAATATAATAAATCATCGTAATCATATGTAGAATCATATTTTTTAATATATCCTTCTTTGGTTATTGTCATTAACTGAGGTACTGATTCAATTTTTGCTATAACTTTTAATTTATCATTTCCTTCTTTTACATTTTCTACATTAACAGAACCAAAAGGAAACATTTGTATATAATCCATAGCTAATTCTTCATATTCTTTTTTAAAAGTTTTACAATGTGAACACCAAGGAGCATAAAATAAAACAAAACCTTTATTTTTTCTAAAAAAACTATTATTTAAGAAAATTTTATTTTCTTTAATATCAAAATCTTTATATATAAGTTCATGAACACCATTATCTGAATGAAAAAGATTTTTATAAATTTTAATCTCAAATTTATTATTTTTATCTTTTTTTAATTTACATTGATTATTTTTTTTTGAATCTTCAAGAGAACATTTAATATCTTTAGTAGATTCTAATTTGCATTCTAATTTATTATTTTTTTTCATTATTTTAATTCTATTTTTAATATATATATATATTTTTAACAAAAAATTTTAATGAAAAAATTATATAAATTAATATTAAGTATATAATAAAAAAATAAATGTCAAATATTTATTCAGATTCAATCAAACTTACTAAAGAAAATATTCTTTTTGCTTTATCTTCTTTATTAATAAGTTATTTTATTCTTCATTCAACTATTCAACAAAAAAATAATAAATATTATTTGAACTTCGTGTATTTTCTTATTTTAACTATCTTATTATACTCTTTCTTTAAATTTATAACTTATGATAAATCTTCCGATGTATCTATTGAAAAATATACGAATGGTTTAGATGAAAACGATTCTGAAAATTTTGAAGATATTGAAGATTTTGAAGATATTGAAGATTTTGAAGATATTGAAGATTTTAAAGATGTTTATAGTGGATTATCTGGTGATGAAGAAGAAGAAAAACCAAAACCTAAACCTACACCTAAACCTACTCCTACACCCAAACCTACTCCAAAACCTTCTGATAATCAGCAAAAACAACAACAACAAACTGAAACTTCTGGTGAAGATGAAAAACCAGATACTTCTGGACATATTTGGGGAGATTCTAAGGGAGCAATTATAACTAATCCAACTACTGGTAATGCTTATGGACCATTAAATATTAATGTAAGTTATAATGGTACTGATTGTGATGATGGTAAAAAGAAAAAGAAATGTGATCCAGTAAATCCTTATACTGATAATTTGGATGATATGGGAAAATATAATTATAAATCTAGAGTTTATAATAATTCTCAATGGATGGATAGTTGGGAATCAGATAATTATGGAAAACAAGCTTGGACAAATCAACCTGATTGGTATACACCCGGAAATAATGATACTACAAAAATTAATAATAGACCACATTTTCAAAATGAATTAAATTATAGACAAAATCAAACAAATGAAAAATGTACTGTTTGTCCCGTTGAGATAAATAATCCATGGTCACCATATATGTCAGGTGATAATAAAAATGAACCTCAACCTTTCAATATTTAATCTAATAAATTTAACAAATTTAACAAATAAATTATAAGTAAAATTTAATAAAATAAATTATTAAATATTTTTTTATCGTTTTAAATAATAGGATATAAATTATTTATAAATTAAAAATGAAAAAATATATAAAATACACATTAATAACTTTGATTATTTTAAGTATATTATATTTTATTTATAGATTTTATGAAGAGAAGAAAGTACAAGAAGGTTTTGAAGGATTAAATACTCAAGCTTCTTCTGTTTATTATAAAAATACTGTTGATTCTAATGATTTACAAACTAAAATATTTTCTAGAAATATAACTAAATCAGTTTTAGAACCTGATCAGACTGCTGCATCAATTCTTGATTCAAGTGCTGATTTATTTACTGGTACTTATAAAGAAGCAGATACATCTGTAAAAACTTTAGGTGAAAATTATTCAATATTGGTTTTACGAAAAATAGGTGATCAAGTTCAATTTACTTTATCAAAAAATGATGTCACTTATCAAGATGTAGCTAAGGCAACTGATGATATTTCTAATAATAAATTACCTTATTATTCTTTAATTGGTATGGCACAGATAGATGATAATACTAATGGGAGTATAAGTGCAACTGTGAAAAGTATTAAACAAAATAATTATAATAATTCTAGTTATATGTCTAATATTAATTTAATAGATAAAGAAAAGATAAGTGTATTTGGAAATAAAATTTTTTTTTTAGGAAAATATTTTTCATCAACTAAAAAAGATTATCAATTAGCAGGAGATGATGTAAATTTTGGAATAGGTAATAAAATTTTTACTTATAATAAAGATATTATTCAACCTTATTATGAAATGGAAGCTACTCAATTTAGTGATGTTAATTGTGCTCCTGGTAAAAAATTATGTACATTTACTCCTTCAGGAAGTTCAGGAATAACTGGTTATGCTTGTACAAAAGGAACTGTAACTAATGGCGTATGTCCAAATTCGACTGGTAATTATGAACAAAATAATTCTATAAATAGTGATTTTATGTGTTCTCTTGGAACAAAAAATTCATTAGGGACTTATACAAATTCAAATAATAATTTATCAAAAACTGAAAATACTACAGATTATTCTTTAACAGATTGTGTCCCACAATATAATATTGTCATGAACGGTAAAATGGATATGATGATAAATAAAATAGATGATAATAATGGAAATTTAAATTCATGCAAATACATAAATGATTTAACAAATACTAATAAACATTATTATATTTTATATTTTAGAAATGTTGATGATGTATCTTCTTTAAGTTTTCAATACTGGGGTGAATCACCTAATGAATCTCGTTTAGTGACAATTAGAACAAAATTAGACCAAGCAATTAAAAATAATACTGATATAATGAATTGTGTTAAAGATATATTAGGGGCACAAGCAACTAATACCAATCAACCAATTCTATATAATAAAGCTTCAAATAATTCACTTGTAGAATGGAAATTAAATAAAGATTTAGGTAATAATTCTTGTTATTTTACAATAGGTTCAAAGAAAACTTCAACAAAACCAACATATTATTTACAATCAGAATCGAATGGATTAGTTCATGTATCATTATTTGAAGGAGGTATAAATAAATATTTTACTTTAGAACAAACAAAAAAATGTGATACTGAAACTTATTCAGATATTGATATATATGGAGGTTATTTAAGAGCTTCTAATGGTCTTTATTTAAGTCCTGGCATTAGTTCAATAACAGAATTAGACCCAAGTTCTACAAATACAGATGCCAGAGTATGTACATTAGTATCTAAACCAAATGTAGCAGGTAAATGGATAATTATATCAAGTAGTAAATCATTTACAGATGATTTAAGTGGATTAGTATAAAATTTAAAATAAATAATTAATAATTTTTATAATAAATTTTTAATAAAATAAATATTAAAAATAAAAATATATAAATATTCTATAGAGATATAGAAATTATAAATATAAAATGATAATCCCTATAATAGTAATAATATTATGTTCAATAGGTATATATTATATATATTATTATAAAAAGAATCAATATTATAAAGATATTGTTGAGAAATTCATGATTGGTGAAGAAAATATAAAAAATATTAATTTTATTGAAAATGATGAAAATAATATTGAAAATTTTGAAAATATGAATGATACAGAAGCTTTAATTAAAAATGCTTTAAATAATCCTGCATTTACTCGTTTATTAGCGAATGGTGATTGGACAACAGATATATCTGATGTATTAAAACATACAAAAAAACATCATAAAACATATGTATCAAATTTAATGAAAATAGATATAGATGATGAAGGAAAAGGTACTATTGATTTAACAAGTACAGGAGCTTATGAAAAATATAATATCACATCTTTATTAAATATGACAATAAGTGGACAAAATTCATCTAAAAGATTAAAAAATAAGAGTATAGTTATATCATTTGATAATCCATTCACAGGATTATTGAAAGAAGAAAAAAGTGGATTAACAAAAGAATTGAAAGATTATTTAAAAAAGAATTTTAAAGTACAAGACAGAGTGAAATTAGAAGCATTTATAAGAGAAAAAGTAAATAGAAGAAAAGATGGAATTATAAAATGTAGAGTACAAATATATCAGAATAATAATTTATTAAAAGATTATATATCATATAAAATATTCAAAGATAATAATATAGGAGGTGAGTTATCAAGATTAATATCTTCAAAACAATATTATGATTTAAATTTTAATATGAAATATGATTTAAATTTATATAATAAATATTTACAGGATTATAAATATCCTAATAATATGTTTACAGTTATTTTCCCAACTTTTATACAAGCGAAAAATCATAGTTCTACATTTAAAGATACATTATCTAAAAAATATTCAAATCAATTATATGTATGTTATTCAAGGTCTTTTTTAACAATAGATAATCAAGTTGTAACTACTAAAATGTCTCAACCATACGTATTAAAAGTAGTATCAGGAGATAATTATTTTCAATCACTAGAATTAAAACCAGTATCAGATGAAAGAAGACATAATAATATAAGTAAGAATTTTCCATTAAAATATACAACAATATATTTTTATAAAATGACAAAAACAAATAATACTTTTAGTTTTCTAAATAATATGAATATATTTAAAAATAATTTAAATTTTAAAAATGGTGCTGATTCAATGTTTAACAAAAATATGGTTGAATATCCTAATATAAATAATACTCAAAATAATAATAAAAATACTTATAATTTAGTTAAAGTTAAACAATATACTATAACAAATGAAAATAGTAAATTATCTATACCATGGACTGATTTTCAAACTTTACTTTAAATAATAAAAATTTAAATAATTATATTTTTATAAATAACTTTTCTTTTTATCAAAAAAAAGAAAAACCAAAAAGAAAAAAACCAAAAAAATAAATCTTAATATTAATTAGAAGTATTTTTAATATAAATATGTTAACTAAATTATTTAATAAAATGAAGAATTATATGAAAAATGAAAAGAACTTAATAATAATTGTGACTATAATTTTAATATTATTTATTATCTTTTTTATTTATTATAATCAATTTTCTAATTCTAAATCTAAATCTTATAATTATCAAATAAAAGAAGATTTTAGTTCATCATCTTCATCAATCCTTAATTATCCAAGAAATTTAATAACTAATGGAAATTTTAATGGTGGTAAAAGACCAGATGAATATATATCTCAATCTGGTTCAAATATGATAGTAGCTATGAAAAATCCGACTGCTTCTGGTTATGTTTTAAAACAGAGTAAAACTTCACCTGCAACTTTAACTTATTATGAACTTCAAACATATTGTGATAATAATACGAAATATACTTTATTAATTTGGTCATCGTTTAGTAATAATGATAGTAAAAATCAAGTCTCAAATATAGATTTAAGTAAAATAATTAATGTAAGAGTATTAAAGACTGATGGAACAAATAATATACCAAAGATAGATTATAAAATAATTCAGAAAGTAAATTTAGAAGATAATGTTGATACTTGGTATTTAACTCAATATACTTGGACTACTCCAGATTCAACTGATAATCTTCAAAATATTTATATTAATTATACTGATACTCTTCAATCAGATAATCAATATTTTGTTGGATTAAAATTATACAAAGTTTTACCTGAAGCACCCAATTTTATTTATAATGATAAATTAAATCTTTATTTAGATGGTTATCACGCTACTGCTAATTCTACTACTTGGAATGATGTTAGTACTTTTAATAATGACTTTACTTTAACAAATAAACCTGCAATTAATCAATCCTACGGTTATGTAAATACAAATAATAACATTTTTACTGGTAAAACTTCAAAAGAATTATTTGGTGATTCAGATACATCATTTACATTTGTTTTATTAATGTCAACAGATAATAATACAAGTGATAATGTATCTTTATCAGGATTAGATGATGATGATAATGATTGGGATACATCAACAATATTAACAATACCTGGAAATAATACATATTCATTAAAATTATTATTAGATAAAACAGATAAAAGTTTGGTAATGAAACTTCCAGGCAGTAAAACTTATACATCAAAGAAAAATTTAATATTAAATAATGAAACAATGATAAGTATTATATATGAGAAAGGAGGTAAAATTAGATTATATCAAGATGGAAATAAATTAATAGATAATACTACTGATAAATTTTATTATTCAGCAACTAATAAAGTTCAAATAAATCAAAATAAAGATTTAGATATTAATTTATATGCTGTATTAAATTATAATAGAGTTGTCAGTGATACTGAATTAAATGAAATTCGTCGTTATTTTATCACCAATCAAAATAAAGATTTTAATTCTATAACCATTAATACTTCTGATTTATCATATGATTCTTCTTATTATAAAAATGATTGGACTAATGTAACACCTTATAATAAACGCGACCCAACTCAAGCTTATAGTTATGACAATGAATTTAATACTCAATACTCTAATCAAACCTATCTTTTCCAAACTGATCCAAAATACTGTATACCTCAAGCTAATACAGTATGTCAATCTTTCATAGATGATATTCAAAAATATCAAGAATGTATGAGAAATGCTAGAAGTGTTATCCCTTCATGTAAAAATTATTGTGATAATGATAAAAATAAAAATTCATTAATTTGTGAACCAGAGAAATGTGATGGTCCTAATAAATTTAGTGAAAAAGATTGTCCTACTGCATATAAAAGATTTGGTGAATATATGGTATATATTAAACCCGATTCTTATTATGCTAAAGAAATGCAATATTCTGGTGAAAAATCTTATGGTAAAAGTTTAGAAAATGCCAGAACAATGTATACAATGAACTTCCCTAAATGTCCTCTTCCTTCTAATATTAAACCAGGTGAAGGTAAAAATACTTTAGATAAATGTCCATATGTTATTCATGAAGGAAACCCATGTTATCAAACAGCATGTGCAGGTGTTGATTGGAGTGAATCAAATTATAAGAATATTGATATGAGCGACAAGTGTAAAAAATCAATATCATATTATTGTCAAATTAATTCAGATTTAGATGATATGTGTAAATGTTGGAGAGAAGAAAATAAAGAGAATCCTAAGTGTGTAGAATATAGAAAATTCTTCGAAAATCCTAAAGATTATTGTCCAACATCATCATTTAATATTGAAGACCACCCCAATATTAATCAATATATCAAAAAAGATAATATACCATGTTTTGGTTGCAAAATTGAATAATATTTAAACCTCATTTTTTTAAATTGAATTTTATAAATAATTAATTATTTATATTTTATGAGTACTTAAAAAAACAATTTAATAAATAGTTGAATCTTAATTTCTACAAACAAAAAAGAAGAATTGATTAGAATATTTTATATTATTTTCATCATCAAAATAGTTTAAATGATTATATTCATACAGACATTTATCTTCGAGAGTAGTGAAAGAGTTAAAAATATCTAAATTATTTTCAATACAAATTTGTTGAAGTTGAGATTCGGCATTAAACCAACAATCATGATTTTTCATAATATATTTACCATAATTAATACCTAAATTAGATATTTTTTTAAAATATTTTCTTTTTAAAAAATAAATATTATTAGCACGAAGAGTAAAAATATATTCACCATTATTAATATAATTAATAAATTCTTTAATAAATTCATCATCATTATTTTCAATATTTATTAAAGAATTAAGTTGAGAAGATTGAATATCAAAATAATCATAATTTAAATAACATAAATTTTTGCAAAATATTCTTTTTTTATCAAATAAAGAATTCATAAATAAACGAATACAATGAATAGAATTAATTTTATCAAAATTAAAATGATTTTTTATGAATTGGAGAGATTCTTTAACATAATTATGATTTAAATTTTCCCAATCAAAATAAATAGGATGTTGTATTATATTATCACATCTAACTTTAATAATATAATCATATTCAAAATTTTCAATTTTTTCATATTCAAATATTTTTTTTGATAATAAATACATTTGATAATATTCAATCATTGAACCTGAATTTCTTAAATAATCTTTCCATCGTTCAGATATCATTATATTTTTTAATAAATCTTCGCGAATAGATAACCATTCATTATCATCTTTATAAAACCAATTAAAAGATTTAAGATTATCTTTCATTTTATTTTTTATTAAATTTTCATAATGTTCTTTTCTATCAAATGATTGAATTAAAGCAAAAACATGATAATTATCATTTATTAACATATTTTTACAAAAATTATCTATTGTTTTTTCGATAGATCTTGTTTCACCTGAATATATTATTGCTATTTTTTTCATTATTATTTTTTATTATTTTATATATATTTAAATTTGATTTATTTAATAAGTTATAAAACTTATTATAAATATTTATAAAAAAATATTTTTTTAATTATTATTTAAAAATTTTAAACTGTAGCAAATAAAGAATCACCTGCATATAATCCTTGAACATTAGATGAATCTCCTATTTTATTCATAATTTTGTTTTCTAAACGTTTAGCTAATTTATTTTCATGTTTTTTTGGTTCTTCTTTTTTAACTTCTTGGGGTTTTTGATAGCATTTAGATTTTTCAATAAAATTATCTGCTATATATTTTTTAACTATATCTGAATTTAATATATCAGACTTTTTAATATAATCTTTCATATCAGGATGTTCTGTTATTTTAAATTCATTAATTTCTTTACATTTAGGTGGTTCTTCACATTTAGGACATATGGGACATACAGGACATACTACTTGAGGAGGACAAGCTGGTATTTCACTCTTTAATACAAATCGAGACATATCAACTTCTGGACATGGTTTAATTTCACTTTTTTTAATATATTCATTCATATCAATATCAGGTTTCATCATATTTTTTGTTACATAATTAGCCATATCAGGACAAGGAGGTATAGAAGATTTTAATACATATTTATTAATATCTTTATTAGCAGTTATATCACAATTATAACATATTTCTCTTTCTGTTTTTTCTTTAGGTTCTTTACATTCAGGTGTTTTATGTGAAGGATGAGAAGGTCTGGGTTTATTATGTCCAGAATCCCAATGAGGTTTTTTCCAATCATAATCAAAAGATGAAGTATTAAAATTAACATCAGGCATTCCAATAGATATATTAGTTTTTTCTTTATCTATACCCCAGTTATAATATTCTGAAGCACCAGCTTCTTGTTGAACAGAAGTTGATTCATCTTTAAAAGTTTCTTTAGCTTTCATTTTATTTAAATCTTCTTCATTTCCAAAATGTTCAGTTATATTAGTATTTAATCTTTCAGCAGCTTTATTGGCATCAATATTAAAGAGTGGAGAGGGATCATATTCTTTACTTTTATCAAGTATAGATAAAGGAGTAAATTGACTTAGATGAATACCAATTAATAAAATAATAACAGCAAAAATTAAAATCCAAAAAATCATTTGATTTGAAAATTTCATTTATAATATTTTTATATTCCTATTCATTTGTTATATTTTTATTTTCTTTTTAATTATTTATTAAAATAATTTAATAAAATAATTTATTTTTTAATATTATTTATTATAAATCATAAATTTCAAAATGACCCATTTCAAATCTTTTATTCATATTAGTTGGTTCAATATAAATATTTTTTATAGAATTAATCGTTCCCATATGTGATACAATTAAGATTGTTTTATCACGATAATTTGTTAATAAATAATTAAAAAATTTAATAATTCTATTTTCAAGACTTTTATGATTTTCTAAAATATGAAAATCTTCTTTTTTAACAATAGATTTATAATGTGTATTAATAATATTATAAATATAATTAAAATCTTTATTATAAAATTCATCAATTGTATGATACCAATCATCTAATTTTAATTCAAAAATTGGATTATGAATGTATTCATATAAACCATATTCAGTATTAACTTTTAAATTATGAGATTTAGCATAAGGATAAATAGTTTGTAAAGTTCTCAAAAAAGGAGATGAAAAAATATAATCAATATGAATATTTTGATTTTCAAGTTGATTTAATTTTAATACTAAAGATAAAGCATTTTCTTTTCCATTAGTAGTTAAAGGTGTAAAAAAACGAGGATCTGATAAATCTCTTTCTTCATGTCTTAGTAAAATTAATTTCATTTTTAAAATTAATAATATTTTATTTATTAATTTTTAAATAGATAAAAAATTAAAAAAATAATTTTGATAGATAATTAGTTATTATTATTTTCTTTCATAGAACTTAAAACTAATTTAATATTTTTTTCAATATTTTTTTTACTAAATTTTTTCATTTTTTTTTCATGATAAGAAGATAGATTAAATTTATAAATATCAGAGAAAACCATATCTTGAATTAATGATTTATTTAAATCTAACATAGCTATTTTATTATCTTCATTTTCTAATTCTAAATATTCTATTTTATTTGATTTAATCGGTTTTTCTAAAGCTTTTCTAAATTCTTTTAAATTAGATACTTTTTGACCATTTATTTTTTTTATAATATCTCCTTTATTTATATTGTTTAATATAAACATTGGTGTATTTGGGAAAATAAAACTACATATTAATTTAGATTCTTGTTGTTCATCAGGATTTAAATATTTTATATATTTTTCTGGATTCTCTTTAATATGATTAAGAGATAAATTCATGAATATCATTCCTCCTATTATTTCATAATCAACTTTTTCAAATAAAGGATATTTAATTCTTATTTTTGCTACGTATGGTTTTAATTCTATTTTTTTATTATATCTTTTACCACTTCTATAAAATTCTATTTCAATTTTATCTCCTAATTTAAATTGATTCATATATGTATATAAATCTTGTTTTGTTTGAAGCCAATCAAAATCAACCATCCCAAAATTATCTATTGTTAATTTATTTATTTTTGTTATTATATCACCTTCTTTAATCTTTATCTGTTCTAATGGTGAATTTTTATATATTTTTGATACATATACACCATCTTCTATATTTTGTATTTTTGAATATTCCATTAATGATTTATTTGTATTTGAATATTCAAATGCTAAAGATGGTCTTCTTATTAATATTGTTTCTTTATTTTTACTTTTAAAATCAAATTCTTTCTCTATCACTTTATAAAAATCAATCGGTACTGAATAACCGACTCCCTCTATTTGTTCTCCTACTAATTTTTGACTATTAATTCCAATTACTTTACCTTCATGTATTAAACATGAACCAGAGACTCCCGGATTTATATTTGCAGTCACTTGTATTAAAGATAATTGTGTTCCAGATATAATACCTTTTGTATATTTAATATTATAATCTTCACTAATTCCTTGTTGAGTCATACTTACAGGATATCCAATTACATATATTTCATCACCTAAATGAACATTTTTTACACTTCCTAATTTTAAATGATATTTTGATTTATAATCTTTAGTTTTAAGAAGAGCTATATCAAATCTTGGACAAAATCCCATACATTCTACTTCTATTTTTTTACTTCCTTGTGAAGGTATTTCTATATAAATATTTTTTGATGAATCAATAACATGTGCACAAGTTATAATGTGTTGAGAATCAATAAAAAAACCTGAACCATGTCCTGCACTAATTTGACCTAATTGATAAGGCATATCCCAATTTAAATCTATCATTTCAACTTTAATACGAACTATCGCATTTTCAAATAATTTTCTATATTTTTTATTTATTATCATTTATTTTTAATTTTTATAAAATCCACTATATTTTATTAATATTTTTATTTAATATTAATCTTTTTATAAAAATAAGTTAAAAAATTAAAATTATTAATTTAAAAATTCTTAATTAAGAATTCACCATGATATTCTTTATCATATGGTATATCATAACCTTTCTTTCTATAATAATTTCTTACTCCTACACCTGCTATAACAGCCATACCATCAAGACCTCCGTATTTATCTCCTTCTTGTCTTACAATATTCTCAGCATGTTCAATTAGGATGCTACCAAATCCTCTGTGTTGCGATTTTGATTTCTCGCGCAAAGAATATGTACTTTGAACTTTACCATAAATATGAAATTCAAGAATTAATCCCTTCTTTTGAATAACAGGGAAAGCTTCCTTTCCAGCATCATTTGTCATATGTAAACGCAAGAATCCATGAATATTATTCTCATTTCCACAACCATTATAGAATGATGTATCATAATTAAACATTTTTTTCATCATTTTATTCTTCATTTCATGAATCTTCAATTTAGGACAAAAGTTAAGATGTTCATATTGAGGAAAATATTTTGTAAAATTCTTCATTGGTTTACAACTACATGAATACAATCCTAAAAATACTTCTGTACCATTCTTAGTAGGTGCATCATATCTTACAATTCTCACATTATTCTCTTCAAATTCTTTTCCTTTAATTTCCATCGTTCGAATATCTTTCGATTTAATGTCATCTCTCTTCATAATATCATCAATAACTTGTCTCAAATTAGTACACTTATTTCCTCCCAAAATATATTGTCCTGGAAAGTCTCTCTGTACTCTATTTACTCTGATGTATGGTGGGATATTTTTCATCGCCCAAACAATTAAATTAACAAATCCTTCAGGATCTGATTCTGCGTAAGGTTTATAGCTTCCATCCATGTACCATTTGTACACTTCTGTTTCTTTCATAACATTATGAGGATAAATTTTCAAACCATGTGTTCTATAACGAGGGTCTGTTAAAATAGTCTCAATCATCTTTCTATCTTTCTCAAGTGTTGCACCTGGTAAATCAGGCATAATATGAATATCAATTTTAAATCCTTCACATTTAGTTAATTCAATTGCTCGAATAATCTGTTCTTGATTGCATTGACGATTCAGTTTATCTAAAATCTCATCATCTGTGTGTTGTACACCCATCTGAATTCTTGTGACTCCATATCTTCTGAATCTTCTTAATTCATATTTGGTTATCACATCCGGACGCGTCTCAATAGTCAAACCAATGATTTTGCATAGTGCATCCTCATTCATTTTAATCTCTTCTTCAATACTCTTACGAGGTCTAATATTATCTAATGATTCCATCATAGTATTTGCTGCATAATACATGTCACAAATAAAATCTTCTGCTATTTTAGGTTGATAACTACTAAAAGTACCACCTAAAATAATAACTTCAAATTTATCTACTGGATGTCCATTGAATAAATAAACATGTCCTCTCTCTCTGAATTGTTTAAAACCCGAAAATCCATTCCTTGAACCACGTTCAACTGTTGGTTCTCCAGGATAATAAGAACGAGAGTATCCTGGTACATTTGGACAATAATGACAATCAAATGCACAAGAAAAATTATCAGGTGGCATAATAACGGATATTACCATAACACCAGATTCGCTTCTCATACTTTTCATTACAAAACAATTCTCTAAACCAATATTTCTAGGTATAACATTCTCTTGTCTCATTTGAAGATAATAATAATTCATTTGATTCTTTTTAGGATTCAAATGATATTTTCTTCTCAAAACCAACATGGCTTTATTAAACTTATCTTTGTGGTTAATAATCTTTTTCTCATATCTAAATTCTTGCATAAATTTTTCTAAAATATTAGGATAAATGATTAAAATAGACACCAAATATGGGTTCTTGAAAATCATCAAAATATTAATCATAAAAATCATAATAAAAGTAAAAAGAATAATATAAAAATATTTAGTCTCAATATTATTATTCTTCCTCTCATAAATAATCTCATCATCAAAATTCATTTTCACGAATTCAGATATCATCGAACGAATCGTTTCTTTCTCTTTATCTACTAAATTAATGTTATTTTCTTTTTTCGAAAAATCATCCATCCTATCATATAAAAATGATTCAATATCCTCTATTTTACGTTCTGTAGTGATTAATGCACTACTGCATCCTACTTTCTTGTTTACTTCCATTTTTCACAGAATTAATATTAACATATTTTATTATAAAAATTATTTTAAGTTCTTTTTTTTCATATTTTTTTTATAAAATATTTGAACGAAGTGGATAAAATTTAACAAAATTAAGAGTGTGTAAGAGACTTATAGGCTGCAATATAGTTATTACGAATAGTGTTTTGTACATCAATATTTGTCTCAATATATTCTACCAAATCATCTGCATAATCTTCATCTGAATTTTGAATTCCGGCCCATACAAATTCATCCCAATCAGTATCAACACTAAGAATAGTATTCTCTGAATAAAATGCACGATAAATATGCCAATTTCCTTTCATACGGTGTACTGAAAAATAATAATTTACTAATCTTTGAAGATTATTAACAACATCATTAGTTGTAATATTAGACATCACCATTTTTAATTCTCTGATTTTTTTAATATAAAATTTAAAAAACCTAATTTTATATATTTTTTTTCAATTTTTTTTTTTTACGATTTATATTTTTTAAGTTATTAACTTTTAATTAAATATTATTTACGTATATAAAAAAAATATAAATAAGTATATTTAAATAAAATAAAAAACTAATTATTATTTAAGGACATAATATTTAAATAAAATGCCAGGAGGAATTTTACAATTAGTGACTTATGGTGCTGAAGATATTTATTTAACAGGTAATCCAATGATTAGTTTTTTCCGTGCTGTTTATAGAAGACATACTAATTTTGGTACAGAATATTTATCTCTTTATTTTGACCCAATACCTACTTTTATACCTTATCAGGAAACAAGAGCAACTTGTAAAATTAATAGAAATGCTGATTTAGTTTGGGATATGTATTTAGTATATGATTTACCGGCATTATTCACAAATAATCAGATACCTGTAGGATGGGTGGAAGAAGTAGGAACAAGAATAATAAAAGAGATAACAGTGAGAGCTGATGGAACTCAATTAGATGTACAAAGAGGTGATTTTTTGAAGATATATACAGATTTAACTTTACCAATAGATAGAAAGGCAAAATTTATAAATTTAGTAGGAGGTGAACCATATATGTTAAATAGTGGACAAAATTTAACAGATAATATTAATGAACAACAATTAGCAATACAAGCCAGAAGATTATATATACCATTATATTTTTGGTTTTGTAGAAATTCTGGATTAGCTTTACCATTAGTAGCAGTTCAATATAATCAGATATACATAGATGTAGTATTTAATCCATTAAATGAATTAATAAGAATAGGTAGTCCACCAGTATCACCGAAGAGAATGTTCGGGGATTATCAGAATAGTGCACAAAATGTAGCAATAAGAAATTATTTATTATATGGAAATACAGAGGGTATAAACACAAGAGGAGTAATATATGATTATACAAATGTATTTTATTATTTTACACAGAATAATTGGCAAAGTAATACATATTTTTTGGCGAATTATATTTGGTTAGGTGATGATGAAAGAAAAGAATTTGCATTAACATCAAGAGAATATTTAATGCCACAGATACAATTTTATCTTTTCCAAGGTTTGAAACAGGGTCCAAATTATTTAGAATTAACTTTAAATCACCCAGTAATGGAATTGATATGGTATCTGACAAGGGATGATTTAGATTTAAGTAATGATTGGTATAATTTTTCTGGATATGAGAATCCGAATAGTTTTCAATGGATACAGAATCAATATGGTAATTATATATTAAATTTTAGTACAAATCCAGAAGTAACATCAAATCAAATACCAAATTTGCAATATATAGATACATTAACACCATTTGTAAATCAATTTAAATCATATTCTGTAAATAAAATAACAAATCAGAATTTACAAACATATTTTGGTAATTATTATAGAATTATGTCTCAAATGAAACCAATATTTAATAATAATGATAGAATGGAGATACAAGATGATGGTTTTTATCAAAATTTACAAGTATATCAATATCATAAAGGAAGAGGAAAATTAGGATTATATTGTTTAAGTTTTGCTATAGATCCAGAATCACCAATTCAACCAAGTGGAACACAAAATTTTTCAAGATTAAATAATCAGGAACTTCAAATTAATGTTGATGAAACATATCCATCAGAACAACCATTTAATTGTTATTTATATGCAATTAATTGGCAAGTATTAAGATGTATGGGTGGTATTATATCTCCAGTTTTCGCAAATTAAAATAATTAGATTTTTAAAGCTTATAAAAAATATTTTTTTTTTGATTTAAAGAAATAATTATAAAATAAGATAAATATTTTAAAAGATTTAATATAATAAATATTAAAAAAGTATGATAAGAATGGATTTTAAGAGAAAGAGAAAAGAATATCAAACTGAATTAAAAGAAGAAGAAAAGATTGATGATTTAGAATTAAAAATAAATGATTTATATGTTGAGATAAGAAATTTAAAGATAAAAAATAATGAAAATGAAGAAAAACAGAGTAAAATAATAAAAGAATTAAATGATAAAATTGATGAATTAATAAAAAAAGATGATATAATAATTAAATTTAATAAAAATAATAATGAAAAAATGGAAAAAATGATAAATATGATGGAAGATATTAATAAAAAATTATTAAATAAAATTGATAATATAGAAAATGAGAAGAGTGATTTAAAAAGGGAGAATGAGTTATTAAAGGAAGAAAATGAATATTTAATAAAAAAAAATAAAGAAAAAAATAATAAATATGATAATGAAAAAGATGAAAGTTATAATTATTATTCATAATTATTCAAAATTATAAATTATTTAATTTATTTTTTCAAATAATATAATATTAAACAAAATATTATTAATTAAATAATAAAAAATATCTTTATTTTTTTTAGAGACAAATAAATTTTACAATGATTGAACAAAATTTAACTATAACTCCAGAATATGGTATCTCATTAATTGTTGTTATTATTGTGGTATCAATTTTAATGAAAAAATCACCTCAAATGAATACATTTTTAGTTATTGTTATTGGTGTATTAACAGGATATGCTTTCTTATTAGCTATTAATTATATTTTCCCATATTTTAATCAAGTATTAACAAATATTAAAGAATTTTTAAAATATTTAATATTGAATAGATTTAATAATATGGGATACTTCCATATTTTCCCTCCTATTTTAGTTGTATTAATTATATTTATTATTTTATTATATAATCGTAATATTTAATTATAATTATTTAATAATTTTTTATAATATTTTTTATAAAACACAAATTATAAAAAATAAAATTTTGAACGAAATAGATAAAGAAAATATATTGTTAAAAAGTATAGATAGAAAATTATTAAAATGCATTTTTGTTCTGAAAAAATGATTGAAAATTATCTTTTATATAAAAATCCTTTATATGCTTTTCGTTTTCCTTTAGCTCTCTTATTTGGTATTATTATTTATGGTTATGTTGAAATGAAAAAATGGTCCGATAACTCTTATATTAATCAATTATTAATACCTTTCGCTAGTATTCTTTTAATGATGGTTATTTTAGATATGATTGCTCGTATGATGATATCCAAAAAAGAAAAGAAAAGATTAATGTTATTATGTAAAATGTTTAAAGGTAAAGTATTAGCTAAAGGTTTAAGTAATATGTTAGATTTATCAATGTTAGAAAACTATGATGGACAAATTGAAGGATTCACTAATTCTGAAGATGGTTCCGTTCAAACTGCTATTGAAGAAAAAGAAGAAAAAGATATTAAAGAATTATTTGATGTTTCTGCTCAAGCTCTTCAACAAAGAATGAAAGATGCTATGATTATGAGTAACGAAATGCAAGAACCTGAAGGTTTTGAAAGTAAACGTCCTCAAATTGGTGAACCAATGGATTATGAATCTAATCAACAATTCGTTAATTTAGCTGATGATACTCTTGCTCTTCATTCTTCACCAATGAATCTTGAATCAAAACCTGTTAATAGTAAATGTATTAGTGGTAGCAATTGTTGTTCTTTATGTTCAGGAATGGGAGATAATCCTTGCAATATTATTGCACCAATTCCTGGTCCTCAATGGTTACCTCAAACAGCTGCTGCTAAACAACAAGAATTAAAGAGTGGTAAATATACACCAAGTGTTTGTCCAATGCCTTTAGGAAATTAGAACAAAGTGGATAATATAAATAATAATTTTTTTGATATTTTCTTTTTATTAAAAAAAAGAAAAAATAATATTAAATATTAGATATAAACAAAGACAAATAAAAATGAAAATAAATTTAGATAAAATATTAGGTAAAAAATATTTATTAATATTAACAATAGTTTTTATAATAATTATACTTTTCTATTTTTATGGTATTAATAAATATCATGAAAACTTTTCAAATGTTCCTTTTAAAGTTCTTCCAATGTATACTCCTGAATATTTATTTCCAACTAAAGATTTACAAAAAGAATGTAGTACAGAACAAGGATTAGAACCAGCTTATGGCCCAACTTCATGTTTTGAAAATGGTCAATATATCCCAACTGCAAATTGTAAATGTAGAGATAAAAATACAGGAGATTGTAAATTATGTTATCCTAAAATTAAAAGAGATGATACATCATCTTCAACAATATATAAAGGTGATACTTATAAATTATCAAATTTAAAGTATGAACAAAAGAGTTAATTTTTTTTTTAATTTAAATTATTTTCTATTTTTTTTTTCATTTTCATAGTAAATTTTTTCTTTTTATTATTAAGTCCTGTATTTAGTTTTTCTATTTTCATAATATTTTCTAAATCTTCCATTTTTATACTATATTGATTCATAAAGTCTGTCAAATTATTTGTAAGTTTTAATGATTCATTTTCATTTAAATTAATATTTAATTCTTTATATTTTTTTAAATTATCATTATCATTATCATTATTATTATTATCATTATCATTATTTTCTATATTATTATCTTCATTATCAATATCATTATCAAAATTTATATTATTTTTAATATCACCTAAATAATGTGAAAGAATATGAATTGTATATAAAACTTCATCAGATTCTAAATTTAATTTATTAAATGATTGTCTTGTATTTTGTACTAATTTTTTATTTACTAACATTTGTGATATTTTATTTAATAAATTTGTTGATTCTAATTTTTGTCTTGAAGAATTCATATCTGACAAATGTCTGTTAGGTATTAACATACTATATAACCAAGCATTAGTCACTAATTCTTCCCAATATTGATATTTTAATATAGATGTTTGAATATTATCGTGTTTGCATAATGATTCTAAAGATTTATGATAATTATAAATTTTCTTTTTTATTTCTTGAGAAGAGTTTTTAAATGTACTTAAAGAATTATGATAAATCATAAGAGGCATTAATAAACAATCCTTTTCAAATATTCTTTCACATTCAGAATAATTTAAATTTTTTTCATATAAAATTCGTGCTGTTTCATATAATAAAGGTTCATCATTATTTTTTTGTGAAAAAAATTTATT
>JACCDO012149595.1_pt1 | contig 25530 bp, 8 predicted proteins | sample 7446101 | NCBI WGS metagenome assembly JACCDO01 (sample SAMN15323440, study PRJNA562643) | freshwater metagenome | isolation source: river surface water | place: USA:Blue River Watershed | collected 2017-08-16 | reverse complement strand
GGAGTTGGAGGCATTGAAGGCTGCCTTCAGTAAGCTAGAGCAGGAGAAGGCATCCTCTGTGGCTGCATTTGATAGGTCATGCAATGAGCTAAAAGCATTGAAGGCTATAGTTAGTATGCTTGAGCAGGAGAAAGCTTCATATGCATCAGCATTAGGCAGTACAAGCAAAGAGTTGGAGGCACTGAAGGCTACAGTTAGTAAGTTTGAACAGGAGAAGGCATCCTCTGTGACTGCATTGGACTCTACAAGTAAGGAGTTGGAGGCATTGAGAATTACCGTTTATAAGCTTGAACAGGAGAAGGCATCCTCTGTGACTGCATTGGAAACTTCAAGCAAAGAATTGAAAGCATTAAAGGTTGTCATGAGTAAGATGGAGCAAGAGAAGGCGTCCTCTGTGACTGCGTTTGATACTACAAGTAAAGAGTTGGAAGCATTGAGAGCTACAGTTAACAAGCTTGAACAGGAGAAGGCATCCTCTGTGACTGCTTTTGATAGTGCAAACAAAGAGTTAAAAGCGTTGAAGGCTATAGTAAGTATGCTCGAGCAGGAGAAGGCATCCACTGTAACCGCATTGGGTACTAGAAATAAAGAGTTGGAGGAATTGAAGGCATCCACGAATAGGCTTGAGCAGGAGAAGGTGTCATCTGTGGCTGCATTGAATGCTACAAGCAAACAGTTAGAGGCACTGAAGGCTACCGTTGGTAAACTAGAGCAGGAGAAGGCGTCATCTGTGGCTGCATTAGGTGGTACAAGCAAAGAGTTGGAAGCATTGAAGGCGTCCACGAATAAGCTTGAGCAGGAGAAGGCTTCCTCTGTGGCTGCATTGAATACTACGAGCAAACAGTTAGAAGCATTGAAAGTGTCGATGAGTAAGCTAGAGCAGGAGAAGGCGTCATCTGTTTCTGCATTGGGGGCTACAAGTAAAGAGTTAGAGACCTTTAGAGCTGCTATCAGTAAGCTGGAGAATGAGAAGGCATCATCTGTGGCTGTATTGAATACTACAAGCAAAGAGTTGGAAGCATTGAAGGCCACAGTTAGTAAGCTAGAGCAGGAGAAGGCTTCCTCTGCTACTGCATTTGATAGATCATTCAATGAGCTGAAAGCATTGAAGGCTATAGTAAGTATGCTGGAGCAGGAGAAGGCGTCATCTGTTTCTGCATTGGGTAATGCAAGCAAAGAGTTGGAGGCACTGAAGGTGTCGATGAGTAAGCTGGAGAATGAGAAGGCATCATCTGTGGCTGTATTGAATACTACAAGCAAAGAGTTGGAGGCGTTGAAGGCGTCGATGAGTAAGCTGGAGAATGAGAAGGCTTCCTCTGTGGCTGCATCGAATTCTACAAGCAAAGAGTTGGAAGCATTGAAGGCTACAGTTGGTAAGCTAGAGCAGGAGAAGGCGTCATCTGTAACTGAATTGGGTAGTGCAAGCAAAGAATTAAAGGCATTGAAGGCGTCCATGAGTAAGTTGGAACAGGAGAAGGCCGCCTCTGTAACTGCATTGGGTAGTGCAAGCAAAGAGTTGGAGGCATTGAAGGCATCCATGAGTAAGCTAGAGCAGGAGAAGATATTAGCCGTATCTTCCCTTGAAAGTAGCAATAATGAGATTTCTGTTCTCAAGGCATCCAATAGTAAAGTGGAAAATGACAAAGCCGCTTTGCAGGCCGAGATAAACAGCGCCCGCAAACAGTTGGGGGAGACAGACCCTTCATTGAACAAAGAAGTGAACAATTTGAAGAAATTTGTGTCTGATATTAAGCAAGAAAAGAGCGCACTAGAAGCCAGTTATAAAGCCGCTTGTGACGAGTTGGTTAGTATGCGGGAGTCCATGTACAAGCTTGAAATGGAGAAGCAGGAATCTGACCGTTACACCGCTAACACTAAGATAGAAATAGAAACCTTGAGAGTTAATGTAAGTAGATTGGAAGCCGAGAGAAGTGTGTGTACGACTGCCGTCACAACCAGTGATTCGCCACTGCGGTCCTCTAGTGACGATAATGCCAAGGTTGTTCCAAGTGGGGATGATGGAGTCATGATAAAGTCAAAGGATAGAAATAAAAAATCCAGTAGTGCTGACGTCACTAAATTATCTGCTGAGCTAGCCGCACTCCGTGAGGAGTACGAAAAGGCGTTGAAAGAGGTAGAAATCAGAAAGAATATAGAGGAAGCAATGGCCGGACTGTCCTCGGAAAGCTCCGAGCTTTTGCACGCTTTGGTTGAAGAGAAAGTGAAGAATGCGTCTGTTAGTTATGAACTAGATGCCGCCAAAAGCAAGATATTGGCATTGACCAAGAAAGTAGATAGCATTAAGAGCAGCAGCAGCGAGGTTGGTGAGGTTGGACCTACCAATCCATCGCGGCGAGCAGCTGTGGTAAAACCAAGATCAGTTACCACTGGACAAATGCAAACTCCAGTAGAGAAAAAAGTAGAGAAAAGGCAATCCGTTTTCGCGAAATTATTTTAATATTGTATTTTAAGTTATCAAACTCCGTCGACTGCGCTTTCGTTATGTTATCATACAGTCGATTTATATACTTTCACTTGGTGTATATGTTTATTTCTTCAAATTATCTAAAGTGTCGGTTACTTGAACCACTACCTCACTAGAAGCGTAGTTAGTAACAGAGCCACCAGATGATTTCTCGTTCTCAACTTGCTCCTTGATCCACGCGCATGTCTTCTTGACACCATCTTTAATTGAAATAGATGGTGCCCAACCTAGCTTTTGCTTGATCATTGTGTTATCACTATTACGACCGCGTACACCTTGAGGACCAGGAATATGCTTAATTGGTAGGTCTTTGCCCTCAAAACTCATGCATAGTTTAGCGAAATCATTCATATCAATCATCTCATCAGTTCCTAGATTTAATGGTTCGTGAACGTCACTGAGCATGATCTTGATTGATCCTTCTACACAATCATCAATGAACATGAAAGATCTGGTCTGTAGACCATCGCCCCATACTTCAAATTCTGTGGTTGAAACAACAGCTTTGCGACAGAATGCAGCAGGAACCTTTTCTCTTCCACCTTTCCATGTTCCTCGAGGACCATACACGTTATGGTAACGAGCGATTCTGGTTTTGATTGGGAAATCTTTGGCATACGCAAGGGCCATTTCTTCTGCATATAACTTTTCCAAACCATAAGTGTCTTGTGGCCTAGCTGGCCATGCCATGTCCTCGCGTAAACCAGTGTTGTTAGGATCCATTTGTAATGCCTCGTTATACACACATGCAGTAGATGAATAGAAATAACGTTTAACACCATTTTGACGAGATGCTTCTAACATGTTAAAGGAGATCATGGTGTTGTTATATAATAATACTGATTGATTCGAAACGATGAAACCCATTCCACCCATATCTGCAGCCATATTGTATACGTGTTGACAACCTTCAGTTACTTTTAAACAATTTTCAAGAATTCTTAAATCAACTTTATGAAATTCATTACAGAACTCTTTGGGTTCCATGAACTCGTTATCCTTCCAATCGGCACAAATAACATAGCAACCTTCTTCCATTAATCGTTTCGCTACATGCGATCCAATAAAACCTGCTCCACCACCAATACAAACGTGTAATTTTCCATCAGCGGCAAGCTCTTCTGGATGCGCCGCAATAAATGATCCGGTGAACGATGAGGCCATTTTCAACAAGTAAAATTACGATAACTAACGCGATTACTAGGGATATCCCAACGAGTGTATCCAGTGAGGATCGTGATAGAAGGCCGGGTATCATACCGGTGGAAAAAAAATATTTTCAATGAATTTATTTTCCGTTTCGAATGCGATTGCACCGACGGGACTCGTGCACCGACGGGACTCGTGGTTGCGGCTTGGCTGGTTTTATAGTTCAACATAAAAATACATTTTAAACAAAATAAGACTAATGAAACATGACGAGCGAACGAACTTCAACAATAAATTCTCTTAAATTTTTTTTAAATTTTTCTTTATTGGCTCTATCTAAGCTGGATAGATCGATGTGGTCCTGGGTGATGAGCTTCTCAAATGATTGAAGCAATTGCATATGATACATTTGATTTTGTTGCGCTATTAAATTCTTGGCGTACGTACAAAAATGATTAATATCTATCGACATCAACGTCAGCAACGTGTTAGCGCATGCATCCGTCCTATCCGATGAAATCCCATACTCAAATTTAGCGGGAAAGATGATCATTTCAACAAGCACGTCCATGGCACCAGGGAGGATAATCTTGTCGGCGGTAGCCCCGTAGCCAATGCTTCCTTTACGGATACTATTCAGGTGTGATGATGCCAAGACCTGCAATGCGTGCAACGCAATATTGGCAGACGACGAATCAACTGCGCTTGCTCCCCATAGTAAATGTTGGATGATTTTATTCAAAAAATCGTTACCAGATTCCGTTTGCGTCATTTTGATCATTAGGTTTTGCTCGTACGACGATGCAACAAACCGTATCAACGAGAAGTAACGGTCGCCAGTTTTAGGAAAACTACGTAATAAATCAGCCGAGATGACAGGCACCAATAACTCAATTCCAACAATTAACACATCACAAAGTGCGATGTTCTGACACATACCACCGAATAATTGTACCGTCATCGTCATCGCATCCGCAAGCACCACGTCACTACCATCGTCATCTAAGGAGAGTTCCTTCAACGACAAGTTATTGAGCAAGTCCAGCATGTTGAAGACAGTGTCGTTGCGAAACGATATCTTCTCTTCCAACGTGGTTCCCACAGAAATCGATGTGAAATCATGAAATTTTTGTAAGATACTCGCGAATAACTCCATGGATTTGAGAGAGCAAGCGTACAAGACACTTAGCGACCCGTGGTCGAGTATTGCCAGGTGCGCATCGCTGTAGTTGCGAATGAGCGACAGACACAGGTTTATCAGGTCGTCGTGAACAGAATATTTGAAGACGCACCAGATAATTATCGGCAAGCAGCTATTGAACAGTTGATGGACGTGTTTCTCTATGTTGGATACTGATGATTTCGGGCAGGATGAGATACCTAGCAAGCACGCCATTGCTGCCTCAAGGTCACCTTTGTGTTGATCACCCGCTTGACCCGATTGCAATGCGTTCGCTAGTGCTTCCACCTGTGCACGAATAGCACTACATAGTTGAATAAGCATCGTTTCGCTTTTGGATTTGATAGCGAGATAAGTCAGCCCTTTATACATGGCAACCAGGCCATCGATATTGAAATGGTGCGTATTAGCGTCGGTTCGATTCGACGTAACCAGTGTGAATAGCGATGCTATTCCTGGCAGCGATAACAAGTACTCGCTTCGCTTAGAGCCCGATGCCTTGGCAATTACAATGATCAACTCGCCTAACTCCTTCACTAATTCCGTTTCTAACGGCAGGTATCGCGCAATGTGGAAGATGGAGTTGAACGACTTCTCAATGATGTTGTGGAAGGCATTCTCCTGGTCGCCGGTCACCTGTGAATGCATCATGAATAGGTGCGACAACTTACTCACCACTTTAGAATTGTACAAAGTGGTTTTAGTATCAACGTAACGATATAAATAATGTTGTAAGAACAGTACTATCCAACGTAGTATATACGGCGAGCATAAAGGATGGTTGCTGCGTGATGAATTCCAAAAAAATATTTGCATATCAAGTGCGAGTGATACTTGCACAATCAAACTATGGAATGCCGTGACGTACGCCTCTGGTGACGTGACCAAGCAGTCGTCGAGTACCAGCGTTGGGATGACGGGAGTCTCGCTAGATGCGGTATTAAAGTCATCGTAGCATAAATGAGATGCGAATAGAAGGCAAACACGAATCGTTTCTAGTTGTCGAAGACACTCTCGTTGATAACCGACATCCGCAGAGGGGCTCTGCTGGGCCAGTGAGTTGCATGAAGCAATAGACTGCGCAAGTGTGCTTGTAACAAAATTAATGGCGGTTATAAAATTCACTCTACCGATAGTGCAGATCCCTGAGATCAACTCATCCATCTTCTTGCTGTCAATAGCCTCATTGTCCTCGTCTTCTTCGTCATCGTTACAGCTTATTGACTCGCAGAGAATGTAGTTGAATATGCATTCAAATAGCTGCACGAAGAGATCGTGAGATGTACTTATCAGAGTCCTCTTAGTATCTACATTCAGCTCAATTTGGGGGGCACTGGAGTCATCAATATCACTACTTTTACGCATCATGGAGTCATCCATCACATTGCACCACGCGTCAAGAAGCAGCACCAGCAACTCTCCTTTCCACGACGTTAATAAATCCAAATCATTGAAGCAAGTCGCACGAGCACCCGAGAACAATACCGTCAAATATTTTGATGCCTCCTGGGATATCTCTTTCGACATAATAAATGTTGTATAACCTAATGACGTCATCATTTTATTAAATACTGGCAGTTGCACTACAGTAGTCATCTGGTAATTACTCAGTACGCGATATACAATGGTACTAAAGTGCTCGCACTCTTTGGATCTCAATGTATCACAAACCACTGACTTCCCGGCATCATAGGCGCAAGCTCTATCGAGCAACATAACGGATTTACTCAGAATGTAGTCAGCAAAATAAATCTTTTCGTTCTCATTTTCAAAGAACGGACCGGTAATGGAAGTAAACGAGATTAATATCATTCGTAACTCATTCATGGCATTCATCGCAGCATTGACTTGGGCATCACTGGTACTCGATGCGAAAGCTGAACTAAGTGGTACTAATGATGCATGAAATAGTAAATAAAGACGTTCATAAACATCGAAAATGTCGCTTAGTAGCTTGGGCTGCATAATGTGCACCGACCACTTCCTGGGCAAACAATATGCTTGGAGTTGATCTATACTATCGGCATCTTTAGTGACGTTTCCTTTAATCGTCATTAAATTATCGGTATTCAATTCCCAGTGAATGATTTCCTGCAACAACTTGCACGACTCGTACAATGCGCCACAAACGAGGATTATGCTGGACTCGTTTTGAGTAGGTAGAATTGTATGAGACATGGCGAGTGACATATTAATGTTGGATATTCCTATTTGTAATGATTCATCAAGTCCGTAATTCTGAAAAGCAATCCGTGTTAATTGATGAAAAGCGAGTGACAGACCGACCTCGACACTTGTTTTGTGGTTGAATTCTTCTAATAAGGCTTTTAATATCATCGATCCAATTCTAATTAATGCTGGATCACCCGAGGGATTGTTGCATAGTGTCATAATATGACTGAATAACAACGATTTTTCAACGCTTTCGCTTGTCCATTCTAATTTCCACATCAAACAATAACTTTGAATGAATTTATTCACAACAAACACTGGCAATGTATGATTAATTTGTATGAGTGACCATAGGAGAGTCTTATAATAATACTTGTCGTCGTGTGAAAATTTTGTCCACATCTTAATAATTAAATATTGTAAAATAGACGCAGCATGAAATTTCGATGACGGGCTTAACGAATTGCACTGCAATATGCACTTGCACGACTCTACAGCTCCTTCCGAGTCTCTAAACTCTACGAGGATATCGGTAGCAGCCCGAGGATTGACCGCGAGCTGGTTACTACACACATCCTCAAACCAAGCCACCAGCTGCTGTTGCTGCTCCATGTCCTACCGAACAGCCTAGAGCGTGTTGAAGCGAGTGAGTCACTCGGTTTTTCTTCAAATTTAATTTTTTGATGGTGCAATCATTTTTTGATATTTTTCTTAAAGTACCGGTTTTCATAGAAACGTTGATGTAATAGGAGCAAGTTTTAATAGTTTCTGCATCTTATCACTGCTTGGCCGTGTTTATTTTCTATTTTAATGCCAAAACCTCATTCCCTTATACGCTATGAGATGCTGATAAAATTAATCATCTCCGTTTCCTTTATTAACTCCCTGCCTTTTCAAGCCGTTCTTTGCACACTTTATTCTTATTCTATTGTCCTATGTATCTATTTAATTAGATAGTACCGGTGGCAGCTGCCGCAACTCCTTCGAGCAGTGGAATACGACCCTTTCCTGGTTGTGAGGATATACTGCTCCCCTCGACAGCAACTAAGAGCAAGAAGAGAACTTACGCGCTATTTGAACACGTTTGTTGTCACGCTTGCTTCACTATAAGAACACTGGTATAACGTCACTTTATTAATTGATTCCACTCATTCGTGAAGTGTGTTAGGTGTCAATAGATATCAGTTTGGAAGAATGACGGAAGTAGCCCCACCTCCGAATTATCCAGTATTGCCTAATCTACCCAATGTGCCACAACCAGTGACTGGTCGTGTGCAAGCTGTAACAACTGTGCCGCCACCTGCACCGCCTTCGAGGGAGCAAGGACATCTCTCGCACGGAAATTCATCAAGTAGTCACTCAGTATCAACAAAAGCAGACATCGATGATTCGATATTTAACGCAATTAAAGCGTTAGAACCAATAGAACAAACTATTTTTAAGCAGCCATTTGAGAGAAATCCAGAGAAATTGTTTTCAGTTCAAGTGACCCAAATGAAAGTTGTTAATCATGTACTAGCGTTGAATAAACTAAATTACACTCATTCCAAGCTATCATTATGGCCAGAGGAGTTTGGCGACGAACCCTTTTCACACGAAAATAGATTCGTTGCTGTTGATGTTTCGTTTTTTGGTTTATTTAATGATGACGAAAAGACTGCGTACAACATATTCATATACGGATATAACGACTTAGCACCAGTTATACCTCTTCTCACCATTTACAACGAAGATACTTCTCGACAGGTACCATTTATTCCCTACGTTTTACTGGCACTACGACTCATTTAATATTTATTTATTTCTTTATTTCAAGGATGATATACTTATGGATTATGTCATCGTGGACAATATCATAACGTTCACATTCATGGCGAGATACGGCCAAAAATTAAATATTTTAGTCAAAGTAGCAAAAGCCAATTTCCGGGAATTGTGTTGCATTAATGTTCCACATGGCGATATTTATACCTTTATTCCCCGATTTAATGTAGTTTTACCTAGTAGTTGCGACCATAAATTATGTTCGTTAGGCGGTCGCACCTGCAAAGATTTATTCAATCACCACAAGAAAGGATACAAGAGTAGGAAGCAGCAGGTTACAAAGCTCCATAGCTCTGATCCGATCATCAACTTGATCACTGTGATGTTATCTGCTTGTGTTCCTGCAGAAGACCCTCTATTATGGCGCCTGTATATTGATGACATTCCTATTGCAAACAATGAGTGTGTTGGTCATATTGATATCAACCGTTTAATGAATGCTGAGTCGAAGAAGCAATACGCACCAAAAGAGCACGAGATTTATTTGAGGAAGAAGTCTTCAAAAGGTGATATTGCGTGTAAAGTGTATGTTGCAGGGGTCAAATATTTGTGGTTCGATGCGGATGTGGATAATGTCTATGGCAGTATCATCAACCAACTGCAAACCCTTTATCCTAATCACAAGGAATTGCTCAATCATTGTGATTTCCAAATGCTTACCAATGAAATCGCAGATGGTCTAGTGTTAAAAATGAAACCGAAAGAAGACGATGCAATGGTCGCTTTTATCATTGACACTCCAACAGGTATGGACAGCGTCAATAAGAGAATCGTGTACGCTAAATCTAGTTCAAGCATGCGTGAACATCTTCGATCGAATGAAATGATTTTTCCTGATACGGATAGCAGAACCGTTGGAAACTTACCGTACATATTAGGAACCCCTAACTGTCCATACGTCAGTAAAATGGTGCTAAATCCATACACTGCGACACTCAAAACCCTCGGAATAACGTGGGAAAGTTCTGTAATTTCAATGATTCGAGACGAATTCATGCATATTTTTACCGGTGTCCATCGAGCGACGTTCCAACTATTCATCAAGTGCGTTCACGGCAACCTCATCACCATTAATGTCACGCCATCAGACAAAATTGATTACGTCAAATTTTTGATTTGTTTGCAAGAGAAAATACCTATAGATCAGCAACGGCTCGTGTGCGCCAGTAAACAGTTAGACAGCGGCATGACATTGGCCGACTACAATATCGTCAAAGAACGAACGCTGCATCTGGAGCTCCGACTCCGCGGTGTATATATTCCCAAGAACTAGCTTTTGTTTTTCTGTAAAATGGTTTAAATTTTTTATTTTCAATGTAATCTTCCTATGGCAAGGCCGGGTGTACCGGTGACCAAAATTTTTATTTGGGCCAACGCAGAAAGTAGAAAAGAACATCGGAATGAGCTGGTCGAACACCTGGTTTGTAGTATTGACGTTGTTGGCCATGTTCTCGCTTACCATTGGGCTTTGCAAGTTGCCTCGCGCCTCGCTCACGGCGAGGACATCCACTGCTCGCTTCGCTTCGTCATTAATATCGAATAATGCTGCGGCAACCATCAAAACGGAGGTTGTGCAGCATCCTGCTTATGATGTTATTGAAAAAACACTCGTAAGCGAGTATGGCGTATTTGCTATTTTATACTCGCATAAAAAAACTGGTGCACAAGTTATGTCAGTGATAAGTAATGATGAAAATAAAGTCTTTGGTATTACATTCCGTACGCCTCCAAGTGATAGCACTGGTGTACCTCATATATTAGAGCATTCAGTATTATGTGGATCGCGCAAATTTCCTGTGAAAGAACCTTTTGTTGATTTATTAAAAGGATCGCTACAAAATTTCTTAAACGCATTCACTTATCCTGATCGCACATGTTATCCAATTGCCAGTACGAATACTAAAGACTTCTATAATTTAATTCATGTATACTTAGACGCAGTTTTACATCCTAGAGCTGTTAGTGACTCTCAAGTATTACAACAAGAAGGATGGCACTACGAGTTAGAAAATCCATCAGATCCATTAACGCTCAAAGGTGTAGTGTATAATGAAATGAAAGGTGTCTACTCATCACCAGATTCCCTGTTAGGCAGAGCTGCACAACAAGCTCTGTTTCCTGAAAACACATATGGTGTTGATTCTGGAGGTGATCCTAACAAAATACCTGATTTGACGTTTGAGCAATTTAAGGCATTCCACTCCAATTACTATCACCCATCCAATAGTCGCGTATATTTCTACGGTAATGATGATCCATTGGTGCGCTTGACACTTCTAGATGACTATTTGCGGGAATTTGATAGAATTCCAGTAACCTCGCAAATAAAATACCAACCAAAGAATTTAAAACCAAGTCGCCTCGAGGTACCATTTCCTGTTGCTCCAAACCAAGCCGCGAAACCTAAACAGATAACCACCGTGAATTGGCTTCTGAATGACGCCCCTCTAGACCCTAAAGAGACACTTTCGTTGTCACTATTGGATAGCTTACTACTAGGCACCTCCTCATCGGTACTACGTAAAGCATTGACGGAGTCCAAACTAGGTGAAAGTGTAACCGGTGGTGGTTTGAGTGACGAGCTGTTACAGAACACATTCAGCGTCGGTCTCAAGGGAGTCAACGAAGAAGACGTTCCTAAAGTAGAGGAATTAGTATTGAACGTTTTGACCAAACTAGCAGCAAACGGCTTCGAAGAGGGCGATATCCAGGCTGCATTGAACACGCTTGAATTTCGCTTGCGAGAGTTCAATACTGGAAGCTATCCTCGTGGCCTCGCCCTGATGCTGGGCATGCTGTCCAACTGGATATACGACAAGCCGGTCGTGGATGGTATCCGCTTTGAACAGCCATTAGAACAGTTAAAAAATGATCTTGTTGCTGGAAAACCAGTATTTCAAAATTTATTAAAAAAATATTTTGTACAAAATAATCATCGCGTTAGTATCGTCATGAAACCCGATCCCTCCTTAGAAGAGACCATCTTGAAAGAGGAGGAAAGTAAACTAGCAAAAGTTAAAGAAAGTATGAGTGAAGACGATGTCAAGCGGGTCATTGATGCCACATTGAAATTGAAAGAAGCGCAATTAGCCGAGGACAGTCCCGAGGCGAAAGCAACGTTGCCGCGACTTGGTTTAGAGGATATTGAGAAGAAAGTGACTGAATTACCAATAGAAATCGTGAGGGAGAATGTGGATGGCGTCACCGTGTTGAAGCACTCCGTCCAGAGTAACGGAATCCTGTACAGTGAAGTTGCATTTGATTTTTCTGGGGTATTAGATGAGGATTTACCTCTCCTTCCACTATTTTCAAGGATGATCACCGAGGCAGGAACTGCGACTCTTGATGAAGTTAGTTTGAGTAGAAAAATAGGGTCTGAAACAGGCGGTATTGGCACCTCTTACATCACCGATGTCAAATCGACCGGTGGGAAAGTGGGCAACACCGATGACGTCATCCTTTACTTCGTCATTAGCGGCAAGTCCACCGCCGAGAAGGCAGGAGTTATGTATGATCTATTCGCGGATACGTTATTGAATGTGCGTCTTGACAATCAAAAGAGGGCATTAGAAATGTTGAAAGAGTCTAAAGTGCGACGTGAAACGTCCGTTATCACCTCTGGACACACCTTCGCCGCCACCAGGTTAGCTGCTAAATTCTCATTTTTGGGATATTTAGGTGAAAAAATGGGTGGAATTGAAGCGGTTAGAGAAGCTAGTAAGCTTGTCCATGAAGCCGAACACAACTGGCCAGTCATGCAACAAAGATTGCAACGGATACGTGATGCCATTGTGAAGAAGGGAAATGTTGTCGTTAACCTAACCGGTGATGACAAGACTCTTGCTGTAACAGACAAGATCGTTGACTCATTCCTGTCTCGTCTACCAGCCCCAACATCCAACGGTTACAATATTCTGAAGAATTGGAATGCAGGTAAAGGCAAGCTGCTTGAGAAGAACAACGAAGGATTTGCCGTGCCATCTCAAGTCAACTATGTAGTCAAAGGCGGGCCAATCTTAGCCCCTGGTGAAAGAGTTCCAGGGTCGTATAATGTGGTCGCTAGATACATAAGCACGGGATATTTGTGGGATAACGTGAGAGTATTAGGTGGTGCATATGGTGGATTTGCAAGATTTTCAGAAAGCTCTGGCCGATTCGTTTATATGTCGTACCGCGATCCCAACCTCATCGGTACTCTCAACACGTACGATGCTGCCGCAGAGCATGTGCTTGAGGCTGATATTACCTCGGAGGATATTTTACAAGGTATAATTGGTACTATTGGCGACATGGACAGCCCTCTTACCCCCGACCAAAAGGGCTATGCCTCCTTCATTCAGTACCTGACCAAAGAAACTGCCGAGGAACGTCAAAACCGTCGCTCCGAGATACTCTCTAGTAGTCACCAAGACTTCAAAACATTTGCCGAGAAATTACGCGCTATCAAGGACAGCGGTATCGTCGTTACCGTTGGCTCTGCTAGTGCCCTTGACCAAGGCAATAACGAGTTAGGAGACGGCAAGAAAATGAAAATTGAACCCGCATTTGGCGAGATAAAATGAGCGAGTCTGCACCAAGCAATCAATAGTGACTATTTTTAGTATTTACAACAAGAATTGTACCTAACTATTTCTGATTTTATCTATTTTATACTGCAATATCGCTCTGGTGTAGGTATCGAGTACAAGGAGGTACTTGCCATCAGAACTGAATGTGATTCTCGATGCCTGTGTAGCCACACCCCGAATCAGTAAGTACTGCGACTCGGCAGTTTGACAAGGGAAATTGTACAATCTAACATCGCCATTGATGTAACTGACAATGACAAAGTCGTTTCTAGGACTAACACACACGGCGCATATCGTGATACCTTCCACGGTAGGCCTGACAGCACCTTGGGTCATCCACGTGTATGGACACGTGGTAGTGCTCCATTCAACATCACGAGTCGCATTCGGTGAGATTATTATTTGGCCGTCGTCAATATTGAAAAACATCAACTCGTTCGCACTAGTCGCGAGGCGTATGATGGTTGCATCTAAACTAAAATCGAAGCGGGTAACACCGGTGTTCTTAGTGGGGATCTCGAGAGTGCGTAGTAACGTGTACTTGATAGGGTTATGGATATACACCCGACCGTCGTAACTAGACATGGCTAAAACGTCATTCTTAGGCGAGAACTTGATGTCTGTGATGTACTGCTTGGCCTTTCTGTCCTCTAGAATTATTTCTAATGATTTTGCATCAATGACAAAGTAGGCCCCGTCCTTGGTAGCATTGGCTGCATCACCTCCTACGCCCACTATCAACCTAGTGCCATCAGCGGACCAGGCTACTGCTCTACTTGCAACCTCAATATTCAATCGACGAAGACAATTTTTACGAAGAATACTCCATATTCGTAGCATACCGTCATCACCAACGGTGACGTACTCGTCACTATTCGCTGGATTGGGTGCTATACCATGCAGCTGGCGGTTGCTATGTCCATCAACAAGCATCATATAAGAATGTGTGGGCAATGATATTTCGTACAACTCGCCACTTCTCATACCAACGGATAACCTTGAACCTATCTGATTGCTCCGCAAGCAATGCACTGCTGTACTGAGTGGTTTAGGCACATACTGCATCGTGTTGTACTGGTGTAACAACTTTAATGAACTACTCCAGATTTTTATCAAGCCATCTTTACCACCGGTTGCGAAGCCTCGCATTACCTTCGTAATAGCTAGAATTGGAGCATCATGAGCGGTCACTGTAGTCTCTACCTTTTGGTTCATCCATACGTAGATATGCCCCGTGACGGTCCCGGTTAGCACCGCTCGATTGGCCGATCCCTCGGCGTATCCTTCCGTGCAACATAAAATAGGTTGCAATTTACGTTTTTTACCAAATATTCCTTTGACTTTTTCGGCGGTTTTGCACACCGTCCGGTAAAAGAGTATCGATGCGTGCCCGCCGGCGACGATAGGGTAGTCATTTCCTTCGACGTACGTTGTCCAGAATATTCTATTTGATGAGACGGAAACGGATGACTGGACGAAGCCATCAACCCATCTAGTGGTTGCGGAGTAGTAGACTACAATACTGTTCATAGTATCTTGCCCTAAGGAAACCATATACCTACCTGAGGAGGAGAAGCTAATACACCCGATACCTTTCTTGTGCACGTTGGTAAAGGTTATGATGTGATGCGTGGTCCGCGCATCCCACAGATGCAACTCTGGATTGTCTGCGATTTCTCCTGTAGCAGCAATCTTGCCAGAAGCATCTACATCGATACTGATCAGTTGATTCTTATGCCCGGCATAGATACGTTGCTTATGATCCTCTCGACTGTAAATAACACCCATCGTCACTACCACGTACACGATGCAGCCGTCAACATTGTACCTTATGTTCTCTCTACAGTCACCGATGCGAATGCCTTGAACAAACTCCAAGTCCATGTTAATGTTGGCGGCGGTTACAACATCTTCAACAATATTCGCGGGAGGGATGACGACTTGTTGCCAAGGCATCACTGAGCCGAATAAGTTGGTATATTTGACAATATCCTTCGACGAGAACTCGTTGCCTCCACTGATCTCTACCTCACTATCTTGACAACTGATACCACCTTCATCTGCGGACTCCCGACCTTGATCGTAAATACATTTCCATTGGAATATTGCAAAATCTTTAGCTCCAATGGTGACAAGTGCACCATCACCTGCAATCCAGCCTATTTGTGATATAGGACCACTATGACCTAGTGTCCCCACGAAACCAGCTCGTTCGGGACATGGATAATGCACCACCGACAGTCTTCCACCACTGTTACCAACACACAGTAGTTGGCCCGAGGAGGAGCGCTGAGCTGCACACGGCTCGATACCAGCTGGTTGAGCCATCCACACACCTTGCACTGGCCATCCAAATGGTGCACTCCAAGTGGCCCATTTCTCATCGCGTAATGCAGCAGGTGATATGATATGCGTACCGGTTGCTGTTTCACTAAAACATATTCGTTTAGAAGAGTCTGTTGACATCATAAAACTTCCATCAAGATTAAAATCAATCGTCATTACTGGTGCTTTGTGACAGGTGGCAATAGACCTGCGACTGAATTGATCTTTCACATTATATACATAAATGCAACTGTCTTCGGAGCCAACCACAAGGAAATTATTGTCTGGACTGAACCTAACAACTCTGATAGGCTCCAATGAGTCTTTGCCTTCGTGTGCTATCTTCATGTCTGACGCGGTCAGCACAGCAAATGCTCCTTCCTTCGCAGCTGCTCTTCCTTTGGATCTTTTACCAAACCCAAAGCCAACGGCAACATATTTACCATTCGGTGAGTAGGCAATAGCCCGAGATGCCGTGTCCATACGAATCGTTTTAATCAAATGGAAAGTCTTTGAGTCCCATACTCTGATCGTTGCATCATCGCCGGATGTTATGAATTCGTCTTTGGTAGGATGCGTTGCCAATCCCCAGAGTTCTCGCATACCGTGACCTTGCAGTAACGGTTTACCTATCATAGTGCCTGATTTAACACCCACTTCAATAATTTCTGCGCCTCTAGTACCGATGACAATATTATTCCCGTCATGACTGAATGCCACACTTCGCACACGTGTGCATTGGGAGGTGATCAAGGAGTCAACTGATATCTCTTTGAGTACCTCCAAGGCAGCACTCCAAATACGTGCCGCACCATCTTTCCCACCGGTTACTAAGAACTTACCATCGCGTGATACATCCATAGCATTCACTGACCCCTGATGGGCCTTGACAGCGTGACGCAATGTTTTGCCAACAAAAACATACAAGTTTCCATCCGAGCATCCAACGGTTGGCTTGTCGTTGAAGAATATGGAGCACAAATATGGCTGCTTCGCACCTATTTCGCCTAGCTTTGGGATCAAGGAAGTAGGGTTTCTCGTTTTAAAATTGGTCCAAAATTTGATTACTTTGACACCAACACTGACAAACTGCTCGCCGTCATCCGAGAAACTAACATGCATGATCCTGTTGATCCCGCCATAGAAACGCGATACTAACGAGTTACTGCGCCAGTTGTAGATGCTTATGGTGTGGAATTGGTCTGCGCTAACCACAGCCACATACGATTGATCATAGGAGAAATTAACTGCGCAGACGGAGTAACTTTGAACATCACTTAGCGTTACTAACGTCTCGCAGGTGAGACTATCCCACACGCAAACAAACGGATGATGACCCATTTGACCGGTGACAACATACTTGCCATCCCGAGAGACAGCAAATGCGGAAATGGCGTCAGTGTGACGTTGATAGAATTTCTGTGCTTTGGTTGTACGGTGCATGTTGACTCCGAATGTAGAACACACGTACACCAGACTGCCTTCTGCAGTGTACCTGATGTTGTTCCTCATGGTTTGACACGAGAATCCATATGCATATTCAATTCTAACGCTCATATCAGGAATGTTTGGATGCTGAACAGGCGGATTAACAGGTGGGACTACTGATTCCAACCACGCATCCACCGATGGTGAAGGCGGCACCTCTTTCGTCTCATTGTTGTCGCCGGCATTCAACACACTATCAGGTAGAGACCCAGAAACAGGAATAAAATCTTCTTCTAGATCGGATCCTGCACGTGCTTCTAGTCCAAAATCATCACTTTCATTGCCATCCACGTCAGCAGCTACATCCTCTTCCGCATACGTGGAGCAATGCCACTGTATAATGGTGCGATCCTTCAACCCCGATGACATAAGAGTATGCTCGTCGAATGAAAATCTAAGCCCGGATATTGCGTCGATATGCGCCGGGTATCGGTGATATTCCACATCATCGGGTAGACAAGGAAACGAAGCCAATCGGATGTAACCAAACGAACTGCCACTTGCTACAAACAATGGAGCAGCGGATGGTGTATGCACCACGGTGACCTCTTCGTTGTCGAAACATGTTTTATGTATAGCTTTATTGTGCCAAGAATACTTACATGTGTGTGATCCCCATTGCACATCACGCATCGATGATAAATTAGACTGAAAACTTCCATCATCGGTATTGAAAAAACAGATATCTCTTTCCATGGAATTGCTTCGAATCCACTCACCGTCGACGGAGAAATCGATTTGGGTCACAGCAGCGGTATGACGAACACATCTTCCAATTAACTCGTATTCATCTTGAACCGCATAGAGGTAGATTGCGCCATCGGCAGCAGCAACAGCTAATGTTTCGCCTTCATTGGAGAAGCCGATATAGGTTATAGGACTGGTGGAGTCCCGAGCCTCGTGAACGACAGTAAGGTCTTCCTCGTTAAGTATCACAAACGCCCCGCATTTACTACTGGAGCTGCCACCTAGACCAACGGCTATGATATCACCAAGTGGACTGTATGCCACGGCGTGAACCTCCGCATCAAATACTGCCACCTTTAATAAAGTGTGGTTGTGCATTCCCCACACACGAAGATGTCTATCGTCGCCAACGGTCGCGAACTCTGTCTTGCTAGGATGATTAATAAGAAAACGAAGGCAACCTGAAAAATGACCACAAGCAATAGGACCACCACGTAATCCAGAACCGTCAACGGCTGAAATCTCAAATATATTTGAACTCTTGGTGCCTACAAGGATGCTAGTTCCGTCAGAAGACATGCTTACAGCCCGAATACATGGATCGAAACCAAAGTTAGACATGTCGAATGAGGCGCCAGGTTCTAACTTGTGAGTCCACAAACGGATTCGGCGATCAACGCCACCACTAAGTAGACCATGAGCACATGAGTATAGAGCGTTAACACATCCTTCGTGGCCTTTCACATTTCTAATACAATTTCTATCAGCCCATAGAAATAGCTGACCCGATATGGTACCCGTAACTAGTGTATCACCCGATCCAACGTGCACCACGCATGTAATTGGTTGGAGCTTGGTGAACCGTGAGTAGTTTCCTCTTCGCTTGATGTAGCCTTCCGGCGCAGTGCACCAAAAGGTCAAGTACGACTCACCACATACCGCTATTGTATTATCAGGCAAGAATGCGCAACCAAGCACTTGCCCGGAGTGCACGTGTGTGGTGAACAATATCCTATTCTCTTCCCATAGAAATATAGCCAGTGAATGGTGCGCGTCATTGCCGATAGTTGCCAGCTGCTTCCCATCACAAGAAAACGCCAAATGGATGATTCCGTTACGATGAAATTTGTTATCAGAGAATAAAATCTCGTGAGTCGAGGAATTCCAAACTGTTACCATTGGTATATTGCCGCTATCACCAGTGGCGACAAACTTGTTATTAGGGTGCATGGCGAGACTCCAGATTTCCTCGTTGTGGCCGGTGTATATATTCTGTTTCTGGTTATCAAACTCATAAACTATCGCATACTTACCAGTGTGATAGACCATATTGCCTTGGTAGTTATAATAGACATTGTTCCTGCAGGTCTCTGATTGATATCCGTACACCCATTCAATATTGAGACTGGCATCTGGCGCTAGCTTCCTCATTAAAGTATTCGCGTATTGAACGGGCGTAAGCATCGCTACTGAACTAAGCCATGGATTATTTAATGTATCCTCCGCTATCGTTTTACATCGTACATCCCATGCAGCAGCAGTGGTAAACGCGTTTGACCGCTGTCTTATTACCCCTTCGTTTGTATAATCCCTATCTTTATCTAAAATATCATGTACTTGAATAGCTAATTGAGTTGGATTGCCGAAAAAGGAGAACCAACTTTGTATATCAGGATGAGCAAGTAACATGTCGGTTAAAATAGAAATTTTTATTCGCATTGAATCATTTGCTTCTTTGCCTAAGCAATCAACAAATAACGTAGAAACAAGTTGCTCTATTAATTCTTCGCGAGGGAATGGGAGTGATGATATTTTACTTACTCCATTTGCTACAGACTTAAGTGCTAATGTAAGTTCATCTATTGACAATATGTTTGTTCCATCAAAATCATAACTATTTAGAACAAAATCAATGATTTCCGTCAGACGCATACCAGATAATACTGCAATTGTTGAAACAAACTCTAACGCATCAACTAGTCCATTTTTATCAGTATCCAGTACCTGAAACAATGCCGCCGCCTTGCCGATCTATAGAAAAAGATAAATGAGTAAATTTAAACATAGATATAGAGTCAGTGGTCGTCTTACCATCGCCAACCGCGTAACATTCAGCTCGTCGGTCAGAACGGTGCTAATTTCTTCGAATTCATCCTGTGACAAGCCGAAGCCATCTGCAATATCATTAAATGCTTGCCAAATCCGAAGAATGCCTTGACGGGAGATGTTGGAGTAGGGCTCCGCGGCACTGCACAACACAGCGCGACCCAGCTTCTGCCCCATTCTTTATTTCAATTATTTTCTCGCGGTTTTATTTGATTTTATATTCGTTTTCCGCGTAAAAATTTTTTATGTTTTAAATTTTTTTAACTGATGGGCCTGTTTTGAGACTGGTTAAAGATTATGAATTGTACCATCTTAAAATAGCAAGTGAATCGTATTCGCTACTGGACATTTCTTTTACCGCCAAATTGGTGTTTGCCTTGAATTCACTATTAATCTGTACTCCTTTGGGCTGTGTGGAACTATGGCACAGTATCTACGATGTAATAAACTGGTAAAAAAGATAGAAACAGTGACAAATGTATGCAGTAATCATCATATTTTCTCTATTTTTCAAGTATGCAAATTTTGTTTTTATTAGATACGTCCTAGGATAAATCATGTCGGTACCCTTTCCAAATTTTCAAAATTAAAAAGTGATAAAGCTGGAACAGTTAAAAATAAAAAAAAACTTCTTTTAGTTTATTCAATTTTCATCTATCTATTTCATAGAGATTTTCATCTGCATTAATTACAGTAATTTCGAAGTAGTACCGGTTTATTTTATTGGCCCAAAATTTTTTAGAAAATACAAAATATTCACACTAGAAACGCTAGAAGCGCAGAAAGTGGTGATAAAGCGTCAGGTGAAAGTGAATGGAAGGATCGGCTGCGACTGATACATCTGGTGCACAATGGGTAGATGTGTTAGGGGTGTGTCGCGCTGCCGCAGCGGAGTTGACTGCACAGCAACCAACTTTATCAATTGAGGAGTTTTCACTGTTTGAATCAATGAATGCCGTGGAGTTGATGGACCCACGCATGGATCAATGCTACGGAATCAAGCCTGAGGATAAAGTGGATAATATTCTATCGGCGGAAAAAGTTTTGGCAGAGGAGTTGGATGCGACACGATTATTGATTTTGCTTAAATCGTTGTTTGTGTATGAAGTTGCATTCTTAGATGGTGCATCATTACTGGAGTCAACGCATCAATGCATATTTTTGTGGGAAAAATCATGGCAACATTTGTTATCGCGCAATAGTTTATATGACAGAATCATGGTTATTTATGGTCAAGCCATGTGTAGATCACTTAAATATATATCAAATTCTATTTTAGATGGCGATATATATCAAGAAGAAGATTTTCAGCCTCTGACACATATTTCTTTAGATTTTGACAAATCTGATAGTGAAATTCAGGAAGAATTAGATGTATTTATAGCCAATACCACCGAAGTAAACGAAGAAATACGTTTGTTTTTGACCTACAGGAAAGCTATATTACAATTTATGCAAGTCTACAATTATTGGGTGAATCTGTTGACTAGGACGGGGACTAAAATACGCACATCCCGCTGCAAATATGATGCATTGAAGCAGCTTTTAATCGACTCAGCAGTGGTTGGTGCGAAAGTCACTTTTGCGCAGTCCATGAACAATGCGCTTGATCCCTTGCTGAAGTCGTTGGAAAAGCTAGGGGAAGCTTCCTTAGATAGCAATCGACCACACATTTCAGTGGATTTGTTGAATCCGAATGATATTCCTGAAATATCCTATGCATTGAGCAAGATGTTAGTGAAACTGCACTTGTCCACAGCCATTCGTCACATTATACTCAAGTCGTTTCATGCGTCAATAAAGCACTTAAAGTGCATAATTTTAGATGTCAAGAAAGTAAGTGCTATCGGCAACGACATGCTTGCCAAGTATAATGCCGACAACGAGGACTACTTCAATATGCTAGAAGTCGCAATTCATAATTCAAATTGTTGCTATCACCTGCTTGTTCGCACCTATTTAGTTAGTATCACGTACGCATTCGCTTCGCAGCCACTACTAAGACGGTATATTCATCGCTCAATGACAGAGAAGGGAATCCCCGACGAGTTCCTCAGCAATGACATCCTGGCGGCAGATAATCAGTGGCTGGACTCCTTCAGTAGCACAGTCTATGATACTTTTATTGGGCTTTGCATCAACAGGAATAAATTGATACTAAAGCTTGATGTATTGCTTGGTTCGTGGGGGGTTTTATCGAGTGATGCATACCTTGTAGACAGTCACTTCGCACAATTGAAGAGTGATACTGTCTCAAGCGGGGGTAAACAAATATGGTTTTCGCATTATACAATGATAAGCACTTGCTCGCTGATGGATTTGCACATGTTGTTGCTGGTTGAAATGGATCTAGTGGACGTCACCGAGCTTGATTACTTCTACTGGTACTGGGACTTCATATGTTCGTCTTGGTTATACGCTTATGAAGGTTTGCGTACCTTACATTACAATAACCAAGTCAACAATTACGAATTGGCATTGAAATCGAATCAAGACAAGAAAAAGAATAAAGCCAAACCTCTTCCACCTGTTCCCACGAAAGAGCCAATGGGCATCTATGAATTCATTATTCGTGGACACAGTCACATATGCAAGGGATTATTCCGCATGTTTATCATCGCAGCAGAGCTAGCGCTAGTGACCAAGACGGAGAACAAGTACGTGTCTTGGGACACTCGCTTCACTGCTCGATTCCGTGGATTTGAGTCAATCAGTAATCCTCCTATGCTGAAGTACGTCGACTTCGTCAACCTCATTGAGAACAGCCGCAGCCAAGGGGAAAGTGGCGGCAAGATCGACGTCTCGTTGGTTATCAATTCCGCAACTGAAAGTTTTAATGACGCCAAGAAATATTTTGATGAGATAAGAAAATTTTATAAAAATAATCCTTCTGTCAAAGTAGACGAACGTTACAACGAGATATGTGTTCGCTCCACTAAAGTTGCACTTTCCAATAGTATCAACGCGACCAAGACCAAGGCGTTCCTCCAGGAGAGGAAGACCAACGGACAAGCGTTAGACAAAGAATCAACCAAATTAGTGTTGGAAAAGACGCACAGTAAGCATCACCATAATATCAGCATACTTTCGAGCCTGTAGTTTTATAAATACCTTTTCTGTACACGCCTCTCACTTTCCTATTGGTTACTTGCCGTGTCGCGCCTAACAATCGATGCAATTGTTAGTGTTGATGGCATATGATGGGGATAGGCCGGCTTTATCCGTTGAAAATCCCCAAACTATCATGCAAAAATTTACTAAAAAAACATCACTAAAGGTGGCGTTTTGAGTGTGCCATGGGAAACTGCGTACCATCGAAGAGACGACCGAACCATGCAGTGGTTGGAAATCCAATCCATGACGACGAGGTCCCACCTTCGGACCATGTTGAGGGTACAGGGACGCAACTGGCTACTGCAGCAATTAAAAAGAAGAAAAGTAAAAAAAATAAACAAATTACGATCGCACACGACAATAATCACGTGCATACCACGATCACACATGAGTATCATCATGTGGATCATATAGTTGCGGATGAACGATATCATGTTGCAAATGAAGATAATGTTATCAAGGAGAAGTTGAGAGCATTAGAAAGTGAAGAAAATGAACGTAGAATAAAGATTGAACAGTTAATGAATGAGTTGGATCAAACTAGAAAGATGGTTCTTGATTATCAGCAAGAGCAAATCAGGTTGAAAGAGACGATTGTCGAGTTAGAAGTAACCGCACAAAGAGCCTCGCAAACTTCAATTGAAAGGTTCCATGATGATGACCAAAAGGATGTTAATACTACCGTTAATGTAGTTGAAGCTGAAGAAAACGTTGTAGATGACAGTGCGGACAATATGAGTGTTATAACCAACACTATTGAAGACAGATCGCAAGTGGAATTCTTGGACTCCACCTTAAGTAGAGTAACCTCCGAATTAGCGGCGTCACAAATGCTTATATCGCAGTACGAAAATGAGCGACAGCAATTCATGCAGGAGTTGAGTCGCTATCAAGAGGACGTCAGCGCGATCACCGACAATCTGCAGAATGATCTGAAGTTGATGACTCTCCGCGCGGAAGTAGCCGAGCGACAGTTAAACTCGGTCCATCAAAGAAATTAGACAGTATCAAGTCTCAACGACTATATTTTTGCCATATAAATATGTATATTTTGTTACATCATTTAAATTTTCCTAAAATTGCACTATGTTGTCCACCTCCGCAAACCTGCGTAACGGTTATATTATTTACTTGTGCTTTGGAAAAATTAATTTTTTTAGGAGTGGTTTCATCTGCATCTTTTCCATGACCGAGGGCCATGGTATCTCCGTATCCCCATGTGTATACCTCGTTCTTGCTAGTAAGAACTAAGTTGTGATTTCCACCGCATGATATTGCAACGGCTACTGCATTATCAGGTAGTATAGGAAATACTGGATCCGTTGCAGAGTCACCTGCCTGGCCCGACAAACCGGATACACCTAGCTGTCCTGAGTCACTTCTGCCAACGGCAATAAGCTTTCCTTCTGACGTAAGACACAGTGAGTGATGCATGCCTCCTTTAACCGACACAATATTGTACTCATCCTTCAGGACCTCCACCGAGTGTAAAATAGATCTATCCGTTGTATCACCAAGTCCTAGCTGCCCATAATTATTTAAACCGCAAGATAGTAACTCGCCACCTGACACTACGACCATTGAACTGTACGAGCCACATCCAATAGCTTTGGCATCTCTAACAGGCGTTTGTACACCAACCCGATACATAAATCCCGGAGTTATACGATGTTTGAATATACTTTCAATATCAAGTCCGGATCCATCTGCCTTATACATGGGTGGGACTTCTCGACCTAATTCTCCGCATTCGCCAACGCCCCATGAGTACAATGCGCCGTCCGAGCCTCTGGCTAGGGACACAGCTGACCCGCATGTTACATCGATGATATTATTTAAGCCGGCGATCAAAACAGGTTCGTTTTGTTGGTTATTTATACTTTTGCAATTACCGACTGTGGCATTGCTCGATGGAAACCATTTTTTGCCTTCTTTATCTAGATAACAGCCCCAACCCCACACTTGGCCTTTAATACTGATGGCTATAGTACTAACATCGCCGCATGATACGCCGACAATGATTTCATTTACTAATTTATCAACTATAAATGGAAGCGATTCGTCTCCCGTGCGACCTAATGATCCATTATCAGCACAACCCCATGTATAAACTTGGCCGCTTTCAGTAAAGACGGCATTGTGTAACCCGCCACATGATATCCCACAAACTTTTTTATCACTAAGCGAGTAAACAATACGAGGAAATTTCACCAGTAAATCTTCGTCGTTGTCAATTCCATGCGCAAGTTGTCCACAGTCGCCTAATCCGAAGGTCAATACCTCGCCATTAGCTCGTAAATATCTCTCCTCTAACTGAATTGTGTGATCAACAAAGTCCTGCGCACCATTGATTAAATATGCATAAGGATCCCTTGTTACCTGTTCCTTAAACCAGTTGTAATAAGAAGTATTTAATGCCTTGATGTATCTGC
>JACCDO011778771.1_pt1 | contig 25530 bp, 26 predicted proteins | sample 7446101 | NCBI WGS metagenome assembly JACCDO01 (sample SAMN15323440, study PRJNA562643) | freshwater metagenome | isolation source: river surface water | place: USA:Blue River Watershed | collected 2017-08-16 | reverse complement strand
TGGACCTATCTGAATAACGACAGCGCCGTGAACCTACCGTACACACCAAAGCAAGCGCTGTCCTTGGCGGTAAATGGAACAATTGGTCCTGTACGACTCGCGATTGATGCGCAGTATCAATCGCAAGTGTATGCCTTGAACTTAAACCGGAACACCGGAGAGACGAATAACGAACGCGTAAATGCCTTTACAGTGGCCAACGCACGCCTCGCCTACCCCATCCCGGCTTTAGGTAAAAAGGGTGAAGCCTTCGTAATGGTTCAGAACATATTCAACACGAACTACGAATATCGTCCGGGCTACCAAATGGCTGGGCGTTGGTACCAAGTCGGATTGGCTGCTAGCTTCTAATTGCGTGATCAGATAAGTGCCCTACGGACAACTTTAAATCAGTCTGTTAGGGCATTACTCAAATGCTCTTAAGTCAGCCTATCGATTAGCGTAAATGAGAAGAATGATGCAAAAATAACCGCTTCTCATAGAAATTACTCTTATGAATCTCCGCATCTACCGCGCTGTTGGTTTCACGGGCATCGCACAAATTCTTGCCAGCGCGGGCTCTCACTCCCTCCCTGCCGTCACCGCCATCCCTGCAAGCAAAGATCTCGGTTTATCGCCCGCGACCATCTTTGCAGCCTTTTCTTTGGCGCTGTGCGTATCCGCTTTTGCAGGCCCACATGTTGGTCGACTCGTCGATCGCTTTGGCGGTCGACCTGTATTGATGATGTCGAGCGTCTCGTTCGCGATTGCGCTGACCTTGTTGGGTTTCTCTGAAGGACTAATCTCGATCCTGATCGCCTATGCCATCTTGGGTTTTGGTATGGCCTGTGGACTATTTGAAGTCGCCTTTGCCACAATCGTTCGACTATTTGGCAAAGAGTCGCGTAACCCGATCACAGGCGTCACACTGATCGCTGGGTTCGCGAGCTTGGTAGGTTGGACAACCTCGGTCTACATCGAGTCTAAGTTTGGCTGGCGCGGAACCTGTTGGTTCTGGGCTGCTACGCACATACTGATTGGCTTGCCTGTGAACGCCTTGGTACCCAAACCTGATACCGCCGTAACACCCAAACCGATACCTACTCCAGTGGCACAACCTGAAGCTGTCCCAACAAACACAGCCGCCCAATCAACCGCGAGTCAGCACGGGCCGGGTAAATACACAGGCGCCCTACTTGCCTTTGTATTTGCAGCGAGCTCCTTTGTTGGGATGGGTTTAATGACACATATGCCGCGCATGCTGGAAGGGATAGGCGTACCACTCGCTACCGCCTTCGCAATTGGCGCGTTTGTCGGGCCCTCGCAAGTGTTGGGTCGCCTACTAGATTTCTTTTTTATGCGACGCTGGCATCCATTGATTAGCGCCCGGATCGCGGCGTTTGCACACCCTGTCGGCGCAACACTCCTGATGATCTTTGGCGCACCCGTTGCCGCGCTCTTTGTCGTCTTGCATGGGCTGGGCAATGGGATTCTAATTATTTCACGCGGCACTTTGCCACTGGCTATCTTTGGGACACGCGGCTACGGCCAACGGCAAGGCTGGCTGATGATGCCCTCTAAGTTTGCACAAGCGGCTGCACCCTTTTTATTTGGTCTAGCCGTGACTGAATGGGGTTCTGGAGCCTTGTGGCTATCAGGCGGACTGGGTATCGGAATCTTTGCTGCGCTGTGCCTCATCTCTAGCAAGTACCAGCCAGACTAAACAAACGACATATAAACATGAGCAATCAATCTACTGACGCAATTCGCACCACACCGTTACACAAAAAAGATTTTTCTTTTTTTGAAGCCGTCACGCTACGCTGGGCAGACAACGATGCCTATGGACATATCAATAATGCCCATTACTACTCATTTTTTGACACGGCAGTCGATGCGTTCTTACTGCATCACAACTTACGGCCTTATATTTCTGGTGTGTATCAGACCTTAGTCGTTGCTTCCGAGTGCCGCTACTTCACTCAAGTTTCTGCGCCTGGCACCATTCAAGTGGGAGTGCGTCCTGGTCGTCTTGGTCGCAGCTCGATCACATACGAAGTCGCTGTTTTTACAGATGACGCTGATCAGGCTGCAGCACAAGGCCTCTTTGTGCACGTTTGCGTGGATAAGCAATCGCAACGTCCCGAGGCACTGCCTGTCCCATTCCGTGATGAGATCGACAGACTGAGAGCAGTTTGATCCCAGTCTGCAGGGTTCGCGTGCTACTGGCGCTCGATACCTGAAATCTTCACCAGTTCGCCCCATAAGTCGTAGTTCTGCTTAACGAACGCACCAAAGTCGGCGGGCGTTGGACTCATCACGACCTCTGAACCAAGCGCGACAAGTTTTTTACTCGTCTCTGGATCTTGCAAGGCACGATTCAGGGCGGCATGAATCTTGTCCACAACAGGTTGTGGCGTGCCCTTCGGTGCAAACATCCCAATCCATGCGCCCAGATTAAAGTCCTTAATCCCCTTCTCTTCGAGCGTGGGTATTGCAGGATCCATCTCAGCGCGTCGGCTTGTGCTCACTGCCAGCGCGTTGAGCCGACCAGACTTGTAATGAGGATGTACAGTGACCATCGTATCGAAGGTGGCATCGACGTTCCCGCCAATCACATCCGCTTGTGACTGCGAGCTACCTTGATACGGAACGTGAACCATTTTTAAGTTAGCTTTGGTTAACAACATCAGCATGACAAGATGACTCGTTGTGCCATTACCAATCGACGCATAGGTTAATTTGTCAGGGTTGGCACGCGCATAGTCGACGAACTTCTCGAACGTATCCAAGCCTTTTGTCTTGTTCGTGACGAGCATCATGGGTAACCAAGAGGTCTGTCCAATAGGGACAAAGTCCTTTAGCGGGTCATAAGGTAGATTCTTAAACAGGTGGGCTGCAGTGTTCATCGGCGCCGTTGCGCTCAACAACAGGTTGTATCCGTCAGGCTTAGTTTTAGCGACCTCCGCTGGAGCGAGTGTTCCGCCCACGCCAGGTTTGTTGCGCACGATAATTGGCTGACCAAGATCTTTGCTCATTTTTTCGCCAAGAATTCTGGCGATTGAATCGGTCGATGTTCCTGGAGGGAAACCCACATGAATCGATATAGGCTTATCAGGGAACTGTACTTGCGCCACGGCACTCTGCACGCCCAATAATCCTAGTGCAATTGCCAGCACCGCGTTCGATACCGATTTTTTTAACTTGATCACTTTTATCTCCCAGCTCAGTTTTTCTTATATGTTTCTTTGAAGCACACAATTATGCTCTTTTTCCGCCTTTGTCGACAGCGCGCCGCCGTAAAAGGTAAGATTGACAGCATTGAATTCGTTGTATCAAAAAAGGATTATTGAGACATGTCACACGTTGTCACCAGAGAGCAAGCTCTCAGCGAGCGTCACTATTACAAGCTCCCGAATGGAACCGAAACTTGGGTCTCCTCGTGCGTGGGCGTCAACTCTGTCGAGCGTCGCGCAAAGGGCTTGCCACCTCGCGCGCCTGAAGCTTTCCCACCACCACTAGAGCCAATCGCATTCTTGGTGGAGCAAGCCGCCCACTCCTCGATTCCGGGCCACTACCATCAGGCAGATCAATTCCAAGTATTCGTGTCTGGCGAAGGAAAGTTTGGGATCAAGCCAATCGAAGGGATGACGGTTCACTACGCGATGGCATTTACGCCCTACGCACCCATACATGCCGAAGGCACAAACGTGGAGTACTACACGCTGCGCAATGGCTGGGACCCTGGTGCACGCTGGATGCCTGAGCACAAGGATGCACTCAAAGGGAAAACAAAATCCTATCGGCACGGGTTGGGATTGATTCCAGCGTTGATCGGGGACGCCGAAGGCCCAAAGAATATTGACGGCATCAAGACACACGCTGTTGTCCCTGCCGAAGCGGACGGACTCCTCGCGACGCTCTACCAAACAACCTCTGCGCAGACTATTGCAGGTCCTGCACCAGACACCGGCCGTGGTCAGTACTGGATGGTGTTGCGCGGCACCTGCACCATTAATGGCGAGAATGCAGCCGAGCGTTCATTGATTTTCATCGCACCAACCGACAAAGCGCCTGTCGTCCAATCCTCCAGCACAGGCGTAGCGATTATGTGTATGCAGTTTCCCAAGCGCGAAGGCACTGCCTAACCGTGAAGATACTCAAAAAAATTGTCTGTATCGCGAGCGTATGCGCAGCAGGTCTGAGCCTGACTCCGGTCCACGCGCAGTCTGCGAACGCTCCGATTCGCATGATTGTGATCGTTGCCCCAGGCGGTAGTGCCGATGCCATGGCGCGCATGGTCGGCGAGAAACTCGGAACGGCATTCAAGACGAGTGTCGTTGTCGAGAACAAGCCTGGCGCTGGTGGCAACCTTGCTACGCAACTCGTTGCTAAAGCTGCACCGGACGGCACGACACTGCTTGTCACCGCAAACAACCATACGATTAATCCGACTCTTTTTGCAGATGCAGGGTATAAGCTGACGGATCTAGAGCCAATCGCGGATCTTATGTGGGGTCCAAGCGTGATTGTGGTTCCGGCTAACTCACCGTACACCTCCTTCGACCAACTCCTTGCTGATGCGAAGAAGCGTCCTAACGCGATTGCCTATGGCAGTGCAGGTATTGGCACACCCAGCCACATTGCTGGCGAGTTGCTCAATCAAGCCGCAGGTATCAAGCTGACGCATGCTCCGTATCGGGGATCTGGCCCATCGCTTACTGACCTGGCTGGCGGACAAATCCCGGTCGTGTTGTCCTCACTCGTCGCAGCAATGCCCTTGATCAAGTCCGGCAAAATTCGCCCACTCGCTGTGACCTCGCAGAAACGTTGGCGCGGCGCAGAAGACATTCCTGCTGTCGCTGAGTTTGGCTTGCCGACGTATGAACATTTGACGTTTATTGCTCTGATGGGCCCAAAGGGACTGACCGATGCTCAAATTAAATCTCTGAGCGATAACGTGATGATGGCTCTACAAGATGAGGCCGTACGTGCGCGTGTGGCTAGCCTCGGGGGAGAGGTCGGTCATATGAATGCTGCAGCATTCAAGAGCTACATCAATAAGGATTATGAAATTTCTGCAAACATCGTCAAACTGACTGGAATGAAAGCAGAGTAAACAGAACACACAGCCCTTACAAAAGGCTGTGTGTCATGACAGATTAACGTCCCTTGAACTGCGCTGGACGTTTCTCCATAAAGGCAGTGCGGCCCTCTTTGAAGTCTTCACTCGCGAAGCAGTTCTTCACCATCTGTACGGCTCGCTCCATATCCTGCTCATCAGGATGCGCACACACTTGGCGAATATTGAATTTGCTTGCGGCAACGGTTAAGGGCGCGTTTTCAGCGATCATCTTGGTGTATTGATCCACCACCGCATCAATTTCATTACCGGCACACACACGCGACACAAAGCCCATCCGCAAAGCATCTGCTGCATCAAAACGGCGAGCCGTTACAAAGATATCCGTCGCATTCGCTAAGCCGATGATATCTGTAAAGCGCTTGATGCCTTTATGCCCATATCCCAAGCCTAGCCGAGCCGCAGGCATTCTGAACGTTGCATCCTCGGAGCAAATGCGGATATCGCAGGCAGCAGCCAAACCTAAGCCCCCACCGAAACAAAACCCGCGGATCTTGCCAATAACCGGCTTGGAACATTCAACGGGTGCAACCATGGAGTCGGCCACCGCATTCTCGTAATCCTGCTGAGTCTTCTCCGAGCTACGTAACTTATCGAACTGTGAAATATCCGCACCCGACACAAACGCCTTGTCGCCCACGCCGGTGATCACGATGACTCGAACTTCGGGGTCCGCATCAAAGGTTCGAATGGCTTTTGGCAGATCCGTCCACATCTGAACCGACATCGCGTTCATCTTAGTGGGGTTAGAAATTGTGATTGTGCCAACAGCACCATTTTTAGCGGTCAAAATCTCGGCCATGAGAGGCTTCTCCAGTTATAGTTGTTCACACGGTAGTATCCCTTGCAATAATACCGAAAGCAACTTATAAAACCGACTTGAGCCCATAAAAACAACTAGGCCAGATCTAATTTTTCGCAATCCTCTTCTGATTCATTTCCATAAAAGCCATGTCAAAAATTCAAGCTTCATCTGCCCTGTCCAACCTTAAGGTTCTAGACATGTCCCGTGTTCGTGCGGGTCCGAACTGCGTTCGTCTCTTGGCTGATTTCGGCGCGGACGTCATCCGTATCGAGCCACCCAAAGGTGTCGACCCCAACGAGGGCATGTTCGCCGCCAACCGCGAGGGGGGTGATTTTCAAAACCTCAACCGCAATAAGCGGGCAATGACCTTGAACCTAAAGAAGCCAGGTGCGCTGGAAGTAATGATGCGCTTAGTTAAGACAGCGGACGTTGTCGTAGAAAACTGGCGCCCGGATATTAAAAAGAAACTTGGCGTGGATTACGAATCACTGGCGAAGGTGAACCCGCGTATCATCCTCGCAAGTATCTCTGGTTATGGTCAAGAAGGTCCCTACTCATCGCGTCCTGGTTTCGATCAGATCATGCAAGGCATGGGCGGACTCATGTCAGTGACAGGCATTCCGGGTCAGGGGCCAGTCCGTGCAGGTTTGGCGGTCGCTGACATGAGCGCAGGGCTATATGCAGGGATTGGTATTTTGACTGCACTGCTCGAACGCGAACGCTCAGGCAAGGGTCAGTGGGTTCATGCCTCACTATTGCACGCGCAGATCGCCATGATGGATTTTCAAGCAGCGCGCTACCTCAATGAAGGTGATGTTGCAGGCCAAGCCGGTAACGACCACCCCACTTCAAGCCCGATGGGTCTGTTTGAAGCCAGTGACGGTGTATTCAACCTAGGTGCATCAGGACAAGGTAACTGGGTACGCTTGTGCGAGTTAATGCAACATCCAGAATGGTTGAACGATCCTGACTTCGCCAACGAAAAAACGCGCGCAGTGAATCGTGCAAAGTGCAACAAAGTATTGAATGAAGTCTTCCGCACAAAGACCGTCGCTCACTGGGTCGAAGCGCTAAATAACGCGGGTGTGCCAGCTGGTCCGGTCTATAACGTTCCGCAGATGTTCGCAGACGAACATGTGAAACAGTCGAACATCTCTAAGATGGTCAACGACAAAAACGGTAAGCAGAAAGGCTTCATCACACAGCCAGCTGTATTGAGCCGCACCCCTGCTGATGTTGTTACGACGGCCCCACAGTGGGGTGAGCATACCGACGAGGTGTTAGCCGAGGTGGGTTACTCGGCCGACGAAATCGCCAAGTTCCGTGAACAAGGCGTGGTCTAGACAAGTTTTCTTGCCTAGACCTAGCGTGAATTACGCTTCGTCGATGATGGGGTTGGACAAAATGCCAATCCCATCAATCTCAATTTCGATCGTATCGCCCTGCTTCATGAATACCGGCGGCTTTCTCGCATAACCAACACCAGCCGGCGTTCCGGTGATCACAACGTCACCTGGCTCCAACGTCATGCACTCAGTGATCAGCACGAGCGTTTCGACGATACCCCACAAAAAGTTTTTGGTATTCGCGTCCTGCATGATCTGTCCGTTCAGACGCGACTGAATCCGCAAGCCATCGGCTGCACGGGGTAGCTCATCGGGCGTCACCAGCCAAGGACCAAACGCACCAGTACCGTCAAAGTTTTTGCCAATCGTCCATTGCGTCGACTTACGCTGATAGTCACGCAAACTTCCATCATTGAAAGCGCTGTAGCCCGCGACATAGTCCAATGCATTCTGCTCTGTCAGGTGACGCGCACGCTTGCCGACTACAAAAGCTAATTCAGCCTCATAGTCGAACTTGTCTGAGGCCTTCGGACGAATCATAGGTGCCAGATGGCCAACCATTGAGCTTGGTCCTCGCATAAAAAATGCTGGATATTCCGGACGCGCATGCCCTCCCTCTGCCGCATGATCTGCATAATTCAAGCCGAGACAAATAATTTTGCTGGGCTTATCTACCAAAGGAATGAAATTTATACCTGCTAAAGGTTGAATCACGGCATTTGAGGCTTTGGCCAATTGTCCTACACGCTCCATTGCGCCCGCGGTTTCAATGATTTCAAGCAAACTTTTGGGCAGTGCTGCATCTGTTGCAGCCACATCAATAAACTCTTTGGCGTCAGGCGCTCGCAGCAAACCTACTCGCTTCTGCTTGTTTTTATCTTGGTAACTAAATAAGCGCATGTTGTGCTCCGTTGTTAAACATACAGAAACTGCAATCTATCAGAATATCGATCTTGAGCACAGCCCGCTCAAGCCATCCACAGCCAAATACCAACGATGATTCCCAGCCCGATGCGGTACCAGGCAAACACGCGGTAGGTATGTCTTGAAACAAAGGCCAACACTGCACGCACAACCAACAGCGCACACAAAAAAGCGCTGATAAAGCCGACTGCAATCGCAAGCATGTCCTGCTGACTCAACAAACTGGCGTGTTTATAGGTGTCGTATAGCGCAGCCGCAAGCATTGTCGGCATTGCCAAGAAGAACGAAAACTCTGTCGCGGTTTTACGTTGAATACCCGAAAGCATGCCACCAATGATGGTCGCCCCGGAGCGCGATGTACCTGGCACCATCGCCAAGCATTGTGCGCACCCAACTGCGAGCGCCTGCTTCCAACTAATCTGCTCAAGCGTACGTGCCTGAGGGCGAGCTTCCAATGCCGCGCCCTCCGCAGGAGAACGGCGACGCTCTACCCACAACATAATGAACCCTCCCAACACAAGCGTGATCGCGACCACCCCCGGATGAAAGAAGAGCGCCTTGATCATTTTAATGAACAAGAGGCCAATGACGGCAGAAGGCAAAAAAGCGATGATTAAATTACGTGTGAAAGCCACTTCAACGGGATCTAAACGCAGCGTACCCATCAACATTTGAACAAGACGCTGACGGAATATCCACATCACCGCCAGGATCGAACCTAATTGAATGACGACTTCAAACACCTTCGCGTCATCGGATTCAAAGTTAATCCAGTTCCCAAACAAAATTAAATGCCCGGTGCTCGATATCGGCAAAAACTCCGTGATGCCTTCCAGTACGCCTAAGAAGAACGCTTTCAGTAAATAAATCGTTTGCTCATTCATAAAAATCTACAAAACGTTTAGTGAAGTTATGGTCTAGGACTTGAAAAAGTCTGATGCGAGACATACTTTCCATCCGGCGTTACGCGTGCCACTACGATGTCACCCACACCAATCGCCTGACCCGTGAAGGCCTCGATATTGACGTGATGTGTCACATAAATGAGCGGCTGCTTTGGATAGGCTTTTAGATTTGAAGCAATGAGGCTTTGAAGGGCACGGTTCTGCGCATCTCGCTGACTCATGTCGTCAAAAAAAGAACCAAGCGCAGGTTCGACCCTGACAGGTCCCTTGTTCATCAAGGTGGCGGTATCCATACAACGACACCACGCACTACTAAACATCTTTGCGCTCTGCACTTTGCGATCTGCCAACCACTGACCGATCGCGACAGATTGTCGACGTCCATATTCACCCAAATTACGCTGCGTCGCGCACTGATCAAGCTTGTAACCTGCGGGATCGCCCACGCCAGGCGCGTCGGCATGCCGAATCATCATCACATGCTGACCATCTGTCAGGTCACTGAGTAAGTCAGCGCGGGCTATACCAGCCAAGCTCAACATACTGACTATGACAACAACTAATTTCAGCACAACATTTTTTACGTATAGTTTGAACATAATGGAATTGCCAACGTTTTAGGACTTGCGCTCAAACTGCCGCAACTGTTTTGAATACCAGAATGGAGACACGGCCAAAATGACGTTCATCATCGAAAAAATAATGCTGGCCTTATATCCACCTGAAAAATCATAGATCAAACCAGAAATCATTGCGCCCGCTGCTGCCCCTAGGGACATACATGCGTAAATCGCACCATAAATTGTCGCGACTCCATTGCGGGGGAAAAGCTTTGTACATAAACCCGAGACAATTGGACCTCGCGCACCTTGAGCAATACCGAAAAATATAATGAATGCCATCAGTAACCACTGGGACGGAAAATACATTAATCCTAGCAAGGCGCAGAGCCCAATAGAAGTACATGTAAACGTGAGTGTCGCGGTCCATCGGGCGCCGAGTCGGTCTGCTAGGCGCCCCGCGGAACTCACCCCAAGCACCGATAAAATCCCCGCAATACCAAAAGAGCTAGCTGCCTCCAGCGCAGTGAATCCAACGCTGACCAAGTAGGGAATGATCTGCACCGTCACGGTGTAGACCACCACAGAGGTAAAAAAGAATGCTTGGGCTAATGCCCAAAATCCTGTGGTCTTCATCGCACCGAGCAATGGAGATCCCGAAATCGTCATCGGAGGGATGCGCACAGCTGCGGCTTGTCGCGTGGCCCCATCTGGTTCAATACGTCGACCCGCTTTGATAATGGACCAAGGTAGCGCTAATACCAAAGGCAATAACGCAACCAGTATCCCGCCTAGTGTGTAGTAAGCGTTACGCCATCCAATCACTTCATTGAGGTACTGGGCAAACGGAACAATGACGAGGGTGCCCGCACCAAAACCTGCATACGCAATGCCTATGGCAGTGCTGGTATTGTGCGGAAACCATCGACCGATCAAACTTGCGGAAGGGACCATGCCCAGCGCGCTCACCCCGATACCACCCGCGATGCCAACACAGAGATGAAACTGCCAGAGCTGCGAAAGATTACCTGCAAGCAAATACCCGATGCCTAGGCTAAGCAACCCCAACAAATACACGAAACGGGGTCCACGACGATCAAACAGCATACCGATGAACGGCGCAGACAATCCATTAGCAATGTTGTAGATTGAGTACACGCTCGCAAGCTCTGAGCGTGTCCAACCAAACTCCTTTTCAAGCGGCAGCAGAAACGTCACATAGGCGTCCCCTACTCCGCGACCAAGCATATTGAATAAAAAACAAATCAACAGCACGATCACTGCCATCCTGACATCGGATGGGCGTTGATGCGTCATGCTGGTCGGCACTTCATGAAGCCAGAGCGACGACAAATACAAACGATCTCATCGCGCTGATTGATGCCTCGGTGCTCAAACTCAACAATTCCTGCATCCCCGCGCGATTTGCTCAAACGCTTCGACACGATTGTGGTTTCCACACGAATGGTGTCGCCATAGAAAACGGGATGCGGGAAACGTGTGTCGGTCATACCAAGGTTTGCGATTGTCGTACCCAAGGTGGTCTCACCCACCGTGATCCCAATGACCAATCCAAGGGTGAACAAACTGTTGACCAGGATTTGACCGAACTCCGTCTTAGACGCAAACTCTTTATCTAAGTGCAGAGGTTGTGGGTTCATAGTTAAGGTGGAGAACAAAACGTTGTCCATCTCCGTGACCGTACGGGTCATCGAATGCTTAAACACCTGACCCACTTCAAACTCTTCGAAATACAAACCTGCCATCGCATTCTCCTAATAAGACTTGGGCAAACCAAGCACGCGCTCTGCAATAAAACACAACACGAGTTGTGGGCTGACTGGTGCGATTCGGGTAATTAAGACCTCTCGCAGGTAACGCTCAACGTGATATTCCTTGGCGTAGCCGAAACCTCCATGGGTCATCACTGCTGTCTGGCAGGCATTGAAGCCTGCCTCGCCTGCTAGATACTTTGCCGCGTTCGCTTGCGCACCACATGACTCACCCTTATCAAAGAGCGTTGCAGCTTGCATCACCATCAAATTTGCGGCTTCAAGCTCCATCCAGCACGCCGCTAGCGGATGCTGAATACCCTGATTTTGACCAATGGGCCGGTCAAACACGACACGCTCTCTTGCGTAATTAGTCGCACGCTTGAGTGCAACCTTCCCTAGACCAACACCCTCTGCAGCGATCAAGATACGTTCGGCGTTCATCCCGTGCATGATGTACTGAAAGCCCTTACCCTCCTCGCCAATACGATCAGCCACAGGGACTTTTAAGCCATCAATAAACAGCTCGTTTGAATCAACAGCCTTGCGACCCATTTTTTCAATTTCATGCACTTTGATGAAGTTGCGATCAAAGTCTGTATAGAACAAGCTTAGGCCGTCTGTATGCTTTTTTACTTCTTCAAGAGGTGTCGTACGTGCAAGGATCAGCATTTTTTCGGCGACCTGCGCCGTCGAAATCCAAACCTTTGTGCCGCTCAAGATATAGTGATCGCCCGACCGCTCTGCTTTAACTTTCAGCTGTGTCGTGTTCAGACCAGTATTGGGCTCGGTCACGGCGAAACAAGCGCGCTCGGCACCCGACACCAACGGCGGCAACATCCGTCTTTTTTGCTCTTCGGTTGCAAACTGCACGACAGGATTCAGACCAAAAATATTCATATGCACGGCGGAGGCGCCACTCATCCCCGCGCCGGACTCACTGATGGTCTGCATCATGATCGCCGCCTCGGTAATGCCGAGTCCTGATCCGCCGTATGCTTCAGGAATACAAATACCAAGCCAACCGTCTTTGGCAAGCGCTTGGTGAAAATCCTGCGGAAATCCGCCGTGCTTATCTCGTTCAAGCCAATACTGGTCATCGAAGCGTTCGCAAATCTTAGCGATCGCCTCGCGAATGGTTTCTTGTTCTTGCGATAGTGAAAAGTCCATGACTACACCTCAATATCAATACGACAAATGCTATTTTGAATCCGGTACAAGCGTGACACCCTGGCTCAACATGTCAGTAATTTGCTGCTCTGTATACCCGAGCTCACGAAGAACTTCGATACTGTGCTCGCCCAGCCGCGGCGCGTGGCGTCCGCGCTCAGGCTGGCTGGCTGTCCACGTTGTCGGCACATCCACCATTCGAATGCGACCTTCGGTCGGATGTTCTTCCCATTTGAAAAATTCGATCGCACTTAAATGCGGATCGTCAAAGATCGTCTCCAGGGAGTGCAAAGGCATCGTGGGAATATCGGCGAGTTCTAGTAACTTTAGCCACTCTTCGGTCGTACGCTCCAAAAATATCTTGGCGACGAGACCTTGCAGATCATTAATATGCTGCGTGCGCACGCTTAGATTTTTGAATCTAGGATCTGTTTCAAAAATCTCAGACTTTCCAATCGCACTAAAAAATGATGCCCATTGCTTGTCGTTATAAATGACAGCACAAACATATCCATCGGACGTCTTGTACGGACGGCGCTCTGACGCAAGCAAGCGGGGATAGCCAGGTGGACCATTGGGTGGATCAAACGTTTGACCACCAATATGATCACTCAGCAAATGACTAATCATCGTCTCAAACATCGGGATATCGATCCGCTGTCCGACACCCGTCTTCTCGCGGTGATAGAGCGCCGCGCACAACGAAGTCGCGGCGTACAAGCCAACAGTTCGATCAACAATATTTGAAGGGACATAGCGAGGTACGTCTGACCCCGCTTGTTGGATCAAAGAAGGTAAGCCAATCGCCCCCTGAATCAAATCATCAAAGGCCGGCTTATGTCCATACGGACCATCTTGACCAAAACCAAAAGTACCTGCGTACAAAATACGCGGATTGATTTTCTTTACCTCTTCATACCCAAGACCTAGTCTAGCCATGGCCTGTGGACGAACGTTATAGAGGAGAATATCTGCCGTGGCGATCAGCTTCTTGATAGCCTCAAGCCCCTCGGGCTTCTTAACATCTAACACCATGCCGCGCTTGCTGCGATTGACATGAAGATACAACGAACCCATGCGGGGATGTTGCATAGGACCGACGTCTCGCACCATATCACCAGACGGAGATTCGACCTTGATGACATCCGCCCCCATGTCGCCTAGCAACTGGGCAGCATAAGGGCCCATCAATATTGCAGTCATATCGACTACACGTATACCTTTTAGTGGACCACTCATTCTCTTGCGACCTCTTGATACTTAAGCCAACTGTGCGGCAGCGATAATTTTTTTTGCTAGCCGCAGGTGCGGCATATCCAGCATTTTTCCATCAAGCGTTGCCACACCCACCTTGCCACTGCTGGCGAAAGCCGCAACCACCTTTTTCGCCCACTCTTGTGTAGCAGCGTCTGGCGTCATCGCTTGATTTATAACGGGGACTTGACCAGGATGAATCGCCGCCTTCGCTGAGAAGCCGTCACGATAGGCACGGCGTGTTTCACGCGCGAGCGCTTCTGCATCGTTGATGACTGTTGGGACTGTATCAATTGCAGGGACCCCTGCAGCGGTTGCGGCGAACAAGCAAAGCGAGCGCACCAGATTGAAGGGAGAAGTCCATTCGCCAGAACCGTCATCCTCTTTATTGGTGAGCGCCCCAATATCACCCGACAAATCCTCCGCACCCCACATCATGCCGGTTAAGCGTGGAGTCGCGCCGCGATATTCATTCAACCCAGCGAGTGACTCAGCATTTTCGGTCACAATCGCGATGATCGAGGTTTGATCCTCTCCTTGTGGATAAAGATGTTCAAACGCTTCAAGATATGCAGATAACAATGCTAGATCTTTCGCACCGCTGGCTTTGGGCAATACGACACCATCTGGTCTGCAACGCATCACCGCAGCAAGGTCGGCGAGCGTCATACCGGTTCCGAGCGCGTTAACGCGCACATACAATTTTGGCGTCGCGACTTTACTTTCCTTGGTGTGCGTTAAAAACTTAACCAACTCATCACGACCGTCCTGCTTGCGCGCCATCGACACTGCATCTTCGAGATCAAAAATCAGGACGTCTGCGCCGCTTTGCAAAGACTTCTCGAGTTTGCGCGAACTGTCAGCAGGCACAAAGAGTAGGGATCGCATCTTAATTCTCCGTTTTTCCAAGCATAGACGTTGATCGTCTCTTTTTAACTATGCCTTCGAGTATAGCGTGACCAGATTGAGCGATAATTCACCGACTCACCCTCAGAGATTCGTCAGCGCTATGAGCAAAGTCCTCACACTCACAATGAACCCAACGCTCGAGGTTTCGACCACGATCGACAAAGTGGTGCACACGGACAAATTGCGTTGCACAGCAGCAAAAACACAACCTGGTGGTGGTGGCATCAATGTTGCACGGGTTCTGTCTCGGTTAAATCAAGCCACTTCTGAACTGTGCACAGCAGTCTATCCCGTGGGCGGCTTAACGGGCCAATTACTTGAACAAGCACTCAGCACCGAACCACTCATAAATTGTCCGATCAAAGTGAATGGTGACACGCGCCAAGCGTTTTCTGTACACGAAACGACAACCGGCCATGATTTTCGCTTCCTCTTGCCCGGGGCCCACTTAAACGAGCAAGAATGGACTGCCTGCTTGGACAAGATTTTGTCGCTGACTCAACAGGGTGACACGGTCGTGGCGAGCGGCAGCTTACCTCCGGGCGTACCTGACAATATTTTCGCCACGCTCGCTTACGCCTTAAAAAATAAAGGTGCACGTCTTGTAGTGGACAGCTCAGGCGTTCCCCTCAAATTGGCGCTCGAAGCGGGCGTACACCTTGTCAAACCTAGCCTGCGCGAACTTGAGGAGCTGACGGGCAAATCCCTCGAAGACGAAACACAATGGCGTGCAGCAGCAATAGGTCTAGTAGAGACGGGCAAGGCACAAATCGTTGCGCTATCGCTCGGGGATGCGGGTGCGTTCGTGGCGACTGCCTCTCAGACCTTCAGAGCACAAGCAATCCCCATCGAGATCGTCACCACGGTCGGGGCGGGAGATAACTTTGTGGGCGGTTTCGTCTGGGCCATGGACCGAGGCGAGACGATTGATCGCTGCCTCGCCTACGGACTGGCCTGCGCTGCGTCGGCACTAACGAATCGCAACTCGAACATTTGCGAGCCCACCGTGATGCGCGCGCTTTACCCCAAAGCACACATCGTCAGAGAAACTTAGCTTGTCTTGGGGCCAGTGTAATACTTCGGCCACATCTGCTGAATCACCTGCGTGTGGCTAGCATAGGCGTAGCAACTATCTACTTTCAAAGGCCTACCGTTAGCATCAACAGGGTCTGGGCGCGTTCGAGTGACAGGCCATAACGCTTGATAAGCGGCCGTGGCCATCGGTCCAAGCAGTTCCATCATGTGTGTGCACCCAGCAGCGCCCTTTAGGTGTCCACGTACGATCTTGCTCCAACCCGCCCCGATCCGCTCTCCTTTCAACTTGGCAAGCGTCGGAGGCGCTTCTTTACAAACCCCGAACGGTGTCGCGTCTGAGGATGCGGCCACGTCGTGAATGAGAAACTGATCGTCAATTACCAGGCGAACCCAGATATCGTGAATATGCTCGCCCGCTGGCTTTTCAACTTTGGCAAGCGGCGCCATAAACGGAATAGGCTTTGTGTCTTCCACCCGGCCTTCTATGTCGTACAGACCATCAGCTCGTCGGTAGGCACGCATGGTGATGTGCCGAGTATGGATTTCTTCGCGTTCAACGGTAGGTGCTAAAGGCACGGCAAACCTCTCTTTTAGAAGAAAAGATTTTACGGGTTTCCTCTTGAATACCGCGCCCACTAAGCAGTGCTTTACTCCGAATCACGCCGAGCCAAGAACCTCTCGCACGCGGTGGGGTTAATCAGTAATATCAATCGAAATTCTCTCGCTTAGCCATCAAACCAGTTCGCCTCCTTGGGCTTTATATGGCCTCATTCTTGCAGACCTTCACCAACGTGCGTCGCGACGAGCTCCCCCGCACGCTCATGGCAGGGCTTTTTTTCTTTTTTGTACTGAGTGCCCTCATGGTCGTTAGACCCGCGCGTGAAGCGCTGGGCATGCAGCGCGGAATAGAAGCGATTCGTTGGCTCTTTTTCGGTACGCTTTTTGTAACGCTATTAGTCAATCCAGTTTTTGGATGGTTGGTGAGTCGATTTAAGCGCCGGGTCTTTATCGCCACCACTTATCTTTTTTTTGCGATGGGCCTAGTCGGCTTTCATTTATTGATCGTGCTCGGTCCGACACACGTCGGCGAGATCAGTGGTCAAGTTTTTTATGTTTGGTTTAGCGTATTCAATCTTTTTGCAACCATGCTCTTTTGGGCGCTCATGACAGACAGCTTCACCAACGAACAGAGCGAGCGTCTATTCGGCGCGATTTCTCTAGGTGGAACACTCGGTGCGATGTTTGGACCGTGGCTGGCCAGTCAGTTAGCGAAACCCTATGGCACGGCAAGCCTCCTCCTCGTCGCAGCTGGTTTTCTTGTGTTAGCCACATTGTGCGCTTGGTGGATAACAAAACTTCGCGGGGTATCCCCCGCGGATGAAACGACAACACTTTCGAACACATCCAACAAACACGATAGTGAACATCCAATCGGAGGAAACGCATGGGCGGGGCTTGGTGCAGTGCTGCGCTCCCCCTTCTTGCTAGGGATATCCGGCTACGTGCTGATTCTCGCGGTTGTCGCCACACTACTCTACTTCACACGCTTACAAATGGTCGCTGTCCTGGCTCTGGATACCGACACACGCACCGAAACCTTCGCGCGTATCGATTTCTACACACAAGTTGCCACCTTTGTGTTGCAAGGTTTTCTCACGAGCCATTTGATCAAGCGCTTTGGCATCGCCTTCACGATGGCACTACTTCCTTTGACCGTTGCCCTCGGCTTTATCGGCCTAGCCGTGATTGGCTCACTCGCCGCATTGATTGCGGCAGAAGCGAGTTTTAAGGCCGTACAGCGTGGCGTCATGCGTCCTGCACGCGAGACACTCTTTACAAATACTGCACGGGAAGACCGTTACAAAGCCAAAGCATTTATCGACACCTTTGTTTACCGAGGCGGCGATGCGCTTGGCGCTCAAACAGAAGGTTTACTAAAAAGTCTAGGCATGGGTCTTGCAGGGCTCGCTTGGTTCGCGATACCGCTCGCGGCTCTGTGGATGATCCTGGGAATCTGGCTTGGAACCACGCCAAAAAATCGCTCACGCTGAGCTTTCTCAGCCACAATTAAACACACCGTTCACTTCCTTTTTGCGCAGGAGCTCTAAATGATGAATCGACGTACATGGCTACAAACCGCCGTTGCCGCCACTGGAACCGCTATCCTCCCGACATCATGGTCACAAAGCCTTGCAGGTGCAGATCAACTCATCACCCGAGCCATCCCAACAACGGGGGAGCGCCTGCCAATCATCGGGCTCGGAAGCTCCGCAACGTTCGCGCAAGTCGCTCGCACAGAAGATCATGACGCCCTCAAAGCGGTACTCGCAAAAATGACGGAACTGGGCGGAAAGCTATTCGATACCGCACCGAGTTACGGCGCGTCAGAGGAAGTCGCCGGAAAAATCGCTCAGGAACTTGGTATCAACAAGAAGCTGTTCTGGGCAACGAAACTGAACGTCGCACCACGTGGCGGCAAAGCAGAGGTCGAGGCAGCACGCAAGCAACTCGAGGCCTCCTTCAAGCGCATCGATCGCCCCGTTATTGACCTGATTCAAGTCCACAACATGGGCGACATCGCAACCCAACTCCCCATTTTGCGTGAAGCCAAGCAGCAAGGCCGTATCCGGTACCTCGGCATCACTACGACTTTCGAAAACCAATACGCTGAGCTCATCGACACGATGCGCACACAACAAGTGGACTTCATTGGCACCAATTACGCAATCGATGACTTATTTGCAGAAAAAACTATTCTGCCTCTCGCTAAAGAGCGCGGCATCGCTGTCTTGGTGTATGCGCCCTTCGGTCGTGCTCGTCTGTGGGCTCGCGTGAAAGGACAACAAGTGCCTGACTGGGCGAAGGAGTTTGACGCAACAACTTGGGCTCAATTCTTTCTAAAATTCGTGGCTAGTCATCCGACCGTCACCTGCATTACACCCGCTACGAGCCGCGTTGCAAACATGGTGGATAACATTAGCGGCGGCATCGGCAAACTGCCTGATGAAGCGATGCGCAAGCGCATGATTGAACATATCAATAATTTGCCGAACGCCTAGCCTCTAGAAAGAGAGCAATAGGGCACATTGTGCTAAATTCTCTTAGCTAGCCTAGCCTTGCTAGGCCGGTGTCTTCCTTTGATAATTTGGCGCACAAGGCCTAATGTCCTTATTTAAACGTTCTGTCGTTTCTGAAATCACCAATCACACGAGTGTCGTCCTCTCGACGCTCATCGTTATTTGGTTAAGCGTGATCCTTGTCAGACTTTTAGGCGAAGCGGCTGCCGGACGTATTGGATCCGATGTCGTTGTCGGCCTCGCAGCGTTCACAACTATTGCTGCGCTACCAATTATTCTCGCGGTTTCGCTCTTTATCGGCGTGCTCACGACGGTTACGCGCAACTATCGTGAGTCCGAGATGGTGGTCTGGTTTTCAAGTGGATTGTCATTACTCAACTGGATTAACCCAGTCTTGCGCGTAGCGATTCCTGTCTCATTTCTCATCGCTTTTTTAACGCTCTATGGCACGCCCTGGGCGAACCGTCAGATTGGCGAGTACCGTGCTCGTTATGAGCTGCGATCAGATCTTTCCAAAGTGACTCCGGGGCAGTTCCTAGAAACAGAGAAAGGATCACGAGTATTTTTTGTGGAAGGTCCTGCCACACCAGATGGCCCGCTCGGACAAGTATTCATGCGCTTGATTGATCCAGATTGGTTCAGTTTAATCACATCAAACTCCGCCGATACTGTGATGCAAGAGAACGGCGATAAGTTTTTGGTATTGGGTCCCGGACATCGCTACGACTTTAAGCTGGGCACTCCGGAAATGCGGCTCGCAGAGTTCGATTCATTTGGTGCACGTATCGAGAGTAAAGACGGCGAAGCATCACTGAAGAAGGCGCGAGAAGAAACACTCAACAGCCGTCGCTCGCGACCCACCTCTTGGCTCATCAGTGACCGTGTACCAAGTTCCTCTGGACAGTTGATGTGGCGTGTCGCTCTACCAATGGCGGCGCTCAATCTTGCCCTAATCGCTATCCCCTTGGGCGCGGTGAATCCTCGCATCGGGCGCTCCGGCGACTTGCTGATGGCGGGCTTAGTTGCCATGCTGTACCTGAACCTCATCAACCTTTCACAAGGTTGGATCATCCACAGCAAACTATCCTTCGTTGTAGGAGTGTGGCTCGTGCATGCCATCTTTGCTGGCTGTACTCTCTTACTACTTTGGCATCGTTTAAGAATTAAAACCCCCAAGCCACCAACGGCGGCTCCGGCTTAATCCACACCAGTATCTAAAAAGCAAAACAAGGAAATTTCATGAGCGGACTTCAAAAGATTGACATTACGATCGGCAATGGCGCTGAAGCAGGCGCGGGCCAACACGTAACCGTCCACTACACCGGCTGGTTACACGATGCGAACACGGCAGGCAACAAAGGCGCGAAGTTCGACAGTTCCGTAGATCGTGGCGACCCCTTTGATTTTCCATTGGGCGCAGGACACGTCATCAAAGGCTGGGACGAAGGCGTAGCCGGCATGAAAATCGGCGGTAAGCGCACATTGATTATTCCCCCAGAGATGGGCTACGGCGCCCGCGGCGCCGGTGGTGTGATTCCACCAAACGCCACCTTGGTATTTGATGTAGAACTACTAGCGATCGGCTAATTAGGAGATACTCATGCAGCGAAACATTTTTTCAAAAATTCGTACGCTTGGTTTAGCAGGCCTCACAGCCGCGACCTTGATTGCAACCTCACCAGTGGGCGCACAGAGCGCTGCGAACTACCCTAACAAGCCGATTACCATTGTTGCACCGTTCGCACCTGGAACGCTCACGGACATTCTGACGCGCACGATTGCCAACAAACTTTCGATCGCATTGGGTCAACCAGTCGTGGCAGAAAACAAGGTAGGCGCTGACGGCAACATCGGTGCGGCATTTGTTGCGTCGGCTCCACCAGATGGGTACACACTCTTGGTAGGCGCAACGAGTATTGGCTCGATCAACGTATTGCTGCACAAAAATATCAAATACGACCCACAACGCGACTACGTTGGTATCACTAATCTGATTAGCGTACCTAACGTTCTCGTTATCGGATCGCACGTTCCCGCAAAAAATCTGAAAGAGTTGCTAGCCCTACAAAAACAAAAGAGCTTTAACTATGGCTCAAGTGGCGCCGGTGGCAGTATGCATTTGGCCGGTGAAATCTATAAAAAGATGGCCGGCGTTGAGATGGTCCACATTCCCTACAAGGGCACAACACCCGTCATCAACGACATCATTGGTGGCCGCGTTGAAATGATGTTCTGTAACTTGCCTGTCTGTTTGTCGTTGATTAAATCTGGCAAGCTGACGGCGCTTGGTGTCACCTCTGCCCAGCGTTCACCACTCTTACCGGACGTTCCAACTCTAGCCGAAGCTGGCTTACCAGGGTTTGATGTCAGCGGTTGGTTTGGCTTGTTTGCGCCTAAAGGCACACCGCCAGAAATTGTGGCGAAGCTCAACGCCGAAACCGTCAAGATCTTGAACGATCCTCAGTTCAAAGAGGAATTCTTGAGCAAGGGCGCAACAACAATCGGTGACTCCTCAGAGGCCTTCACCAAGTACGCTGCAGAAGAGCGCGTACGCTGGGCGAAGATCATTGAAGAAGCAAAGATTACGTTGGAGTAAGACCTCAGGCCGTCATGCCGCAGTCTTTCGCCTGACGTGCCTCAAACTGAATACAGCGCTCATCGTGCTTAAAGCCACGAATACCACCACGGACTGTACCGGGCTCACAGCTGCGGTACAGATCTCTCCAGCACTCCGGTAGCTGGTCGCTATCAGGTGGCGCAATCCACAACCGATACAGCAATCTTTTTTGCGCTGGATCCTCGTGATCCGTAAATTCTGTACGCGAGTGCAGCGTAACGTGGCTACTGATAATCTGCACGTCACCTGGCTCAAGCCACATCTCAAAGGCAATATCAGGTCGACGCATCACTTGGTCGAATTGTTCTAATGCGGCGTACTGCTCGGGCTTTAGCTGTTGTGCACCTTCAATCTTTTGCGCACTGCGCACGCGATTCCAGTTCCAACGACCAAACCACTTTCCCTTGCACTCCGAGAAAATCGGCATCATGACATAAGGGCCTTCATCAGGGGCTTGCTCGCCTTGGCGACTAAACGCTATGGGCTCGTACAACCACTTCGCATGTTCGGGATACTCTCGGATCATGACATCGTGACCCGCCATCGAACTACTAATAATTGTCTTGCCACCTGACAGAGCTTTGTTGAAGCAGCTCAAGAAAATAATGTCTGACGAATCCGTATGAAAATCCAAATCAGCGTTGGACGAATAGCCACGTCCAGTGCCTGTGCGATACGTCATACCTGCATCGCGCACAGCGGAGATGTATTGCGTTTCTTTACCCTGCGGGCGCGGAACGCCAGAATGCAGTCCAAGACCCCACGTTAAGATTTCAAATTGATGGGCTGTTAATTCCGCGCGTGGCAGACCTTTGATCAAGGCAACGCCTCGTCCTTGCTTCACCTCTTGCAAGGCAGCGTTAAGAATCTGCAAAGTCTTGGTCCATGCAAAATCAGCTGGACGATAATCAAAGAGACTTTTTGCGGGATCGGCTATCGCCACAACCGCCTTGATCATTTCCTGTCGCGATTGCTCGTCGACTCGAAAAATCCAACTCTGATCGCTCTGAAGATCGGCTGTACGCCAATTCGAAGGATGCTGTAAGGAAAGCATAGTCTCGTACCTGCCTTTTTATCTAATATTCGATTCTAAACAGCCAGCACACCGCTAGCTCCTAGCACCGCACCAATGCCCAGCAACCAGAACAAATTGATTTTGGTGCGCCACACAATAAGTGCCACAACTGCAGTCAACAGCCATAACGGCCAATCATGGACTCCATCAGTGTTCGCCGTCGCCAGCGACCATCCTGAAGCCACCATTAACGATGTCACGATTGGCCCCATCCCTTGCTTGAAAGCACGTACTGCTCTCAAGTCTCTATTGCGATGGACCCAGCTCGCTGTCACAAAGATTAAGGTCGAGCTAGGCACGAGAATCCCAATCATACTGAGAGTCGCTGCAAACAGCGCAGGACCAAAGCCCCCCGCATTCAAGCCAATATTCCAGCCAATCAAGGCAACAAACAAAACGTTTGGACCCGGTGCACCTTGCGCAATGACCACTGAAGCACTGAACTGAGCGTCTGTGAGCCACTGTTCTTGCGTCACCAGATGGTGGTAAATCTCAGGCAGCATCACCAAAGGGCCGCCCACCGAGGTCAAAGAGAACTGCAAGAAATACCTGAGTAAATCAAACCAGTCAGACCACTGCATCACAATGCTGATGGGTGGGTTCATTGCTTATCCTTGACTGCTGCATTCTTCAGCCTGAGATAAGCAATCACACAACCAATACCGCCTAATCCGACCAATACGTAGGTCATCCGCCATTGAAGCAATGCCGTGCCTACGAAGCTAGCGATACCCAAGATCGCGCACAGCACTGGTCCTAAAACATTCCCTTTTAATCCAGATAACAACTTAATACCCGTTGCAGTGATCAAGCCGGCAGCCACAGCGCCCATCCCTCTCAATGCAGCGATCACCTCGGGATAATGTCCAAAAAATGTGTATGCGACTGCAAGGATCAGCACAATGACAGACGGCATCGCAAACATACCGACCACTGCCGCCACCGCACCGCGCCAACCGAAGTAACGCGATCCCACAATGACCGCAATATTTAACGCGGGTGGTCCAGGCATCGTGCGCGCAACTGCCCACTCTTCAATAAACTCAGAACGTGTCAGCCACTTTTTCTTATCCACCATCTCACGCTCAATGAACGCGAGCACACCACCAAAACCTTGAATGGCTAGTAGGCTAAAAGTGACGAACACCTCGCGTATCGATTGCGGACGAGGCCTTTCCAACGAATTCATGCTGCTTTGCTTCCAACAGTTAATTGCGCAGAGCCTTCAGCACACGCTGCCCTGCTCGCCCATCAACAGGCATTCCCACTTTAGCTTGAAAATCACTAATCGCTTTACGCGATATCGCACCGATCAACCCATCGACTTCACCGATGTCATAGCCGCGTTTAATCAGCAGCTGCTGAATCTCGCGACGCTCCGCACGACTTGTGCCCGCATCATCTGTCGGCCAAGGTGTTTTGAATACACCTCCACCTCCGATACGATCGGCGAGATATGCGATGGATAATCCGTACGACTCCGCTGCGTTGTAGCTATAGATCGCATCAAAGTTTCTGAACACTAAAAATGCAGGGCCTTTCGGTCCTGCCGGCAACAGTAAAGCGGCCTGCGTTGTGTCTGCAACTCCCGCAGACTTCGCACGTGCGGGATCAATCGGCTTGATCCCTGCAGCAGTCCATTGCGATAAAGGTTGCTTCGTACGCCGACCGGAAGGTCCTGCATAATCAGCCGGGATTTGAACCTCATAGCCCCACGCCTGACCTTTCACCCAGCCAGCTTTCTGCAGAAAATTAGCTGTTGAGCCTAAGGCATCCGGAACAGAATTCACGATATCGCGCTTACCATCCCCATCGAAATCAACCGCTAGACGCTGATAAGTCGTTGGCATGAATTGGGTTTGACCGAACGCCCCCGCCCACGAACCCACTAAAGCTTCAGACGCAATGTCACCGCTTTGAATAATACGAAGCGTCGCGAGAAGCTCGCCCTTAAAAAATGCCTGACGCTTGTTGGCACAGACCAGCGTCACAAGCGAGCGGACAAGCTCACGCTTGCCTTGTATACGCCCATAATTTGATTCCACGCCCCAGACAGCAACGATGACGCGCGCATCAACGCCATACTGCTGCTCCGCTTGCTTCAAAACTTCAGCCCATTTTTTTTGCATCGCGCGCCCATCGTCCACGCGCTCCTGATCCACTAAGCCGGCCACATAGTCCCAAATCGCGGTACGAAACTCTGGCTGAAAATCAAACGCTTTCAATACATCCGGATCGGACTCGAGACCTTTTGTGGCGCTATCAAAAGTTTTTGCGGTAATGCCCTGCGCTAACACTTCCTTGCGCAAGCCTGACACACAGGCATCGACGCTCTGTGCGTGGCTGAGTCCCGCCGACAGTCCAAGCGCACTCAAACAACAAAGAGCTAAGTATGTTGAAAATCGCATCTTCATTACCCGCGACGCATTTTGGCCATCAGCGCTGCGACATCAGACGCGGAGTGCTTTTCAAGAGACAGCAGCACTTGCAGGAGCTGCTCCACGACAGCAGGATCCTGTCCATCCGCGTTGTGACGATACTTAGCAATGATGTCCTCGTCTGAAGCAGGATTTTCTGGCTCACCCTTGGCAAGCGGCACATCTACTTTATGCGTTGCACCCTTGGTTGTCTTCAGGACGATCGACGCACCGCGACTGGAGGGATAGGCTTTTGCCCATTTATCGTCAAGCGTGGCGTTGATACGATTCGCGAGCCCTTGGATCTCTTTATTGGCAACAACCGCTTGTACGTAACGATCCTCACCAACATCGCCATAGTAGGCCGCCATCGCAACCGAGTACGCCAAACTGAACTTGGCACCTTCAGCCGAATCCGGGATCTCTTTTGCGCCACAGAAACTGATGGCGACAGGATACGTTGCGATATCGACAGACTCGATATCTGCAAATTTGAGCTGATTTTTACGCATAATTTCTTGCACCCCATCTACCGTAGGGTG
>JACCDO010144763.1_pt1 | contig 25534 bp, 31 predicted proteins | sample 7446101 | NCBI WGS metagenome assembly JACCDO01 (sample SAMN15323440, study PRJNA562643) | freshwater metagenome | isolation source: river surface water | place: USA:Blue River Watershed | collected 2017-08-16 | reverse complement strand
GCGGGTTGATCAAGCTCTCCCAAACAGTGATATCGCCCTCTATTAAGGATTTAATCCCGATCTCCGTAATACGATCTCGGTCAAAATGAGAGCCTGTCGTCTCAATATCAACAAATGCTAAGGGCGGATAACCCTGATCAAGCTTACTCATCTTTTAGTACTAGCTAGGATGCCTTGTTATCAAGATAGCTTGCAAAGTTAAAAATAGAGTTAGGGCCCAAAGCGACTTCCTCAATTTTTTTGAACTGTGCCTTAACTACTTTTTGAGATTCTCCTTTGAGCGACTTACGCTTAGGCTCAGAAATCGGCACATATGACCTACGCTCTGGGGCGCTCGTGGCATCACTAAAGCGGGGAATGTAATCCCTGATTGCCGGGGATAGTGTGGCATTAGAGATGCAAGTCTTCATATAGACCTCTAAAGATTGATATAACTCTTTGGCCAAATCTGAAACCTCTATCTTGCGCTTTTTAATATGGTTCATGGCAAGGACAATATCTTTAATCAATAATTCCTGAGGATCTTGATTCAGAAGATATCCTCCGCGACGACCCTTAGTGCCCTTCACAATTCCCGCTCTTCGTAGTGCGCTTAACAGAAGCTCTATACGACTAATCGATAGCTTTTGTCGTTTTGCTAATTCAGGGACTGGCACAGGATGCCCATTACTTGAATAGCGGGCAATATCAACTAACGCATTTAACGCAGCCTTGGCTGCAATCGTAATTTCCATGATGAGAGAGTCAATTTCTGAAATTAATATTTTGGGAGAGCAAAGATTTACTTAATGTCTTTACGTTTTTGGGCTTGCGCAAGCTGATCAGCACTTCTCTGCTGAAAATCAACCATGCTGTGATAACCCATTTGATAGCAGGGACAATGCTTCCCAAGAATCCAGCGTGCTAGCTTAACGCGTAGTGTTTGTATCATTTTTATCTCCAATATTGATGTTTCAAATGTAAATCAGAATGTGATTCTTTGCTTGGCATCATATGTAGAAAGCTTTTGCCGTCATGCATGGCCAGCAAGCAAGAATTTCTGAATTCCTTTACATTGGAATCATGTCTTCAAAATCACTTTCTACTCTTCAAATCCCCCTTTTTCCTTTGGGCACAGTACTGTTTCCGGATGGCGTGATTGCCCTCAAAATATTCGAGGCGCGCTATTTGGATATGATCAAGCGCTGCTTGCGCGAGGAGACGCCTTTTGGCGTTATCAGCATCATTAAAGGCTCCGAAATACAGGCTGAGGAAGACCAGTCAACTACTTTTGCCAATATCGGCACTTTGGCTCGCATTGAGGACTTTGATCCTATTCAACCAGCCCTCTATATGACCAAGTCTTTTGGCACTCAACGCTTCAAGTTAATTGAGGCGAAGCAGGCAGAAGATGGTCTATGGCTGGGTGAGGTAGAGCTGATCGAAAATGATCCCCTCATCCCAATACCGCAAGAACATACAAAGGTGGTCAGACTTTTAAACGAGATTATTTCCGTTATCGAAAGTGAAGACCTGCTTGGTGAGACACCTTTTAAAGCTCCGCATAAGCTCGATGATTGCGGCTGGGTCTCTAACCGGCTCGCTGAACTACTGCCACTCTCTATTGCTCAAAAGAATCATCTACTCGCCCAAAGTAATCCCCGTATTCGCCTAGATCTCATTACTGAAATCATCGATGACGATAGTCTTCGTAACAATATGATTCACTGAGTGATTCACTCGGTGAATCACTCAGTGAATCCATAAGTAAATGCTAGATGAATTTATTCGCAAGGGAATTCGAGAAATGGTGGGTGGAGGCGGCCCACCGGTTGCATTCCTGACACCTGCTGGCGACCGTGGCCTCTTCGGCCCAGAATCCATAGCCTGGAAAGTGCACGCTGACTTTATTTCCATGATGATTGGGGGTATTAGCTCACTGATCATGCAAGCACTTCATCCTCAGGCACTCGCTGGCGTATGGGATCACTCTAGCTTCCGGGAAGATCTCAAAGGCAGGCTGGGTAGAACAGCATTTTTCATCGCTGCAACTACCTATGGCTCACAAGAAATGGCTTTGAATATTATTGATAAGGTCAATCGTATTCATACCAAAATTAATGGGATAGATGAGTTTGGCAATCCCTATCGAGCAAGTGATCCACACCTCTTAGCCTGGGTGCATCTGACTGAAACAAGAAGTTTTATGAGTGCATTTGAGTCTCATCGCACTGAATTGCTAAGTTTGAGCGCTAAAGATCAATACTTTGCAGAAATGAAGGGTCTAGGCGAACGAATGGGGGCCATTGATTTGCCTGCAAGTTATGCTCAAACTAATCAAGCGATAGAAAGCTACATACCCGAATTACATTACGGCGAGAGAGCCAAAAGCATCATTCAATTACTAGAGTTCTTTCCCAGCAATTTAGCCTCTAGACCCTTTGTGAAACTGATTAGTCGGGCTGGGTTTCTTAATTTACCGGATTGGGTACATCCCATCTTAGGTCGGCCCAAACCTAGCACCCTAGAAAGAATTGCAGTAAACAGAAGTATTGATCTAGTAGCTATTCCTGTTCGGGAGGCTCTGAAAGATGGAGTAGCGGCACACTCCCTACGCAGAGTTTACGGATAGCCCTTTAAATAGAAAGTCCTCATGATTACCAACTACCTACTCTCAGCCATGATTGGCATCATGTTATTTTTTACTGTTGTGGTCGCCCCTACAGTATTCAAAGTGTTGCCTGTTGAGTACTCCAGCAAATATGTCAGAAACTTTTTCCCAAAGTATTACGCCACCTTAGGTTTAATCACGATTGTCAGCGTCTTTACTGCACCTAATGGAAGCAGCCAGTTAATGCTCGCCATCTGCGCAGCACTCTTTGCCTTTACTCTCTTCTATTTGACTGGAAAAATCAATTTTGCGAAGGATGAGGGAAAAAGTCGACAGTTCCATATTCTTCATGGCCTGAGCGTAGTTATCAATCTATTTCAATTGATCACATTCATATATTTAGTAATCGCTAATTGAGCATTAGAGACTTGTGATGCAAATGTTGCTGATAGATCCTTCAGATTCCAAAGAAACATACAATCTATTGCCTAAAGATGGTTGCGTACAGTATTACCCCAAGATTTGGAATGAAGATCAATGCGCTGTGATATTTGATGCATTACTTCAATCACTTCATTGGGAGACCGATCAGCTAGTCATGTTCGGGGAAGTAATTACAACCAAAAGAAAAGTGGTCTGGGTGGGCGATGAAGGCCGCTCCTACACTTACTCCGGCGTCAGAAAGCATCCAAGCCCTTGGACCACCGAGTTACTTGCGATTAAAGCAAGGCTAGAAGAACTAGCTCAGTGGAAATTTAACTCTTGCCTTCTTAATCTGTATCACAATGGGAGTGAAGGTATGGGTTGGCATAGTGATAATGAGCCTGAATTAAATCCAAAGGCCCCAATAGCCTCCCTTAGCCTCGGAGAAATTCGTAAATTTGCATTTAGGCACAAGATCGATAAAACGGTGTCCCCTGTATTTTTAGAAAATGGTAGCGTCTTAATGATGCATGCACCAACGCAAGAATCTTGGCAGCACAGCCTACTGAAAACAGCAAAACCAGTTGGACCCAGAATCAATTTAACATTTAGAGAAATTCGATAGCCCCATGCCAAAGCCATTCATGAAAAAAGTAGCTGTCATTGGCGCTGGCATTGCAGGACTCAGTTGCGCAATACAACTTCAGAAAATAGGGTTTGATGTAGAGGTATTTGAGAAAAGTCGTGGCCCCAGTGGACGCATGAGTACTAGACAAGCTAAAGACTGGGTGGCAGACCACGGTGCACAGTATTTCACTGTACGAGACCCAATTTTGTTTGCTGAGTTGAGTGCCTGGATTGATGATGGCATTGTGAGCCTCTGGAATCCAAAGATTGGCATCTATGAAGATGGACAATGGACAGAATCCACCTCCAATGAAAAACGCTATATTGCTAACCCAGGTATGAATGCCCTAGGAAAGTATCTAGCAAAGAATCTTCTCCTTCACTGTAATCAAACTATTGATCAATTGATTCCCAGTATGAATGGATGGCAACTGAGTAGCAAAGAATCTGGCCTCATCAACAAACTTTTTGACTTTCTGGTCATAGCCATTCCCGCACCCCAAGCAGCACAGGTCACAAAAACATTACCCAATGAGATCCAATCCATTTTTAACTCAGTACATATGGATGGATGCTGGACCGTGATGGCGAACTTAGATAAAAAATCATCTCTGCCCTTTGATGCTGGCTTTATCAATGGCGAAATCATTTCATGGGTTTGTAGAAATCAATCTAAACCGCATCGTAATTTGATTGGTAATGACAATCACGGTGAAACTTGGACTATTCATGCAAGCCCTCGCTGGAGCCAAGAAAATATCGAACTCGAAGCTAGCGAGGCAAGCGCAAAAATCTTAGAGTGCGCTAATAAATTAGGCTTAGATTTTAGCCACGCTGAAATCTTAACGCACCGTTGGCGCTATGCCAGAGGATCTGCTAACCCCAGCCCTGAATACATTTTCATTCCCGCACAAAATCTTGGATTCTGTGGGGACTGGCTTAATGGCGGCAGAGTAGAAGGTGCCTGGCTTAGTGCTTATAAGTTAGCAGCTCAAATTGAACACACTCAAAATATAACTTCATCCTAAATAAAGATATGACAACTACTGCGCGCATTGAATTAAAAGACTTGGAAATCCAGACGCAAATCGGAACCTATGCTCCAGGAGCAGTCATTCCTAAGAAGCATCTTTTAGACTTAACGCTTTGGATTTGTCCACAGTTGGTTTTAATCTCTGAAGATGTGATGCAGAATGTTTTTGACTACGATCCTTTGGTAGTTGAGATCGATAGATTGGCAGGTGACGGCCATTATGAAACACAGGAAAGACTCATGTCCCGTATCGTTCAAGCCTGTACTAAATATCCTGAAATTGAGTCACTAGAAATAGGATTGAGAAAGTTACCAGTGCGAGCTGGCACCGGCTCGCTTGGCGTTCGATTACTTGTAGACCAGGAGACTCTAGCAAGCTTGAGAAGCTCTAGTGCCTTAACGTAAATCTATTGAGTTTCGATAATGGCGCTTCTAAAGGAATCGATCATTTGATCTATTTGTGCGCGGGTAGTGATAAATGGTGGCGCTAACACAAGAGTATCTCCGGGAGCGCGAGTTAATACACCCTTCTCAAATGCGAGAGCCTGAGCCTGAAAGCCCCGTTGCCCAATTGCACCTGATTTAGCTCGTAATTCCACTCCAGCTGCTAAGCCATAATTGCGAATACTCACTACATGCTCAAGATCTGCTAAGGAATGTATGGCCTCTTCAAAATAAGGAGATAAGGCATTGACTTGATCAATAAGACCCTCTTTCTCGATTACATCGATCATGGCAAGTGCAGCAGCACATGACAAAGGATGTCCTGAACAAGTGTAGCCATGCATTAATTCTGCTAGATGGGGAGGGCCTTGCATCAAGGCATCATGAATGGAACGCTTCACAATCACCCCACCCAGCGGAGCGGCTCCGTTGGTGACAGTCTTCGCAAACAAAATCATGTCCGGTATGACATCAAAACTGGTCGAAGCAAACATATTCCCAGTGCGACCAAAACCAGTAATCACTTCATCAAAAATCAACAGAAGCTGATGACGATCGCAAATTTCTCGAAGACGCTTTAAATAACCTTTTGGTGGTACCAAAACTCCAGTGGAGCACGCAATCGGCTCAACAATGACTGCTGCAATATTACCAGCGCCATGTAGGGCAATGATTCTGGTTTCGAGCTCATCTGCCATCTCAATACCAAATTCTGGCTGGCCTTTGATAAAGGCTTGATTTTCAGGATCCCAGGTAGAGCGCAAATGGTCTGCACGGAGCAATGATGTTCCGAAAGCATTGCGATTGTTGACCATACCCCCAACAGATATTCCACCAAAACCAACACCATGAAAACCACGCTCACGGCCAATGAATAAATTACGCTGACCTTGACCATTCACCCGCCAATAAGCCAAGGCGAGTTTCATCGCTGTGTCGCAGGCCTCAGAACCACTATTGACTAGAAAGACTCTATCAAGACCTGGTGGCGCAACTGAGGCAATACGATCAGCGAGTTTGAAAGCCCCTGGATGACCAACCTGAAAACTAGAAGCAAAATCTAGTACATCAATTTGAGATTTCATAGCCTCTGAAATCTTCGGATGACGATGCCCTGCTCCGACGCACCACAATCCTGACGTGCCATCTAAGATCGATCTTCCATCTTCGGTCTGATAAGCTACCCCCAAGGCAGAGCTGACTAAGCGAGGTGCGGTCTTGAACTCTCGGTTGGGAGTAAATGGCATCCAAAAGCTATCTAGAGAATTCATATCCCAGGTTCTCGCTACTCACAAAAACCTGTTAACAGCAGGCTACCTGAAAAGAATCCAAAGGGCTTTTTTGCCCCCTTCACAAATTCATCAATATTTAAGTAATCAATAAAGAGGCCATTTTTACCAGAAGCTTTTTGGGTCCAAACTACTTTATAGGAATTATTCTCACCGCCCAAGGCAAGCACTTTAGGAATTTTGTGTGAATCCATGACATCCCCGACCATCTCACCCGTTTTTTTAATCACGGAAAATTTCTGGTCAACTCTAGGACTATCTTTCACTATATTCAGCGTCCCATCCGCCTTAATCATGGCATCGCTAACAACTTGGCATTGATAAACCCCAGGAGCTGCGTGGGAAGTTAATGGGGTGAATATCATCACAATAAAAAAGGTGAATAAGAAATTCTTCATAGTAGATAAGAAACCCTAGTTACATCCATGTTGTTATTCAATAAGAATTCAAGAGCTAAAGTTAAGTGTAGCTGAATCAACTAGCTCTAAGCAAAGCCTTATCCAGAGGCTGGCTACTCCTCCCAGGGGAATCTTTCACGAGATAAAGCCTCCATCATTTCTCGTTTACTGAGAGCGGCCTTCCTTGAACCATTTGTGCCGTACTTCGCCCTTAGCTCGCTATCGGAGAGATTCTCTGATGACTCAACCTTTTCACCACCCTCTTGCGGGGGCGTCTTTACAGGATTTGAATTAGGCTTGGCATTCATAAAGTAAGTGCTCTTCTAGCGTAAGTTGTCATTCTTTTGCACCTTAAAAAAGGCTAAGCAGCATACAAAAAGCATCGTAAACATGGATACCAGCCCCAAAGTTTCATAGAGTGATTTTAAAGACCAAACTTGTGAGCTCGCATCTGTAACGGCACCAGACGGGGCGAAAGCAACACCCGCAATTGTTCCAAGAAAAATGGCGCCATAGAAGGCAATAGGAAGATACCACCACGATTTAAAGCCATCAGAGGAGCAACTCTCTACCTGCTTTGTACGTATTAAATAGAGTGCCCATAACTGGAAGACGGTATAGACACATAGAAACCAACCGAGGAAATTCGAAAAGGGAACCCCAAAATAGCTACCCCCATCCTGCCAAATCCATTGATGCATAACAGTTGAGGAAAGTGGATCAATACTCATATCCCACATCACCATAATGAAGCTTGCAATAACAGGAATTGCAAATACAGATCGGGAGTTAATTTGAATCTCAAATTGATCCAATAACGCATGGGCTAAAAACCAAGAGATATAAGCTACGCCAAAATAAGCAGGCATGATCATCAGAGGAACTGTTCCCAGTTTTGGCCCTAGCTCCTCAGTGTATACATAATGTCCAAAGGGGAAGCCCGTTGCAATGCTTAGAGATTCGTAGCACCAACTGACAATACAGGTAATACCAAACAGAATACTGAGCTTACGCCAACCCAATTGGTGTGCGCCATGAATTAGTGCAAATAACAATCGCGCAAGGGTACAAACAATACCCAAGACACCTGCAATACTTGCCGTGTAAGGCATTACAGCAAGTATAGAAAGAACGGCTGTAAGGACAACGAGTAGCCAAAGAATAAATTCACGATTTTTACTAGACATAGCTACTCCACAGCAACGAGAGGGATGGGATAAGGATATTCATACCTAAAAAATAATAGTGCTAATTTAGCATCTTTTAATTTGTAGGCTAATGAAGCTAAAAAGCCACCCGAAGGTGGCTTTTCTTTCTTAGTGAGTACATTAAATGCTATGGAGTGATCCACTTTTTATCGGGTACTCACCTAAGCATTCAGTCAAATATTGATAAAGGTCTACCTTATTGATTATTGCCTTGTCACTTCATGGCAATCTGCTACAGGTCCAGCAGATTTGTTGTATCGATCAGTGGTTGTGGAAGCAAAACAGACTGACATCACATTTGGGCCATCCATCTTAAAAGTATAAGTACCATCTTTATCCGCCATGGTGCCACTGACTAGATCACTACTAAATGAACCAACGATCTGCACAGTATGCCCCTCAATCGTAAATATCCCTGCAAACGCCCGATTTGACTGCTTATCAAATTGGTACGTTACCGTAAGGCCAAGAAATCGAACTTCACCTGGCTCACCATTTGGATAGTGGCTTCCGCCTCCGATAACGGCATCGTTTGTCTTACCCACCCAAGTGCCAATGACATTAGGTGCTTGTTTATTTGAATCTGACATGCTTATTAACCTTTCAATTAAAGAAATTACACTCTGGCATTAGCTTTTGCAACGTGACTGCCCCACTCAGCTAACTGCTTAGAGCAATCATCACGAGAAAGTGGGCACTCAATTAATACTGGACCTCCCTGATGTGCAATCGCTTGAGTTATTGCAGCAGATAAATCCCCCGCAGTCTTCACCTTAATCCCAAGACCTTTTCCATCACCTGCATTAAATATATTCATTAAACCGGCATAGTCCCAGTTTTTGATCTTGTTATATGGTCCATCATGCAACTCTACCTCAATGGTATAGCCACCATTATTCATCAAGAAAATAATTGGATTAACTTGATAGCGAATCATAGTAGATAGCTCTTGCGCAGTCATCTGAAAAGAACCATCACCGATTAAAGTAATTACGCGGGCTTCTGCTTTGCTAGCTAATGCTACGCCCAATGTTGCCCCTGTGGACCAACCAATTGAGCCATACTGCATTTGCACGTGATAGCTTGCACCTTTTGGCAAATGCATATCTTGGCCATTGAACCAAGAGTCTCCCGTTTCTAAAATAAGGCTTGTATCCGCATGAATCATGCCCTGTATTTGCCTTCTTAATTCCCTCAGATTCAATATATCCGTTGCAGCTGCAATTGGCACCGGGGCAGCGGGCTCTTTGTAGCGCAGGAACTCTGTCATAGAGGCCTCTTTTTTAGATACTTTACTTGCTAAGGCATTTAAAAAATCAGTCATATATACCTGAGAAAACACACCCTCAGGCATGCTGACTTGATCAATCCCAATATTGATTGCACTATCCATCTTGTAAAGCGCTGTCCATCCAGTCGTTGTGTAATCTGTTTGCTGTACTCCTACTAACAACTGACAATCGCTTGATTCAATAATTTCTGAACAATCAGGGCTACTGACTTCAGACCAATATGTCCCCAAGAAATTGGGATGATCTTCTGGAAAAATGCCCTTAGCATCTGGAGTGGTAGCGATCGCACAAGCCATTGCATTCACCAAACCCAGAACCCCATCAGCTGCCTGTGCAGGCCTAATTTTTGCTCCCACTACTATCGCTGGCTTAACCGCAGCATTAATACGTTTTGCAGCAGCATCTACAGCCGCGGCCAATGCGCTTGGGTCACTCTTAAAAGCAGGCAGCGGAAATTGCATGGGGGTAGGCGCTGGAATACTCAGCCCTGTCAAATTGCAAGCAATCTCAAGGTAAACAGGCTTTTTCTTGGTCAAGCAAGTGACAATCGCTTCATCGATCATTCTTGCTGCATCCTCTAAATGGCGAATATTAAATACTGCCGCCACCACAGGGGCATAGCATCGCTCTGCTTGATAGATATCCAACTCACCAATCGTATGATGAATTCTGTGATGATCGTGAGCATCATTTGAATTGGGCCCACCTGAAATAGCTAATAAAGATAAATCATCTCCATAAGCACCTGCCACAGCATTGATTAAGCTTAGACCACCAACAGTGTAGGTAACCACGGCCGCTGAAAATCCTGCAGTCCGAGCATAACCATCCGCAGCATATCCAGCATTGAGCTCGTTACAGCAACTGACCATGCGTAAACCAGGGGTTGCTAATAGTTGATCCAATAGGACGGGAGTAAAGTCACCTGGAACGGCAAAAAAGTCTCGCAAGCCTGCTTGCACTAGACGTATACCCAAATAAGACCCAACGGTGACCTGCTTAATATCACTCATAACCACTTACCTTATATTTAGAGTTCAACATGATATGCACTCATCATTCACACTTAGCACTGATATAGCATAGTGGACCCAGACCGAGGGCACAATCAGAATGATGAGAGGGGCGGAAAAATACCCCTCCCACCCACCAAAATTACTTTCTACTTATTTCATGACAATCCGCTACAGGACCGGCATTCTTATTGGTAGGATCAATTGTGGTTGTTGAAAAACAGAGGGCAATCTTATTGGGATCAACAATCCTAAATGTTGTTGTACCTTCTTTAGTAGCAATAACACCGTTGGCAAGATCTCCAGCTAAAGAGCCAACCATGACGATAGAGCTGCCTTTAATAGAAATCACGCCAGAAAAAGCGCGACCTTCCTGCTTATCTACCTTATAACTCACCCTCTCTTTTAGAAAACGAATTTGACCAGGCTTACCACCTGGATAGATGCGCCCCTCACCAATAACTGCATCATTCGTTTCACCATTCCAGGTACCAATCAAATTTGGTGCTTGTTGTGCAAAAGCGCTTACTGATAAACCAATTCCAGCCAGGAGTGTTAAGAGTAGTTTCATATTGGAGCGTACTTTCATTAAATTTGGGTTTGGAGAACTTGTGCCCCAATGAGATCTCAGGGCAAATACTAAAGAACAAGATACGAATTAAGCATTCAGCAATTCATATGGAAAAAACAAAATAACATGATCTATTTACAGATCTTGCTCTTTTATTTACCCCCTAATAAGCCCCAATTAATAGGGTTTAGATGGTGATCTGAACTTCTGCTCGGTTTTTGATGCGCTTCAATTTATTAGCTTAAAATTTGCGAATATTTTCAGGAAAGCGTGTTCAATGCCGAATTACTATGATTCTTACTTTAACAACCCCTCTAAGCAAAGAAGGGGTGAGGAACGAGTTGAGAAGATTTTGGAGTCTATTGAAATAGCATTAGAGGAAAACCCAGATTGGAATTTGAATACACGAACCATTGCTAAGAATGCGAAGATTTCATCTGGGGCAATTTATCACCACTTTCCTTCGATTGGAAGTCTCTTTGCCAGCTTATTTATTCGCAAAGTTCAAAAGACCCACTCCGTCACAATTGACTTAGTCAATTCATTAGGCCCCGAGGTTACTCTAAATGAGATTTCCGATATCTTGGTTGACCATGCATTTGAAGTGTGGGGCAAGGGAAATATACAAATCAAAAAAATAGTGATTGAATTCTTTTATCGAAACGCAAAAGAGCCGGAACTTTTATATTCCTTTGTCGACCCATTGGTTCCTCACCTCAAAGCATTTGCAGCGCGCAACACCACCAATACCATTAGAGAAATTGCTGAGGAAGAGTGGCCTTTGATTTTACGAACCACGCAAACAGCAGTTTCTAGTCCATTTATTGAAAGGCAAGCAATTGCTGGCACTGATCAACACAGGCGATTGGCTAAAGATTGCTTTAGACGCTTGTTATCTAAATGATCTTCGTGATCTTTTGATCAGCAATATTCGTAATAAATATATGATCACCAGGATGCTGACGCACAAAGAAATAAACGTGGTCCAATTAAACCCGCCCATCAAGCCCCAAGAAAAGAATGCTACAGCAATCAGGCCAGTAAAAACGGCAAGCCATTCAGCCCAACTGTGATCAAGCCAAATTCCCACTGCTTCGCTGAAACGAACAACGGAAATGAGCAGAGCTAAAACGGATAAACTAAAGACATTGAATTCGGAGAAGTTTGATAGCCAGGCAGGATTAATGCCAGCTAAGCCAATGATCCTTTCGATATAGGGATTGTTGAATAGACCCTCTCCAGCCTGCGATAGGTCCTGCTGGGATATCCAAAATAAACAGGCGGATAAAGATAGCGCCCCAATCCCTCGGATTGTTTTAAGGATGGCGATGAGCTTTAAACCGTTTTGCATGGCGCCATTATCGAACATGACTTAAAAATGAACATCTGCCTAATAAAACGAGCCATTAATCCATCCAAATAGGATACTTATTCATCACCGAATTAAAGAGCTCAGACTCTAGCAGTTGATTAAGCCACTGCTTTGTTTGCGGCATTGGCAATGCATTGAACTTTTGTAAATCCACCATGGAGAACTGCCTTATAAAAGGGAAGATGGCGATATCAACCCATGAGAGATTGCTACCCAGTACAAAAGGGTGGGACTGCAAAGCGACCTCTATAGGCTCAAGCATGAGTTTGCATGCAGAATCCAGGACTTCACTCTGCTGTAGCTCCGGAAAACGATTGGGGTATTTATATTGATCTAACAGAAGCTTAAATGGGCCATCATTTTTCTCAATCCACTGTTGAGCGAGGCTCTGATCCACTCTCAACCAACCATCAGGATCGGATTGCTCTAGCGCCCAACGCATGATCTCAATACTTTGGTCGAGAACTATTCCATTCACACACAAAACAGGAACAGTTCCCTTAGGCGATGCAAGCAACATAGATTGGGGCTTTTTACGCAAATCAATCTCCCTATGCTCAAGCTCAATCCCCGAGTATTTCAATGCCATCCGCGCCCGCATTGCATAGGGGCATCTGCGGTAAGAATACAAAATAGGCATCATCCCAAATGGGCTCGGACTGAGGAAATGAGAGGAAGTTGTTGCTCTTGTCTTAAGAATTGGCCTAGCTCTACTCGCTGATCTGATTGGCTAATGACAAATACTTTTTGACCTTCTACAGGCGGCTCAATCTTGGCCCACTGTGTATTGAACTCATAAATGGATTCTTTATAGCCAATAAATTTTCGGATGATCAGACGTCTATTAATGATTTCAATCGACTCATAATCTAATGCGTGCCGGCAATAAATCAGAAATCCTATCGTAACTGCTGTTAACTCTATGCCAGTAAAAATGGGGATGACCCAAACCCCCGCCAAGAGAAATCCAATAGCTACAGTAATGGATAAGCACACTAGGGCAATATAGAACTTTAGTAACTGCTTAGGTGTAAGCGCGCAGTTTCGTTTCATCTGCCAAGTTTTAGTTTGACAATTTTGCATATCTATTACAAAAGCATTAAATACAATTTAAGACTCAGGTCCTAAATCTTTAGAGTCCTGCTCTGGCTTGAGGGAACTAGTGGGTTGAGTAGTCAAGCTAGGAGCGGCCATTTTTTCACCATCCCACACCTGACCACACCAACATTCCCCATCGGCATTAATAATGCAGACACCAGATCCACAACAACGTTTATCAGCAGTAGTCATTTGAAAACTATTTAATTAATCCGCAGGCAATACGTGGCCCAGAATTTCCAGCGGGTTGAGATTTGTAATCATCTGGATCACGGTGAACAACAACTGAACGACCGACAATTCCGTTGGGACCTGTGTTCACAGCGAAACCATGTAATTTAGCGGTGTAAGTTGCATTGCCATTAGCATCAGATTTGATATTCGGCATATCTCCAGCATGGCTCATGCCACTATTAGGCATGCCGTGATCCTTAGTCGATGGATTAAAGTGACCGCCCGCACTGGTTGCGTCTGGCGCTGAACAGTCACCTTTTTCATGAACATGAAATCCCTGTTCAGCATTAGGCTTTAGGCCAGTAAATTTTCCATTCACAATGACATCACTGCCCTGCCATACAAAAGTCACTTCACCCTTCGCTTGCGAGCCTGATCTTGAGTCCAAAGTAGCACTAGCCTTCTGACCTGTACCCTGCTCCATGGATTGGCATGCGACGAGGGATAACAGACCGGCTGCTGATAATCCCATTAATAAATACTTTCGACTCATGTTCATTTAAGGCCCCTTAGGTGGCGAATCTAGCAATACAGCTGGCTTAGTGTGGCACAAATTTGGCACTTATGCACTTGAATTAAGAGGGGGTCTAACCAAGCTCAGCAAATAGTGAGAATCTTGAATACACTGAACAAAATCAAACAATTATCCATATGAAATTACTCAAACTGATTCCCTCGCTTCTCTTAGCTCTTCTAAGCGCGATTACCTCCACCCAGGCTTTTGGCAATTTGGCACAAGATTTAACTGATGGCCGACATGTCTTATTGATGCGCCATGCAGATGCCCCGGGATTTGGTGATCCCAAGGGCTATCAATTAGATCAATGCGCTACCCAGCGCAATCTTGGAGAGGCAGGAAAAAAACAATCTCAAATGATTGGACAATGGCTCAAAAACCAAGGCATTAACAATGCGCGAGTGTTTAGCAGTCCGTGGTGTCGTTGTATTGATACTGCTAAGTTAATGAATTTAGGGCCGGTCACTATTGCACCAGAGTTGGGCTCCTTTTTTGATGATATGAGCCTTGAAAAAGAGCAAACCCGTAATCTAGAAAAACTCATTAAAGCTCAACTGAGCTCAAAAGTGAAAACGCCGATCATTATGGTGACACATCATGTCAACATTCAGGCATTCACAGATAAAGTAGTTAGCGTGGGAGATATGGTTTTAGTTAAGGTAGATCAAAATGGTCGATATGTGTCATACCAGCACTACCCTAGCCCAAAGTTTTAATCCAACTAGATCTAACTAGTAGACTTTGCAATGAAATAGCCCTTGGGTACCGGAGTGCACCAAACCACACCATCACCAATCTGACCTGTCTGACATACTTTCACAATCCTATCCATTAAGACATCAGCAACATCGGCACTACAAACAATCTCAATTCTGATCTTGGCTGAGTAATCGGTGAGCTCATCCTTAATGGTCGATTTATTGGTTTTAGAAGGCGCGCTACAACCTTCAACCTTAGTTACTGTCATTCCAGGAAACTCAGACATCTCTAGTAAGGCCGTTCTTAATGCAGCTAATTTATTAGGGCGTATTACTGCCTTGACCTCCATCATGCTTCTATCTCCTTATCCTCAAACCATCTATATAAGACTGGTAACACCAATAATGTTAATGCGGTAGACGTAACTAAACCAGCAATCACAACAGCAGCCAATGGGCGAGTCACTTCTGAGCCAGGGCCTCCAGAGAACAACATAGGCACCAAAGCCAACATCGCCACCGAAGCAGTCATCATCACCGGCCTAAATCGATGACCGCATCCATGCAATAAAGCATCTTCCATACTGTAACCATCCTCACGCAATTGCTTGATAAACGAAATTAAGACCACACCATTGAGAACGGCAATACCCCATAAGTTAATAAAGCCTACCGCAGCAGGAACTGATAAATACTCGCCGGTAATAAATAGGCCAAATACTCCACCAATAGAAGCAAATGGCAAGACCAAAATAATCAGGCTGGCCAGGCGAAGAGACTTAAACAGCATGAACAGTAAAAAGAAAATGGCCAAGATCGTAAGCGGAATAATGATCATGAGGCGCGCCATCGCTCTTTGCATATTCTCAAACTGACCACCCCATTGCAATGTATAGCCTTGAGGTAGCTCGACATTTTTAGCAATGAGATCCTGTGCCTCTTTAACAAAGCCTCCTAAATCACGACCCTCAACGTTGACACCGACCACCAGACGACGTTTGCCAGACTCACGAGATATTTGTGCTGGACCCTCCAACAAGGAAATTTCAGCCAAGTCACGCATTAAGACTTGCGCCCCATCTGGTGAATGCAGAATGATATTTTCAATTGCATCAATCTTGTTTCTGTATGAAGCGGGATAACGTAAAACCAATGGGAAACGTCTCTCCCCCTCATATACAGTACTTGCTTGTTTGCCACCAATGGCCGTCTCTATCACTTCATTGACATCAGAAACGTTAATGCCGTAACGGGCTATTGCATCACGATCAATTTTGATATTCAGATAATTTTGGCCTGACGCTTGCTCAATGCGTAAGTCATTACTACCCTTCATTTTGATCAGGGTTTGACCGATCTGCGAGCCTAGTTTTTGCAAAACAGCGAGATCTTCACCGAAAATCTTAACTGCTACCTGCGAACGCACACCTGAAACCATCTCATCCACACGGGCAGCAATTGGCTGAGAAATTGCTAACTCAATACCAGGCAAGGTTTTCAACTTCTCTCGTATCTGCTGCGCAATCTCTTCTTGGCTATGATCTCGATCACCCAAAGGCTTGAGAGTCACAATCGGGTCTGATTCATTTGGCTGGCCAGGATCAGCTGGAGACTCGCCCTTACCCAAGCGCGATACAGCCATCTCAACACCAGGAATAGTCATGATGCGTTTGATTGCTTCAAACTCCAATTTAATGGATTCATCTAAGGAGATGTTTGGGGCACGGACAATGACAGGGGTAATGGAACCCTCTTGCATTACGGGAATAAATGCCTTACCTAGCAACACAAAGCCAACAAGACTTAGACCCAAAGCAATTAATGATCGTTTTACAACTAATTTAGGATTTGCAAGACTCCAGTGCAGCCAACGCTCATAGGGGGCACGCAATTTCTTAACGATCTTAGTATCGTCCTCGCTTCCACCTTTCAGAATGTATGAACACAAGACTGGGGAGAGTGTGAATGACAAGAGAAGGGAGATTGCTAAAGCAATAGCAATGGTAATGGCCATAGGAGCAAACATCTTGCCCTCCATACCCTCTAGTGAGAGTAAAGGCATAAATACCAAAATAATGATGCCCACACCAAATAGGACTGGCTTACCCACCTCAGTGGCTGCTTCTAAAACGATACGATTTTTGGACTCTCCCGCTTTTAAACGTTCGCCCAATTTAGCAAAGGTATTCTCAACAACAACGACAGAGCCGTCGACCATAATACCGATCGCAATCGCAAGACCACCCAATGACATCAAGTTCGCCGAAATGCCATAGCGATTCATGACTAAGAAGGTCAGTAGTGGGGTCAGTATTAAGGTTGCAACGACAATCAGGGAAGACCGGACGTCACCCAAGAATAAGAACAACAAAATAATGACAAGAATGATGCCTTCAACCAACACTTTGGCTACGTTAAACATGGCCGCATTAACTAGGTCTGTACGATCATAAAACGGTACGATCTGTAATCCATCTGGCAATAGCTTGCCCTCATTGATTTCAGCAACCTTGAGCTTGATACGATTAACGACTTCCCTTGCATTGCCGCCACGAATCATTTGCACAATACCGGCAACACTTTCGGTATAGCCATTCTTAATAGCTGCGCCCTGTCTAATTTCACTCCCGATTGTTACCTCGGCGACATTCCTAACGTAAACAGGGATTCCCTTAACCTCTTTGAGAATAATTTTGCCAATATCCTCAGGCTTCGTAATCAGCCCAAGACCGCGGATCAAGTAGCGCTCTGCATAACTGGGCAGCTGCCCTCCACCCGAGTTGGCATTGTTACGGGCCAGAGCCTGATATACATCTTGCAGACTAATTTGATAATGGCGTAAGCGTTCTGGATTAACGAGTACTTGATACTCTCTCGCATATCCACCTTGAGTATTAATCTCTGCAACCCCTGGGATAGATCGCAGCATGGGGCGAACAATCCAGTCTTGAACCGCACGGCGATCTGATAACTCGTCTACAGTCAGTTCACGATGTCTATCCGAGGGATGATCCAAGGTGTATTGGTATACCTCACCCAATCCGGTTGAGGGCGGTGCAAGCACAGGAGTAATGCCTTCTGGCATCTTTGATGCAACCTCAATCAAGCGCTCGGTCACCAATTGACGTGCAAAGTAGATATCTGTCTTTTCGGTAAAGACTAGGGTAATGATGGAGATACCATTGCGATTTAATGATCGCATCTCGGTAAGGCCCGGTAGACCGGTCATACCCAACTCAATCGGAATTGTTACAAAACGCTCGATTTCTTCAGGTGACTTTCCAGGTGCTTCAGCAGCAACTTGTACTTGCACATTGGTTACATCTGGAAATGCGTCAACCGATAGTCGCTTGGTTGCCAATAAACCTGCAACAAACAAAACGACAGCAATGATGACGACTAATAAGCGCTGTTGAAGCGATAGCCGGACAAGTCTTTCAATCATCTGTCATCCACCACTAAGCTGACGCTTGCGCTCAGTATTGAGATGGTAAGCACCATCAATCACGATTTCTTGGCCTTCCTTCAAACCAGAAATCACAGGCCTAAACCCTCTACCTTCAGGTCCAAGCTTGACTGGCACCATACGATACATGTCATCATCCACACGAATATAGACGTGATCATGATTGTCTTCACGAATCACAGAAGCAACAGGCACGACCAGCTTATCAATAGGCTGACTTTCAATCAGCATCGTTGCCAACATTCCAGGTTTAATTTGTCCTTCTTTATTAGGCAGCTCCATTCGAACTACTACCGTTCTAGTCTGTGGATTGACGATAGAGTCAACATGCGCAACCGTACCCTCAATCTCCTGGTTACGTAAAGCCGGAATAATTAAAGAAGCTTTTTGCCCCTTGCGAATTAAGTAGGAGTTACTTTCTGGTACTTCAGAAATAGCCCAGAGGGTTGACAAATCCGCCACAGTAAACAAAGCATCAGCCGGCTGCACAACCTGTCCTTTATTAATCTTGCGCTCCACAATCTCACCAGGGATAGTAGCGATCACATTATTAATAGATTCAATCAGGCCTGATTTAGCTAAACGATCAATATTGACTTGATTCATTCCTTGTACTCGCAACTGATCATTCGCCGCACGATATTCCGCTTTAGCGCTACTAGACTCTGCCTCACGCTTTTGCAATTCCGCCAATGCAATCACATCTTCTTTAAATAGAATTCTGGCGCGATCAGCAGCCTGGTCAGCCAATTGGCTTGCACTCTTTGCTTTTAAAAAAGCTAATTGTGATTGAGTTAATTCAGTAGAAGTAATTTTTGCTAATACATCACCCTGCTTTACGATCTGGCCAGGTACAGCCAAAATCTCTGAAACTCTTCCGGTGACGTTGGCACCAATACGAGATAAATTGAGCTCATTAAAATCAATACGCCCTGAAGCCCTCAGCTCCTCAACAAAAGGAGCGATCTGTACCTTGCCATCGGTGACCATTTTTCGCAAATCTTCATTCACCACAACAACGTTGGGATCTTGTACTGATTTAATAGCCGGACTACGATCAAATACATTGAAATAATTGAGCACAATTAAGAACGCAAGCAACCAAGGCAAGTAGAAAAAGCTCCGCCTAAGCCACTGCGGTGATCGATCGTAGCGCTGAGTAGCAGCTGGTAACTTATCAGCAAGCCACTGATGGGCAGTTGTATATAACTGCGTTTGATAGCTTGTAATCTGATTCAGCCAGTCTTTACTATAGACAAGCACTTGGTTCATGCCCGTGCTAATCCATTGCTTAGCTTTGGAGAACATTGTGATGATTTCTTGCTTCATTACTTGCCACCCTCTATCTTGGCTAACCACTCTGGATTTGCTCTTAATCGTTGAATCTCAGTTACAACTGATGCCAAATCGAATCTCGCCTTAATTAAATCGTTGCGTGCAGCACGAAAGGTTCTTTGTGCATCTAAATATTCCAACATGCCACGCTCTCCATAGCGATAAGAGACTTCTGCAATTCGTCTGGCACTAAAGGCAAGTTCCACGACCTCTTGATCTAAAACCTTTACTTGATAACTTGCCATCTGATAAAGCTTGTATGCAGTTTCAAGCTGCTGCTCTAAACTTTGACTTTGTGCATTTAACTGATTCTTTGCTTTTGATGCATTCGCTTCTGCTTCAGCTACCTGTCCACTCTTGAAATCCCAAATCGGAATACTGACTACCAATCCATAAAGTCGATCGGTAAAGTTAGGATCGTTATACTGCGACGCCTTAAATGAGAGGCGCGGCAATCGGGAGTTCTTCTCAAAACTTAATTTAGATTCACTAGCCTCTACTTCCGCTTTTGCTTTTTGCAAGTCAGGGCTCTGCGATTGAATTTCTGACATTAAGATATTTAGGGGCGGCAAGACCTCCATCTTCGGTTGCTCAGAAATCACTTTGAAATCAGCCGGCAAGGCATGACCCACCACTTGTCGCAACTGGCTGCGCGCCTGTTCCACCCTCAGGCGACTAGATTCCTGCGCAATTTGTGCGTTCAAAAATTCGGTTTGTGCACGAATCAGCTCAAAGCGAGCCGTGTCACCTACGTCATATCGAACCTGCATACGATCACGGATTTGTTTTGTTAAGTTGAAGTCCTCATCAGCAGCCCTGGACTCTGCCTCACGACGCATGAGCTCATAAAAACGCTGCTGAACTCGAGAAATGGTTTCGATTTCAAATGCCACCCTAGTTGCTTCAGCAGCACGCAGATTTGCCTCTGCAGCATTGACTCTCGGAAAACGTGTGTAAGGCATATCTAATGGCTGAGTCACCGCCCAAGATGAAACATTACCGACAGTTAACGAACTAGTAACTGATCGCTGTTGCCCAGTACTCACTTCAAATTCTGGATTGGGGATAGCACGTGCAATCGATACCTGGCCTCGAATCGCTTTTGATTGATCTCTTGCTGCCAATACCTGGGGACTAGACTCAAGCGCAATTCCAATTAATTCATTTAGCGGGAATGCTTTTTGGGATTGGGCCAAGGCCGATCCAAAGGACCATAGCAGTAGACACAAAACTGTGCCAGTAAATGAATGTCTTGCAGGAAACATAAAAGATAAAAAAGTAGAGTTCAAAATTTGGCCATTTATTTAAAAGTAAATGGTCTTGCCCTAACTTAATACCCATATACCGGACTGGATGGTCGTAATGACGATATATGGGACCCATTGCTGGGCAGGCTACTCCCCGCTTAATAAGCTATTAGATCATATAAAGCACTTTTTTGATAATTCTCCTATGCATAAGCATTTTTTGAAAGACGTCCATACTTCTGGGCTTTATTGATCGCCTTTTGGAGATGCTTGTAAGCCTTCTTCAATCCCATCTCAAGGGCTGTGCGACGATCTCTCGCTGTGACACTCACCTCAATTTGACGATGATCAAAGGTTTGCAACTCAATCAGGCAATTTTGATTAAATGCGGTGCTAGAAAGTTTCACGGCTGAGTACCTCACCTTGATTTTTCTGACGAGCCAAATCAGGCGTTTTAAAGAGAATTTCACACGGTTTTCTGTAAAAGTTTTCAATTCAGGCTCCATGACTTCTATATTCTCCAAAACCACATCCATCGCATTTCTCCTATAAGAATTACCTAACCGCAATTCAGCGGCAATAACCCTTCTAACGAAGCGGAAAACTCAAGACTAAATCGCTCCAATTCCACCCCTCAATTCCAGCCAATCCAGAACATCACGGGTTTCCATGAAGGTAATTTAGGACGAATTGTATTAAGATAAAAGCAGATAAATATTGATTATAATTTCGTAAATAACTGAATGTTTAGAAATGGGGATATGAACTATAACTACCGGCATCTTTATTATTTTTGGGTTGTAGCTAAAGAAGGCAGCATGTCTAAAGCAGCTGAGCGCCTTGATATGGCTATACAGACTATTAGCGCTCAGGTGCATGAGCTCGAAAAATCATTAGGTTATTTACTTTTTAAACCTGCTGGAAGAGGTATTGCTTTAACTGAATCTGGCTTTGCAGCCCTTAAAGTGGCTGATGAAATATTCTCCCTGGGTGAAAAATTACCCGAACTTGTCAGAGATGCTGCCAAGGCCCCTAAAAGTAAGATTACTGTAGGAGTATCTGATGGACTTCCCAAGCTAGTCACTAAGCAATTACTTGAGCCTATCCTTAAACACAAGGATGTACTACTCATTGCACACGAAGGTGAATTCGATGATCTTTTAGCTCAACTCGCTCTTCATAAACTGGATATCGTATTAGCCGATCGTCCAGCGCCAAATAATAAAAACCTAAACGTCTACAGTGAGCAACTCACTAAGTCACCTATGGCTTGGTATAGCCCCAAAAAATTGATTAAGGACAATAGAAAAGGTTTTCCAGAGTGTCTTAATCATTTACCAATTTTATTGCCTACAGCCCATTCCACCGTTCGCGCCCTCATTGATCAGTGGTTCAATAAAAATAACGTTGTACCTAATGTTGTTGGTGAGTTTGAAGATAGCGCTCTCTTGAAAACCTTTGCCGCAAGTGGACTTGGAGTCTTCCCTGCTGGACAGCTAATTCAAAAGGACCTTAAAGATACTTACGAAATAGAGCTACTTGGATCGTGCGATGACATCTATGAATACTTTTATGCTATTCGATCAGAAAAGAAGATTCACCACCCACTAGTAGAGGCCATCATTAAACGCTAGAAACTCTCAAACCAATAACCAATCAATATTGCCCCAAATAAAAATGAAACTCTCGTATGACTAATTTTCTTGATCCCGCAATTCTCTTTTTTATATTTGGGGTCTTTGCAGGGTGTGTTAAATCGAATTTAGAGATACCACCTCAGATTTCAAGATTTCTATCGCTTTATTTACTGATGGCACTTGGTCTTAAAGGTGGATTTGCGCTTCACAAATCAGGATTTACTAGTGAGATTGGATTCTCTCTTGGACTAGCGGTCCTTCTTGCTACTGTGATTCCCCTCATGGGCTACGCCGTCCTGAGAAGAAAATTGAGCACCTTTGATGCAGCTGCTATTGCAGCTACCTACGGATCTGTCAGTGCCGTCACCTTTATTACTGCTACGCAGTACTTGGATCAATTTCAAATTGCCTATGGCGGACATATGGCTGCTGCGATGGCTTTAATGGAATCTCCCGCCATCATCTTAGCGATTGTGTTGGCAAATAGGGCTAGAGCATCACAATCCACTACCAAGTCACAAGATCAGCAAGCAACCGGCATCTCTAAAATCTTGCATGAATCATTTACCGATGGGGCACAACTGCTGCTACTAGGCTCCATGCTGGTGGGTTTGGTCAGCGGAGATGCTGGTCAAAAACTCATGGCGCCTTTTTCTATAGATCTATTTAAGGGCATGCTGGCATTTTTCTTGTTAGATATGGGTCTGATGGCTGCGCGCAACTTTAATGGCCTAAAGGGCAAGCCTCCGCTAACCATTCTCTATGCACTTGGTTCACCCATGCTGCATGCCCTCCTAGCGCTCGCACTTTGCAAATTGGTTGAACTTCCCTTAGGCAACACTATATTGCTCATGGTTCTAGCTTCAAGCGCTTCATACATCGCAGTACCGGCAGTATTACGACATGCGCTACCCGAAGTAAACCCGGCGCTCTATATGGGAATGTCCCTCGGAATTACCTTTCCATTCAATATTATTTTGGGCATTCCCCTGTATACCTTTATTGCTAAACTATTTTTATAAGAAAATTCAAACTCGCCCCAAGAGCTAACTGCTTTATTTAAATTAAAATAGCCCTCTTTCAGCATTAATCAACTCCTAAAGGAATATGAATGAGTCTCGTAGATAAATTACAGTGGCGCTACGCTACCAAAAAGATGGATTCAAGCAAAGTAGTTCCCAAGGCAAAGTTAGAAAATATTCTGGAAGCAATTCGATTAAGCGCTAGCTCAAGTGGCCTTCAACCTTATGAGATCCTCGTAGTGACTAATCAAGCAATCCGCGAAAAAATTCGTGCTGCTGCCCACGATCAATCTCAAATAATGGATTGCTCCTATTTACTAGTTTTTGCCGCTTGGGATAACTACACAGCACAGCGCATTAATGATGCATTTGACATGACTGAAGAGATGCGCAACTTTAAGAGTGAAGCCGGTACGGCGTATCGCCAAAATCTCCTGAAAAATTACACAGCAAGAGACCCTGAAGTGAATTTCAACCATGCCGCCAAGCAGGCGTATATTGCATTGGGCACAGCTTTGATTGCTGCAGCTTATGAAGAAGTAGATTCCACGCCAATGGAAGGATTTGATCCTGCTGCAGTTGATGAGATCCTAAATCTAAAGGAAAGAGGACTGCGCAGCGTTGCCCTACTCCCTATAGGCTATCGAAAGGCAGATGAGGATTGGTTAGTCAATCTGAAAAAAGTAAGGCGCCCAATAAATCAATTGATTAGCAAGATTGAATAAAGCACTAGAGTGGGTAATGCAATAGCACTACCCACTCTAGATCTTTTGTTTACCACTTAATCAAGCTGAATATTATTATCTTTAATGACTTTTGCCCATTTAGCGGATTCTTGATTCAGAAATACGCCAAACTGAGCTGGTGAACTGGCAACAACCTCATTCCCCTGTTCAGCCATACGAGCCTGAACAGTCGGATTTTTCAAGGCCTGCGCAAAGGCATTATTGATCTTATCAATAATAGGTGCCGGCGTTCCCGCAGGCACTAATACACCAACCCACGAACTCACATCAAAATTGCTTAGCCCTTGCTCACTCGCTGTAGGTACTTGAGGCAAGGCAGGCGTCCGCTTCTTACCAAGTACTGCCAAGGCTTTTAAGTTACCGCCCTTAATTTGGGGAACTGTAATCACGGCACCTAAAATAGTAATGTCAGTCTCGCCGCCAATTGTTGCCGTCATTGCTGGGCCACCTCCCTTATATGGAATGTGGGTCATTTCAATACCTAAATTGGTTTTGAGTAATTCAGCTGCGAGGTGACCAGAGCTACCTGCTCCACCACTTGAAAAGGTAATCCCATTACTTCTCGATTTAGCCAAATCAGCAAGCTCACGCAAATTATTGGCTGGTAATTTATTGCCCGCTACTACTACCAATGGAATTTTCACTAACTCAGTGACTGGAGCCAAATCTTTGAATGAATCAAATGGGAGATTCTTATAAACGTGGGGGTTAACAGCAAAGGTGTCGTACACCATCAAAATGGTGTAGCCATCAGCCGGAGACTTTGCAACAAAATTTGCGCCAATTGTGCCGCCGGCACCTGGCTTGCTCTCAATCACAATCGGCTGACCCAAGATTTCCTGCAAGGTAGGCGCCAACATACGGGCCATCGTATCAACTGCACCGCCAGCCGCTAATGGATTAATAATCCGAATCGGTTTATTGGGATAAGAAGCTACATCTCTATTTTGTGCATTCACTAAGCCAATGGCACAAAATTGAATTAAGCCTGCTACTACTACTTTTTGAAGTGTATTTTTCATATTAGTCCGCCTTTATATTGCCATCTTTAACAATCTTGCTTAAACGTTGCATTTCTTTTTGAAAATAGGCATTACTCTCTGCTGGGGTGGAGATATTGATCACCTCACCACCATCATTTATCAACTTCTCTTTAAACGCAGCAGAAGCAACTACTTGCTCTAGCGCTTTACTTAACTTACTCACGATTGGTGCTGGCACACCGGCTGGCGCCCAAACAGCATAGACAATCGACATTTCATAACCCTTTAAGT
>JACCDO011914864.1_pt1 | contig 25547 bp, 26 predicted proteins | sample 7446101 | NCBI WGS metagenome assembly JACCDO01 (sample SAMN15323440, study PRJNA562643) | freshwater metagenome | isolation source: river surface water | place: USA:Blue River Watershed | collected 2017-08-16 | reverse complement strand
GAGTAAGTGAGTGAGTAACTGATGAAGATAGTGACATACCTCAGGTGTAATATCAATTTTTCGTTTGGAATTTTCCGCCGGAAGCGGGTTTTGCGTGGAAGACGCTGCTGTGGACGGACCGCAACCCATTTTATTTCACTCTCAACAAAAGATCTTTTTCCTTTTTTTCGCGATCCCATGCATTTTTATCGCTAATCCCTATCTGGACTGTGACCAATTATACCGTTATACCTCTACAACCGATTATTAAAACATAGTACCTTAAACAGTTTCTTCCTTCTCTAGTTTCAACTTTTCTCGTTTATGTAAGTTGATTTATTATATCTTCTAGGTTATGCTTGTCACATTAGGATCATGTATGTTACTTTCTAGTTATACTATTCATATATGGTTACTCACCAGTCTTACTATTCATTGTAGTTCTTGCCTTGCTTATGTATTCACTTCGATCTATTCAATATTATCATATGCTTTACTTACTTACCCGCAGTTGAGTGAATTATGTTTTTACAAAAATCCGGAACAGACTAGGTACCTATGATACGTAGGTATACATAAGAGTGAGACTCTTCTTCTTGGTTGACCAGCATCTTTGTGGTAATACATTATTAAAACACATGTCATCTCATATTGCATTTTCTCTTGTCAAGTATTGCATAAATGCAACTGCGTCCTATCTGCATCATATCCTCAAACCAAGTCTTGCATCATATTCTCGTCGTATTGATTATGAAATATTTGCTTCTATTGAATATATGGTTCAATCATCGTTACCAATGAAATCTAGGGCTTTTTTAAGACCCCCTTGTAAATTTGATGACTTAGGAATTAATGCTTCACACAGTTTATATGGTAATAGTAATATTCCTAATTTTGTTCGTCGTGACCGTGAACACTTTGAGTATTTTAAAATTGGATTTACTGATAATGTGAATAAACGCAATTACATGAGTCTAAGCAGCCATTCACATACAATATATCGTTGTCTTCATACCGGATTTATGGATCGCCAACGTAGTGAACATCGTCAGGATGTAATTGCACACACGGACAATCAACATTCTATAGTTAAATTGAAAGATAAGCGAGAATACATACCGCAAATAGCAAGTACCTATTTACAAGAATGGGGTTGGCATTTCCGAGACGAATGGAATATCACAACCCATGAAGATATGGTAAAAGATATTGAAGATAATTTTTTGGAGGATATATATTTAATTTTTTCTGATAAGCAGTATATAGGCACTGTATCTATAGTGGATAGTGATTTAAAGTCGCATATGCACTTACGTGGATGGATTACGTGCCTATACGTGACTCCAGAGTGTAGAAATCGTGGTTATGCTTCTTATATCTTGAAATATGTCATTAAATACAGCAATCGGCAGTTGCATGCCTGGTGCTACACAGAAAAAGAGCGAGATTTGTACTGTAAATTGGGTTTCCAACCATATGAAACAATCGAATATGATGGAAAAACAGCGTGGATACTTGTAGTGAATGCGGTGTAAGTGCAGCCGTCCATGAGATTATTGTTGTAAGTTATGACTATTGTAAATAGATGTTAGAAATGCCAATAATAGAATATTTTTGTGATAAAAAAAATGGATTAGATGATGATTTCTTAAAGAATGATTACACCATCCAACTACTCGATTATGCTTACTTACTTCTACCTGCACGCAAATTTGCTCATTACTTTTGTATTTACTTCCTCTATTCCTACTTTATCTGACTGATTCTGCACACTACACGGCTTGTTGTAAGTCTACTTTGATAAGATACTAAACGGGTCTATTACTGATTACTTAGTGAACACTACATCATAGCAATCGAATTCTTTATTACTAACGATGGTTTTCCCTTTTCATGCGACGGATTGCCTGAAGCCCGATGCACGCACGGTGTGCACGGTCTCCAGTGCTTATGGCCGACGAGGGAGGGTTTGTTGAGTCATACATCTTTCATAAATGCTCTACGCGAATCTGTAACGGCTGTTGGAAGCGATCAACAGGTATTTCCGTGAAGTAGAATTTCCCCAATAGAGCAACGGCCTTATCCAGCATATAATCGGTATCAATATCGCTCGGTTGAATCCAACCCGCGTTGGCTTGCTGCTCTTCTAGTATGTAAGACAGTCCGGACAATACACCGGCAGCCACTTCAAGCGAATAGAATTAGTTAGTATAAGTGAGTGAGTGAGTGAGTGAGTGAGTGAGTGAGCTTCATTACCTTGGATAGTTGTTGGTGTGAAGTAAGGATGGCGGTCATCCTTATCACGAAATAACGAACCACACCAAAATATCCGTTCTATTTTATCGCCTTCTCCACAGAAAAGTGTCGCCCCGATACTATCCTGCCCCACTACCATTCCGTGACTGCTGTCCAAAACCCTAAATGTATTTGGTTGGTTGACGTAGCGCATCATTTCTTCATTAGTGCAACTAGAATGTTTTTTTTTATAATTTATGATAGACTGATGAGCAAGAGAGGGAGTAAGTAAGTATAAACGGTAGTAAGCAAGTATTAAAGGGACCAATTGCACATACCTGGTCCATATAGGGATTATTCCTATAGACGTACGTCATAAACGGTGCATCGCGTCCAAAATACCTTGCTAATTCAAACATCTCGCCGTGATGAATGAGTTTCCCTCGGTATACTTGGTGCACTACCTCATCCTTGACCCACACGGGGCTGATCGTGGGCATTGTGACGTGAAGACCGGGCTCGTTGAGAAACAACACCTGATACTCTGACGACTGATGCGGGCGGTACTCCTTCATCAGGGATTCGTTGAGCAGCGAGTCGTCGATGCGCGGCTGGATGAAGTCACTATACCCATGTACTACTTCTGCTTTATCAAGGGCCTCGCCGAGGAATCCGGACACGCTCCAAGTGTTGGTAAACACCCGAGACGACACTACCTTTTGTTCCTCGCACTCATCGTGTGACGCAGTTATTGTCTCTTCCACCGTTTGATCATCCCATTCACTAAAAAGAATTGACCCAACTTTGTAGTTGCGAATTGTTTGTATCATTGTCTCTGTGAGTGCGAGAGTGAGTGAATGAGTGTGTATGCGTGTGAGAGAGTGAGTGCATAACCTCGTCGATAATCAGTCGGTCGAGAAGAATCGATTAACTGATTCATTCGATTTAACGCATAGAATACATAATGTTGAATTAATCCTGGATTTTGTCCACATTCAGTGAGTATGTTACTGTAAATAGAACTGCTTTCAGCAACGATACTAGCAACTTTCTTTTGCTGATAATCGATTGATGCACCTTTCATTACATCATTACGATCTTCAATGCTCGTATTCACATAATGAATTCCACGTTCAATGCATCGTTGTATGAAGTGATAAGTATCGGAATCAAAAGTCAAGTCAATGACGATATCTCTCTTACCTACGTAAGGACTTAGTAAGTATATGAGTGACTCGGATCTCGGAAGTATTAAATCTTACCAAAGGAAATTTCATCAAGAAACTGATCAAATGTATGGCAAGAAATATGTCGGACCAATTTATGTAATTTATCAACGTTTGGTCCTGTAAATGATGTAGCGAATTGATCTACCGCATAAACATTTTCAGGATTATAGCTAAAATATCTTGCGAGAGTGAATCAGTAAAATGGTGTATATGAATGTACAAATAAGTGAATAATTGAGCAATACTATATAGGAGGGAAGGAGATCGTGGGTAAGATATACCGATCAAAATAATTCCAAGATGCTTTGGCAACCGCCCCATAGCCTAAAAATAATATTTTCTGATCCTCTTTAAGACGCACTCTCTTTATGCCTCTAAAAATCTTATGATTGAGTGCTACTCGATACACTCTACTCGCGACTGATTTGAGCATCATATTATGAGGACATTCTATATTCTATCTTTAGAAAGTGTAAAATTATTCTTATAGGCACTTATCAATTGTGAAAGTCTTTTGTTGCCAATATGATTGAGTCACAGGTACAGTCACGTCATGCCTCATACTAGTAGTACCGTACTACCGGTACTTAAGGTAGTGCTACCGGTACCATGATTTGGATGATACCGGTAGTCGACAAAAGCATCACAGAATTAGTAATAGAGATAATAACTACAGTCTGACATTTGTATTGTTAGAGGAATTGTAAAGAATGCTTATTTCAAGTGTCCAAAGACGCCTTTTTTAAGATATATTACATCAATTCTAATGGATTAGTGTATTCCAATTCCTTACAAGAACCAGTTCCAAATAATTAAATTAGGCAGGAAAACCTAGTAATCATCAGTTTGATACACGTATTGTTTGTTCCAATGGCTCTGATCTATAACGCTGCAAGCAGCTATGTTGCAGTACTGGTTGCCATCCTAATCTTAGGATTTAATGCATTATTGATATATGTGAATGATAATTTGAACTGTTGGACCATTATATTTTGGCGACAGCTATTTCAATTCACTGTTCTATTATTATATTTTTCATTTGAATCTAGCCATCAAAATAATCATGTTGTTACGCACATATATGGAAAAATTACTAATGTTGGAATATTGGGTGCATTCGCTGCATTATTTGATGCATTAGTATGGATTTTTGTCACTATAGCATACTTAAATACTTACACTATAAATGTTTCTTTGATATTTGGTATATCACCAATTACTGATGCTATTCTTAGTTATTTTGTATTGGGCTACACTGTTCATTTAAGAACTTACATCGCGGCAACTGTGTGTATGATTTGTGTAGGAGTTATATATTATATTGATTCTACCACAGATTCAGGTAATAATGATGACATTGGATCACAGGGTATCAGATGGTATGGCAATTTGATGGCTATATTAAGTTTATTATGCGATACTATACAGATAGTATTATATCGATTAGCATATAGTATGAATCCTAATGAAGAAATTGATATGATTCCCATCCTTATTATCTCATCCTTTCTCCAATGCATTATATCCTTGTCTTGTGGTGTTGAATTTGCGGCTGTAATGCCATATAATTATGGATATTTATTGTTAAGTGGAGCAGTAATATTACCACTATTTAGCTGTATACTTATTTGGGTTTCAAAGTATATTCCTCCCGTTGAACTGGCGGTATTATGTTTATTTGAAATGATATATCAACCATTTGTTGTTTGGGCATTTGGATTCTCCACACCACCAGTAGCATCTTTAATTGTTGGATCTATTATATTTATAACGTTACTCATTCATGGTTACTTTGAAATATATAGTGAAGAGAATAAAGATAATGTAACACATACGTATACTACCGTTAGTGATGCGGATGACTTGGATGATTCAGGATCGCTCGCTGTACATACTCCAACGAGACGAAATAGAGAAATATAATTGAAATTATTTTCTTGGACATACCAATCGTTATCGTTTTGAAGTGAATTTGATCCATGAAACCGTCATCATTCATCCCTTTCGTTAATTCAGTTAAGAGTGCGAATGAGTTACATTGTTAATTGAGTAAGTAAGTAAGTAAGTGAGTTAGTGAGTAGGTGAGTGAGTACTTACTTACTGAGTTAGGAAGTAAGTTAGTGAGTAAACGATTTCTTGATTTTTATTATTTTATCAATATGAATAAAGAAAAAAACTCTCTGGTAATATGTAGGTAGCGAATTAAGCTTCTGAATGAATGCTACCAAAGTGTGCTCCAATGAAAGCAACGAAAATATAGATGCTTTGACGGGTCAAATACGTCTCCAACAGTGAAGTAGGATGACATAATGCTAAATGATTGTGTACGCAGTTGCGAAGCCGAAATAAATCATATTTTATTCTGTAACTATGCAAAATTATTCAAAAAATTTAAATTTATCGTGGTTGTATAGGGCCTGAATAGGGAGAATGTATTTTGGCGATTTTAAAACACACCTAGGCATGGTAGATGGTGGTAGTTAAAGGCTGCGTTGAGGCGAGTGCATTGAAATGAGCGAATTATTACTTGGATCAAACCATAATTCTCTTCATACATTGCAGCGACGGCTTCATTCAACCCAATTTAGTTGTTTGAATCACCTACTTTCTATTCAACTTGATGCAAATTCTTTACTTGTTCTTATTGACTACGTAAACAACCAAGTGTATCAGCTTCCAATTATTTGTAATCTACGAAATGGTGCGTGGTATTATCATAATCCATCCGGATATTCATATTTCAAAAGCACGGATGGTCATGATGGTACGTGGAATTTTAATCTGACAAGAATCAATTTAAATATTGCATTAATAATAGCAAAAAATAATGGTGGAATAATAATTGATTCGACCAGAAGAGGGAAAATATTTCCTGATTCGTTACGTACAACAATACCTGTATGGATTGCCGTGTTGAATAAGATAGTACTTAATTATAATGATAACATCGAGTTGCCGTCATTCATGCACGAGTCAATGCAACAAGACATTCGCAGCAAACTCGACGTCATTATTAACTCTATTCCTATTGAAATTAAAGAAATTATCATAAATACACTACGAGATACATTTACTCGACCAATGCAGCCTATTTGGGTGAATATAAGCAATGATGGAAGCATTGAGTGGCAAGGAAACTACGTGGAAGAGTACCTAGGACACACCGGTGATGGCACAACCCTTCCTTTCCTACCCGTGTTACTGTATAGTGTATCAAGACTTACATGCAGTGAAGCTGAACATAGTGAACATCATTCATGGCATTATATCCAAGGTGCTGGGGATGACGAAGAGCATTGGTGTCCGAAAGGGTTTGATGCACATATATTTTGGCGGTACAAAGATGAAATATTAGCCAGTAATAGTAACGTGTTAGTAGAGGAAGCTATCAAGGATATTATTACCAGAGGGGAGACCGATGAGAGTAATAACAAGTCTTTGCTACCACTAGGTAACACAGGGATTGTAGTGAGCAGAAATTACTTAACCATGACTAGTACCATGGATTTACAGGGCTTTGATGCATGTATCATCATCCAACCATGCCATGGTACGTGCGAGCATATTACACACGCATTTCATGCGAATACCCTATTGATTAATACTATCATCACCACGAATAAGTGTGAGAGTATGCAGGTAGAGAACGATCGCTGGCTACAAGATATCATACCTAGTTTATTGAACTTAATGTGCACATTACATGATACCAGTGGCCGTGTATACATCACATCTGGTTGCATCACAGAACCTGTTTCCAAGCCCAGTAATGATGAATTACTACCGTGTGTACTCATCGCAATCGTCATCCTATTGATACAACAGGATCCTACTCATAGTATTACCAAGACAACATTAAAAAGTGTGTTGTTACAAGTACAGACGTACTTACCACCCGGACTAAATGTAAGCATCCCAAGACGGTATCACAAAATACTACATAATTATTTTATTATTCATGAATAATTCTATTTATTTTGCATCACCGGTATTCGTACCACCGGTACCTATACCGGTGAACGTTTCTAACGTTGCCCGTAACTGTGTTTCTACCACGTCATCTTCCGTGTCGTCGTTATCACATTCGTTAAAAGGGAAAAATTCATTATTTGGATAAATATTATAAAATATTTTTCTCGCTTGGTTAACAATGTCATCCATGTGTAAATCCCACATGGTATCACCCGTTACATACATACCGGCGGGCACGGCACGACCTTGTATGCTCGTCTCATTATTGTGCTCATTGGATTGGAATATTGGTTTGATGGTGATCGTACGTGTGACTTCATTCCCTTCGTCACTACCTAGTAATTTATTGGTCAATTGCTGCAACGTGGTGGTGTTAGCAAGGCACTCGTTACTCTGGATGTATTCGTTCCATTGCACTCTGTCGTGGATGAGTGGTGAGATCGACACCTCCATCAATAGGTGGTAGATATACACCCCCTCCGGTACCACGGATAGTGCACTATCACTCTGTAATATAAATATTGCTGCGTTATTCTGTATATCGTCACTGCCAGGCGGGACTACTACTAACCCACGCTCAACGGATACCATGGGCTTAGTACACGTCACAATCACCGTGTATAAAGCCCCTTTAATCGTAAATATATTGGCGAGGTAACCAACATTACAGATCAATGCCGCGCATTTGATAGCGCACCCCGCGGTGTCAATGACCTTATCAATACGATGGCTATTGTCACTATCTGTAACGGTTATAATCTCTTGGATTGAGCGACGAAGGATGTACGTACCGCCCCATACAGCACACATACGACAAAATGCTTGGGCTAGCTCACCCGAGCCATACTTGCAACATAAGAAGGCAGTGTCACCATAACGGCCAATAGAATTCATGTGTCGGTACAGGCGGTGTAACCCCGTTTCCGTGGTAATCCCTGCTGCGGACGGTACCATACATAACGCATAGAGAATCATGTGTTGTAGCCGCCCGGTTATGCAGTGTGACGCCAAGAACTCGGTGAATAATCGATTATTAAACTCAGGAGTCTTGAATACAGTCTAAATGAGTGAGTGAGTGAGTAAGTAAGGAAGTAAGTATGAGTGAGTAAGCATGAGTGAGTGAGTGAGTGAGTGAGTGAGTGAGTGAGTGAGTGAGTAAGTAAGTATGAGTGAGTGAGTGAGTAAGAAATATAAGTTTATATGATGTATTACTTGTTGTTGATCTGTTTCTTGTTTGTTCTGTGGACGAAACAACGCTCTTCCTTGTGCTAATTCAATCTCATTCAATTTCTTCACATCCGTCCCTAATCATCACGTGAGTAAGTAAGACAAATTACAATGGAGACAGTGAATGGACTACCTGCAACGACATTCTTCCCCCAATCAATGACGTACTGCAAGAATTTCATTAACGATCTTTTCTCTAAGCGATCCAGTATTTTAGTGTTGAAGACGTCACCCTTGGAGCAGGGGACCGACCAGATGTCGCTCACTGATTGGTAGTACATGATCCCGTCCAATGCTTGGAACTCCATGTAATTAACAACCCCTACAGAAATGTCAAGTGAGTGAGTGAGTGAGTGAGTGAGTACGCATTAGTGAGTACGCATGAGTGATTGAGTTAGTGATTGAGTGAGAGAGTGAGTGAAAATACCTGAATGAATGATACAATCAACACTCGCACTGGAACCAAACAATAACATGGGTGCCAAATCAATATTAAATTGACTTTTCAAACAGAATGCGCGTCCCTTGGTGATTTTGTGGTGCGGCTGGTACCCCAAGAATGCGGGATGCAAACGGCTACTTGAATCAACACATTTCACATTTTTTTCCATTAAATATCCAAAACAAACAGGATTTTTATCTTTTGATTTTTCAAACCTATTCCTTGTGACAGTTGGTACATCCGTAAAGTCACAATTACTATGTATGCATCGCAGCATTGAAGATGCTTCATCGAAACTAAGTACCTGCGACGTGGTAGTTGACTTCTTGGTGCATTCGGAGGAATTATTGTTTGATTGATTGATTTCTATAAATTTATCCAATGAAAAAGATGCGAAATCACCTCCATAGTAGTCATTTCGGTCTAAATGAAGAACCGACTTGCCTATTTTAGCTAGTGCACATGCTAGTATCGACTCAATCAGTCCAGTTCCAACCACCACCACGTCGTACATTTCCTTTACTCCATGTTCATTCACCGTATCTTCATCAGCAGTATGATCTTCGTTCAACATCTCTTTACTCACTACCTCTTCGTTCACAATATGCAACTCATTCGAAATATCCTTATTCAATCTATCCTCATTCACCTCTTCCGAATTCTCCATGAGTTTTACAATTTTTTATAGTAAATAAATATATAGAATGATTATAATTGCTATTTTTGCTGTTAACAAAATTCACTACTATCAGCGCAAATCCTAGAAACACTGTTCTTACTCAAGTTCCCGTACTCTCTCACTTTTTTCCAATACTTCGGGTATTACTTCCAAAAATTTTGGCAAAAAAATAAAATTACACCGGTACATAAATCCCTAATCCCTTAATGTTAATTAAGGAGTGAGTAAGTAAGTGAGTGAGTAAGTGACATACTCAACATGTGTATGTTAGGCGGATGACGAGGAGAAAATAAGTAAGGTCTTCCAGCGAAGGCCCCTGTACGGTATAGGGTGGTATAAAGTGCCATTCAAGGAAAATCAAGTAGTAATACAGACGACACAATAATAGAAAATATATATATATATATATAGTAACACCATACACATCTGTCGTAGGACCAACCGAGGGAGTCTGTGATATCAAATATTAAACCTTTCCACCAATAGCTTCGTCTAATTTGTCTTGAAGCTTGTAAAGTTTACTAAACTGTGGGCAGAAGTCACAGTAGAAGGACTGTCAGTCCCTAGACACTGCTCATAATCTATTAGTGCTCTTTCATAACGCTTCTGCTGCACCTCTTCGACTTCATCAGGCTAATAATGAAGCACCGCGAAGTAATTGGCCGCCGTATTGAAGGTGGTCGAGTGGTCCATTCCAAGAGTCCTATCCTTCAACAACTGCTGGTGAAGTGGCCATTGGACAACCACTATTGGTGACAGTGGCCCATCCGCCGGTGATTGCGTCGAGTGATTACAAAAAGCATCTACAAGGTTACAACTAGTGTCAAATAGTACCTTGAAGCGACAACTACATCTAGCATAATCAAGTCCTACCATGAGATTCCGTAATAATATTGGGTAATATCGGATCGGGTACGAATTACATTAAGGTGCAACAGAAACCAATATGATCTGATTCGTCATCATTCCACTGGCCCCGGCCGTAGTTAAGAATATAGCCATTAGCATATATTAACACTCCTCGACCATTCATACTATCGTCCATGAATTCACCTTCGTACCTATTTCCATTAGCGTATCTATACACTCCTTGACCATGCATCTTACCGTCGTTAAATTCACCTTCGTACTCATCACCATTGACAAATCTATATACTCCTCGACCATGCATCTTATCGCCCTTATACTCTCCTTCGTACATGTTTCCATCACCATATCTATACACTCCTCTACCATGCATCTTATCGTGCTTGTATTCACCTTCGTACACGCTGCCATTAGCGTATCTAGAAACCCCTCTACCATGCATCTTATCGTGCTTGTATTCACCTTTGTACTCGCCGCCATCAGCATATCTATACACTCCTCTACCATGCATCTTGCCAGCTCCATTCCTCTCTCCTTCGTATCCGGCTATTACCCGCTTCATGCGAGGCGCGATGTCGTCGAGTAGCCGTTGGATATTCGCTCGATCCGACTCCTTCGTCAGTTTCCCTTTCACCGGGTTGTAATCGTCGAACCAAGAATTCTGCAGTGGCGGTAACTGAATTGGGTTAGATATTGGCAGCATAAAGCATCTCCACACGACACCATCCTCGATTCAGATACGCATAATCATTGCCATTCCAAGCTGGACTCTTGTATTGCTCAAACCAATTACTTATAGTACTAGGGAGCTCCCAATCCTGCGTATCATGTACATTTGTTAGTATTATATCGCACACACCAACGATCTTATCCAGCATCTTTAGCTCGTCACATGCTGCCGCATCCTGGTCAATGCATCCGAAGTCCAGCCAGATGTAGCACTTGTTCATTGTCGTCAATGTACTCATGATCTTCTCCACAGCAGCCACCATCAGATTGTATTTGTCGTGGTTACTTGTATCCGGATGAGGACGTCCATCCCAACCAGGCGCGCCAGACCATCCCCTCAACCAGCAGTGTGACATAAAGATGTACAGCGATTCATCACGCACCGTGTCTTCATAATTCACCAACAAACCTCTGTTCTCGGGGCATCTTGGCATCTGCCCAAGCTGCTTAAATGCATCGAACAGAATCAACCTCACCGGGGGAAGCACCATCACCGCAGTACGGTAGCCGTACCACAATCCTGTTGGCAAAAATTTTGCCAAAAAATATATTCACCGGTACTTGAATCCCTAATCCCTCATTGTGATCACGTTTTATTAAGTGAATGAGTCAGTGGCTGCGTAAGTGAGTAAGTGGCCGCGTAAGTAAGTAAGCTAGCATCGATATCCATTACGTTAACATTAAATACAATATAACTTAAACAATGAGGTTGTATCCACAGTCCCCTCGTTCACCAGCCCCACCATTTCCGTTTGAACTTCCCCAATTTGGAAAACATTCACATTCGCCAGTCCTTCGGTTGCACAGACCTCTGTTGCTGCACTCATACAACCACCCAGTGCTAGAAGAAATAAGTGAGTGAGTAAGTGAGTAAGTATGAGTGAGTACGAGTGAGTGAGTAAGTATGAGTGAGTAAGCATGATAGAGTATATATAACGATTAGGAGTGTACCTAGCTTGTAGTCGAGTAACACCAACATTTCCATACAATTTACTTTTTATAGTTTCCAACATTGGAATATTCCCTATTTCTGACAAAAATGTAATAGAAATAGTGCGATCACGCACCGTGGAACAGATGCCTTCCGTGTCCATGTTACCAATCGTGTCGTTGAGATACCACTTTACCTGCACCTGGCCAAGCGTCCTTATCGAATGTAACTTCCTCGTAAACTCGTAAATAGTCGAGTTGTAGTCGATGTAATCACTTGCTTCGTCGCGAAACGACACCTGGAAGTACCCAGATGTTGCTTCGCATTTCAATAACTGGATCTCCTGCTCATTGGTATAATTGGCTTTGCTGCCGTACACTACATCCGTGTAACGGTCGGCTTTGCCGTATGGACATTGGAATTGTGTCAAGACGTAACCGACGCTTTGGGTGATATTATTGTGGCCGTACTCGTTGTCTACATAGCCGGACTCGTCACCGTAGCAGCCATACACCGTGTCCGCATCCCACGTGTACGGGCTCGAGCTGTAGTAGCCATACGTCACAGGGTCGCTCTCTAGGTACTCATTCTTCCTTTGCAATGCCAATGATCGCATGGAGAGACACCGGCCACTATTGTTGCACGTAGATACCTTTGCATCCACTTGGTTGCACGACATTCGCTCACACGCATTCCCTTCGAACCCTTCGCGGCAGATGCAGCGACCAGTATTGCGATCACATAATCCCATATTACTGCATTCAATATACTCATCGTGGGCAACGTTATCTACGACCGGTTCGTGCCACCAAGCAGGACCTTTGGGACAGGTGCGACTCTGACAGTCACCGTAGTAACCGTCGTAGCACTCGCATTCCCAGTTACCATCAAGACCGGTGCAATAACCTAAGAAAATATAAATGAATCAAGTGAGTAAGAGTAAGTGAGCGAGTGACTGAGAGGTGAGTGATTAGGCAAGCGATTCGTTACCTTTTCCATAGCAGTCGTAATAGTCGAACTCGGGCTCGCCCATGCCAAAATCAAGGACCAAGCCAACAGGATACCAGTTATACGTCTTACCAGATGAACTATATCGCGAGAATATTTTCCTAATTCATGACGAGTGAGTGAGTGAGTGAGTATGAGTGAGTAAGAGTGAGTGAGTGAGTGAGTGAGTGCATGAATACCTATCTGTTTTATTCACTTGTGCTTCTTTATTATCCAAATCAACCGGCGCGTAACTAACCTGTTGCAATCCGGTGTCCGTCCACACCATAATATTCTTATACTCATCAAAAGCCATGTATTTCGGGGCTGTCATCTCCATATCCCACCCAGATACGATGACTCTGGTGTTGTAGAATCCCGAGTACTGATGGTAACCGTGCGTGGTATTGTCCTGGTCGAAGTCAAGACTGTCCAGATTCGTGGCGATGATGGAAGGGTGGTAGCTGCCGCTATCAATGAAGTACAGCGTATTATTATGGAAGATATCTATGAATAGATCCGTTGCGTTAACGGATATCTTTTGATAATCTTAATTGAAATAAGTAAGTGAGTGAGTAAGTGGGTGCGTGAGTAAGTAACGACGTACCTAACGATGAGTTTTGTGCCTTTCGATAGAGTAATACTTGACTATATCCAGTGCCATCCAAATTACAGGAACGTAACGACGAGGTGCCACTGGAGGAGGTCTTGTCGATCCAATAGATGAGATTGGTGTATGGATGCACCGCGATGCCCATGGGATCACGGATATTAGCCGTGCCGATAGCGGTTCGCAGGGAGACAGCAGTTGGGGTTGTCGCATCAACATCCATGTAGTATATGTACCCATCGTTGGTACCGTAGACCATAGGTACAGTCCAGTATAACCGCCTAAGTAGTAAGCAAAGGAGTGAGTCAATGAGTGCGAGTACGTACGTGAGTATGCATGATCATACCGTTGATTATGTCGGGCATCAAACGTAAATCCAAATATCTTGTAGTTGATAGTCACCAACAACCTACTATTGTACGTCGTGTTCAATGTCAAATAGCCGATGTAAGGGTTCGTGGGATCCTGGTCGACGTAGTAAAGACGACTAGCCGACTGATCGTGGGCCAGTGGCCCCGCAGAGGTATCCGACAACAGTTTCTTCAGTACCACCCGTGATGCAGTACTAACACTTGGGTGCGTGCTGGATGCATAATCATACATTTCTGTGATACGAGTGAGTGAGTGAGTATGTTAGTGAGTAAATAGCCTGGTATTACCTATGGTACTAGTAAACTTGCGATTGTCGTCATCAAAGTTAGTGACGTCGTCATCGTTGTAGTCCTCACTGGGATTGATAGAGAAATAGATACGAGAATAATTTGGTTTATCCTGCAGACTCGTTACCCAGTTACCGTTAACGTCTAACTCAGGACTAACAACACCCGGGCATCGACCGAGACCTTGTAATGCAAGTGAGTGAGTGAGTATTCATGATATAGTAGGTTAGTGCGTACCTCCCCAACGTGTATTATTGACAACGACGCGTGCGCATGGACCCAAGGTAGCATCATACGTCCAGCCATGTGGGCACTCACACACGGCGGTATCATAATTACACTTTCCTATTCCGTTGCATATTTTAACATTATCATCTCTTCCGTCATCGGTTGACAAGGTCAATACCGATGTTGTGTCATCTATGGGTGAGTGTATTAGTAAGCGAGTATCGGCGAGGTAGTAATAAATCTCACCTGTGGAGAAGTAACTAGGACTAGCAGAATCAACCACTGAGCTCCATATACCAAGACGAGGCAGGTTACCAACGGCGCTTTGCATGACTATTGTGTGCGTACGCGAGGAACCAGATGAGCAGATCGTCTGCGTGGTTGACGTGGACATTGAGATAGTCACATCAGTCGGGTCGATGGTAGTTAGACTCTCTAATAAAGGCGAATAAGCGAATGAGTAAGTGATGGAATGAGTAGTGAATGTATCATTACCAAGAGCACTCTCCATCGTTGAAGCTGCAGATGTAACGTCTATTTTCTGTGTCATTTCCCCATCAAATGACAGGTAGAAAGAGCCACTGCAAGAGATAGAGGTGCAATCACACGTCAACGTTTGAGTCGTTTCAAAGTATACAGAACCCGTTGTAAAAAGGTCGTTTGAATAAAAAGACAACGCAGGGATATCGCCTAATAGATTAAGTCAGTTAGCCGGGAAGATAAGGAATGAACACCAAGTACTCAGTATACCTTGTCCGCGTTTAAAATATATCTTCGTTCTTGTAACAGCATTTGAATTACAGATATACGCATCTGTCTCACTGGAAGTTGAGTCCATCGCCTCAACGGCTAAAGTTGAGCGAGTAGTTAAATTGCCACCAATACTATCGAGACAGTAAGTGAGTAAGTAAGTAAGTAAGTGAGTAAATGAGTGAGTAACCTAGGAATTGTCATAAGCCCATCTGCCAACTCATATGCGCGAGACATAGGAGTGTACCAACGATTCACAACGGAACCATAAAGTCGAAGCTTTTAAACTAGTAAGTAAATGGTTTATTGAATGTTTTAAGGAATAATTGTACCTTGAACTTGCCGTCACATCCACCAACAGGACAATTACACACAAATGTGACCGTTTCATTCTGTTGAACGTCTAAACGAGGATCGGGTCCATACTCGCAAGTCCGTTGCGAGCAGTCATAACCATCCCAACCAGGATCGCATTTACATCCAAAAATAATATCCGCGTCCCAATTATTATATCTAAACGAACAAGTGACTAAATAAATAAACAAAATAGTAAATTAATGTTACGTACTCAGTAGTTCTATTAAATCTATAACCATCATTCGCTTTAGCAGCTGTACGCAAACTAACACATTCACCACGATTATTACAATTATCATGACTACATAAATGATTAAAACAAAAGTAAGCACCGCAAAATAGTAAGTGAGAGATTGAGTAAGTACCATTTAAATCGGCTGCAATCATTGCCAGTGAATGGTGTTGCACAGCTACATTCCCCTGTCTTATAATCACACAACCCATTTCCACTACATTCTGCGATATTGTGAGCCGAGTCGGTATCGTTCGCTATAGACACTAGTTTTCGTCCCCGAGGACAAGATCGCTTACTATTAATAGAATAGAATGTGTTAATTAATAACTGAACAAGTAAATGAAAATAGAACATACCTGCAATCACCGCCTTCGTATCCATCGAAACATTCACAGAAACCGTATTTATTACAAATTCCCTTTTTATTACAATTATTAACACACCCTGCATGACTCCGCCGTAGGAAACATATAAAAAACAGTAACAACGAAGCCCAAAGAGCCATTTCTACTCTGCGATCCAAAGAGTTTACTAACTCACTCACTGACTCACTCAATAGAAAAAAACTGTGTAATTAAAATTTTTCAGCAATTTTCAACAACAAAAAAATGTTCGTAAAAAAGCCGGTACTCCAAATCCGTTAAAAGTATCACCGTGTGGTTTGATCGATTCACTACGTCACAAATAGGTAAGAAAGTTGAAGTTTCTTTAAGTCAATAAAATAGTTGAACCCGAACCCTGCCTGGACAAATATTAAAGAGAAATTAAACCTATGTTTCCTTCTGTTTTCTACAAATTAACTTCATTTTGATCATTATTTTATTTCAATCAACAAGTTACCAAAACTATTTTCTATTTACTTGGTATGTATTTGTACGAGGATCGCCGGACCTGGACCGGTGATTTTTGTATAAAAAAACCGGTCCTGTCAGTTGACCATAACAGTCTCGTGCAAAGTGTGTAAGTAAGTGATTGATTGATTAAGCAATCCATTGCGCAACCATGAGCGTGTTGGTCCTTGAAGGATTAAGTTGTGATGATCTATACGATACTGGCAGTTTTAATGATAAACAGGATCCAGCGATTCGTTTAATTTATAATAAAGAAATTTTTATGACTGAAAGAAGCAAAGATACAGGGAAAAGTGGTAAGTTATTTACTATTTGTTACAAATTCATAGTTTCTTACTCACTTAACTATTCTTACATATTCATATTTTATTACAACAGGCACGTATAAAGAAAAATTTACAATAAACTTGGTATCGAATGAAGACACCATCGACGTAGAAGTGCTCAATGTTGGCACTACGCTTCTGGGCGGTAAGAAAGAATTGCATATTGGACGAGGAAAAATAAATATTCACGAAGCTATTCAAAGCAACAACATTGCAACAAATCTGGTGATTCCATTGATACACGAACCCAAGAGTTACAAGAAAGGAATTGTGAAGATGACAGGAACGATCAATAGCACGCAGCCGAACCAAAAGGCTGGTAACATTGACGCAAAGACAGATACGAGTAAGAAAATTGAATCTGATAGTTCTGTTATGAGTAAAACTAATGATGTAAAACCAGAGACAAACACGAAAACAGAATCGATACCCGCATCTGACCATGTCAATACGACTAGTACTAGCAATGTGACGCAAGAAATAAACAAGAAAACAGAAACCGTACATGCACGTAATAACGATGATGACGACGATGAAGATGAATTAAAAATCTTGCCTGTTAATGGCTCCCAAAAATATTTTATCACCAAGATTAATGCTAAAGACATTAAAAATGCCGAGATTTTAGGATCCAATGACAACTTTCTGCTATTGAATATTGGCAATAAGTGGTCGGTGGAGACTAGCGTAGCAGAAGGCTCTGGTTCAACCGCATCATGGACATATACAGTTGAAAAGGACAAACAAATGACTATTGAATTAAGTAACCAGGAGGTTTGTAACCATCTCCTTTATATACTTATTTATTCTTACTCACCTACTTCTTCACCAGGTGGCTAGTAATAACTTGATGCTAAGTGTGACGTCAATGGACAGTAACAAACTACGGAAACATACAAAAATTGGAGAAGGTTCAGTTAAACTGCCTAGTAACCTAATGAATCTAACTGATTCCTGCACTCTTTCAGTGAGTATACAAGATACTAAGAATAAGCCTGTGGGAATGGTGGAGATCACCTTAATGTCGCTCCAACAGGCAGCACCTATCACTCCTGCATCGACGAACAGTGTGAATCCAACGGCAGCTCCAACAAATAGTAAAACACCTGAAATTGTTGCTGCAGCAGCACCTGATGTAACAAAAAAGCCAATTGACGCACCAAATGTCGCTGCTAGTCCCGCTATCCCTCCATTTCGTAGTGGTACTTTAAGTGTCAAGAAAATTAAATTAGAAAACATTAAAAACGTAGAATATTTTGGTAAAAATGATCTATTTTGTCGCGTTATGTTTGGTTCCAACCTCTTCACAACCCAGACGCTGAACGAGGCAGGTGCTATGGGTCTCTTCGACTACTTAGACATGAAGGCGTCGGTAGATAGTGATATCTTCACTGAAACAATGACAATCGAGGTATGGGATGCTAATACAATCACTAGTAACGTGTTGATTGGACAGTGCGTGTTGCCATTGGCTATACTGCGCCCTGGTATCGAAAAGGACTACGTACTTGATGTTTGTGATGCTAAAAAAGTTAGTGTTGGTCGCGCAATAGTACACTTACAACTTGATAGTGCTACACCTTTAAGTGACAATACCACCGCCACCTCTACCGTATCGAACATATTCCAATCGAAGCAAATAACAAACTGCCAACTTCAAATTAATGCCATTCAAGGTGTTGGTTTGAAGTACACCGACTCCTATTTCAATAGTAAAGTTGATTCACCATATTTTAAAATATCATATGGTCAATACGCCCTTAATTCCAAGCATCTAGTGTCTAGTTTTGATAACGGCAATGGTGTGGTGCGCAATATTGGCGTGAGTATCGATGTCACAGAGCATGTTCTTACCTCAACCCCATTATCTATTGAAGTGTGGGATAAAAATTCAGTGACGTCTGATGCATATATAGGTGCAGGATCAAGTGTATTCACCGTTATAGGTAATGAATACAACATAGCGCATGACATGAGTATCGACATCGTTAACAAGGCCAAGGGATTGGTGGGGAAGCTTATTATTCACTACACATTTATTGAAAAAATGAGTGGGATTGCTATCCCTGATGCCGCGACCCTCATAGCCCGGTACCAACAGAACACCACTGGATTTGTGCTGAATGTCACCACTATTAGTGTACAGAACCTACTTAATACAGAATTAATGGGGAATCAGGATCCTTACGTGACGTTGCAGCATAAAAGTACTCCTGATTGGTCGTACAAATCATCAACGAAGTCGGGATCGAATCCTATATGGGAAGGTGTGGATTGTAAACTACATATTCCCACCATCAATCAAGTGGTACAAGAAGCCGTTGAGATTTCAGTGTTTGATGACAATTCTTTGCGCAGTGATACCCATGTTGGTTCTGCTCTGCTCCAATTGTCGCTAGCGGCAGTTACGTTGAATAAAATGGTAACCATTAATGCCGACCTCCTCCATAATAAAACCAAGAAGAGTGTGGGCAAGGTAGCCATTACATGCTCTTTGATTGAGTACGTGAAACCTCCAGATGTTGCTGTTGTGGCAAGCACCATTCCTGCTTCATTCAACGGTTATGTAGCTATTAAACGGATTGTTGGTACTGGTTTGAAGAATAGTAACATGGTTAGTGATCTAACATCATACGCCCACGTGGCATTGACAGTACCCGCCAATAAAAAACCACTATGGACTGAACAGACAAACAGTGTAGAAGGCACGAGTCCATCCTGGGAATCCCTTGCACTGACACCGTCAGTAACCACGAATGATGTGAAAGAAGGCAGTCTGGTGATTACAGTATATAACGATTCACTCGTTGACAGTGTTATTGGGACTGCCACAATTGCATTGCTTTCTCTTACAGCCAATGGGATTGATAAAGACTTAGAGGTATCCGGTGAGTTAGTAGATAAGAAAGGTGTGAAAACAGGTAAAATCATGCTATTAACAAGGTTATGTGAAGGTAAACCAGAGGTTATTACCCAGGCAACCGTTGAGACAATCATAGAAAAGACTGTGGATATTAAATTCACATCCGCCATGTTGATGGTTCATAAAATGAAAGCATTTGGTTTAAAAAACACGGAATTATTTGGTGATATTGATCCGTTTATAACCCTTCAACATGGTGATTGGAATTATAAAACGTCGGTGCTAACCAATGCCGGAAGCAATATAATATGGGATAATCTCGGCGAAAGTACGGTGGTAACCAAGGACTCGATCCTGGCTAATGACGTACTAGTGAGTGTGTATGATGCGAATCGACTACGTGGTCACACCCTACTGGGTACTGGGAAGCTATCCCTGAAGCGACCCGCATCCAAATTAAATAAAGAAATGGAAGTAAGTGTAGTCCTGACTGGTAGTAACGGTCAAAGCCTTGGACGGGTTGATGTTACCCTTGAAGTAAGGGATATTGTGGTAACCAAATCGAAATTGTTACCAGAAGGGTTCAAGAATGGCGTGTTGCACATCGTCCGCCTGAAAACATTTGATTTAACGAATACTGGTACTCATTACATACATATACCCATGCATCTCTCACTCACTATCTGCCTCGTAGAATTGATTGGACAGCAAGATCCCTACTTAAAGGTCAAGATTGGTTCGTTATTCAACGATAAAACGCACACGATTGACAATGGAGGGGGGGAAGTACTGTATGATTACTTGGATATGAAATGCCTAGTAACCGAGTCGGATTTCAATAGTCAACGGCTAGAAATAGAAGCGTGGGATGACAACGTAATGATGGATACACTGATTGGTACAGGTAGTATTGCACTATCGGAAGCAATCACATCGAAATACAACGAAGAAGTCGAAGTAAGTGTCCAGTTACGTTCCAAGAGCGACAAACCAGCGGGTCGTATCGTGGCTACGATAAGGATCGAGGAGCCACCACCCGTGAAAGACATTGAAATCATGATCCCTGAATCGTTTGTATCCGGTGAGTTTAGACTATCACGTATTGTGGGTGTGGGACTACCTCAAGCAGATATATTGACCAAAAGCGATCCATATGTAACGGTCAAGCTACCAGATGGCACTACCTACACTACTAACACACTCATGAACAGCGGGAGTACTGGTATATGGGATGCATTGGATTGTAGTTGTGCCATTACTCGTCAAAATCTTATTGATGGAGTTATTGATGTAACCGTTAAAGATAAAGGATTTATTGGTGACAGCTCACTAGCCGTTGGTAGTGTGGCTATTAAACGTGTAGGTATTAAACCAGGCAATGAAATTGAATTATCAATTGATTTAAAATCCCCAAAGAATGGGAATACAAAAGGGTGTGGTCGCCTGATACTCTATTGCTCCGTTATTGATGCCGCGCTTGTCGCCAAGGAGAAACTCGATGAAACATTTCAATTTGGACAATTAAATATTACAAAAATTCGTACATTTAATTTAAAAAACACAGAGTGGCTCGGGAAACAGGTCAGGAGTCATTATTTCTATCATTTTATTATATTTTACACACTCATTTCCCTTGAAATAGGATCCTTATTGCAAGTTACAACTGGGTTTGTGGGAGGACAAGACCCACACCATTGATAACGGTGGCAGTGACGTACTTTGGGATCATTTATTACTCTCCACGGATGTTTATCCCGATACTTTCATGAATGAAACACTCAATGTAAGTGTGTTTGATGATAATACAACACATGGTGATACACTGATTGGACGGGCGTCTACGTCCACACTGAAACGGTGCATCATGCAAGGAAATATTGGCAAGGAGATAGAGATTAAAATGGATTTGGTAGCAACGAATAGCAAAGGAATCGAGGTAAATACGCACGTGTTTATTCTACCTTCCACACTCATTACCTTGTTCCGTTAGGCACCTGTTGGTCGGCTGTTACTGTATGCGAAAGTGGTGCATCAGACCATTGATGATGGAGGCTCCATCGAGCTACCCGCGTCCTTCAAAACCACACCTGGTGTGCTATCCATCAAGTGTATATCCGTTGCTAACCTGATATCACCATCGATAATGAGTAAAATAGATCCGTATGTAGTCGTTAAATTAGATGCAAATCAAGGATATCGACAACAAACGGTAACCATGAATAATAATGAAAATCCAGTTTGGAATAATTTGGATTACCAAGTGAAAGTAGATGCTGATACCGTCAAGGTTTGTTCACTCACTCACTCACTCATGCTTACTCACTCACTCATTACTAGGTGAAGTCATTCGTTGTTGAAGTATGGAATGACGGCTTCTCCGACGCTTGCATTGGTTCCGCCGCAGTTCCGTTGCGTCCTACCGGTCTTAAATTTGGTCAAATTGTTGAGATTCCAAGCGTATTCAAGGATAAAAAAGGTAAAATTGTGGGTAAAGTAGTGGTTTCCGCCGTCTTGAACGAAAGCCAAATTGTTTTAGCAGAGCCGGAAGTAGACGTACCCAAAGACTTTAACGGTCATATTCGCATCGCTGAAGTACGATTGACTGGATTAAAAAACAAAGAAGTTATGGGTAAACAGGATCCTTTTTGTCAAGTATCCGTTGGATCCACGTACACGGAGACAACGGATACCTTGTACAATGCCGGTAGTGATGTGAAATTTGTTGATTTCATCATGGAATGCGATGTAACGCGGTCTATTCTGACCAAGGAGAAGCTTCAGCTCACCGTGTTTGATGAGAATAGTACCCGCAAGGACGCATTCCTTGGGAAGGGTACTGTCTCCTTACGGAAGGTAGCTGCCGCGTTAGGGAATAGCATGGATATTCCAATACAATTGACAGACGAGAAGGGTTCGGTATGTGGAAATGCCGTTATTAAATGCATTTTACTTCCTGGTTCCATCAATATAGAGCCGTTGATTAGTGATAGCTCCCTCTTAGCGCTTGGTATCCTTACTCACTCACTCATTCACTGACGCACGTACTCACTCACTCACGTTAATAGAGCATGGTAAGCTAGTAGTATCCAAGATTGTTCTAACGGATATCTTCAAGAATGAAACGGTGTGGAATAAAATCGTTCCGTATGTTTCACTACGTTTTAATGATTGGAAATTACAAACGAAATCATTAAATATTAAAGATAAAACAGGAAATAATAATATTATTTTCAATGCTCCTACCGAGATCCCAACGGATCTATTGCTGATTGCAAACGGTGACGAATTTAAAATAAATCAATTACAAATAAGTGTTAAAGACCAGAATATGGTGACGTCCGACACGATTCTTGGTGACGTGAACGTTTCACTACGTAAATTGATGACGAACGAGACGATTGGGAAGGATCAGGTGATAACCGCGAAGATCAAGGAGCCAAAACGAGGCAGAGTTATAGGTCGCCTTGCTATTACTGGTCGCATTGAACCGTATGAGATACCTAAGCAGTCTATTCTTGGTACTCACTCACTCACTCACTCACTCACTCACTCACTCACTCTCTCATGCAGGTACCGAGAATACATATGGTTATATGGACATTATGTCCTGCGAAATCACTGGATTTAAGTATAATTCGGGTATTACTGGCGCATTTAGCAAACCCAAAACATCGTTGGACTTCGGTTAGTACCTTATACTACCACTATCTCGTGTGTTTACTCACTCACTCATTGCACATAGGTATTGGTACTACTTGGCGACAGAAATCGGCACCAGTTGAATACTCTCTATCTAATTTGAAGGTCGGCGTTAATTGTCGCACTACTAAAGTGGCAGTTGCCCAGTTAGTGGGTAGCAATATCAAGGTAGCGACCCCTTTACTCACTCACTCATACGTACTCACTCATACGTACTCACTCACTCACCCACTCTCTAAGGTCGGATTGTATATGAACAATAGCCACGTAGGCACAGCTATCGTATCCTGCATCGAGTTCACCAGTCATCCCGGCGACACCCACGATATCGCCGCAACGATCGTCGATGCCAATAATACCAAATCAATATTAGGAAAATTAATATTAAAAGGACGATTTCTATGCGAAGGAACTGAATCCGGGTTCAATATTGGCGGGGATCAATTGCTTCCTTCTGCAGCAGGTGCTGCTGGTGTGGATCTCAGTGCAATTCATGATAATATTAATGAATTAGAGAAGAAAGTGGTAGGACAATTTCGTAAAGAATTAGAAAATGAACGTACCAAGGTACTCCCTACTCTACTACTACACACTGACGTATGCACCTCACTCACTTGCTCATTCATTACAGATCCTTGAAGCTATTTCAACACTATCTAACTCAATGAATGATTTAAAAACCGCTGGTGGTAATGGTAGTACGTTGGAAGGAATCCCGGTGAGTGACGTACGCAGCTTAAAGCTACCAAAAGATATTAGTCAATGGCGAGTGTTGCATGTACAAGCGTGGATAGCCATTACAATGGAGTTACCGTTATATATGGATAATTTCCAGGAAGGTTCTGTCAATGGCTTGGTGCTGTTGAATCATATCACTGAAGACGTTTTGATTAATATACTTGGTATTGCGGATGATTTACACTTGAAGAAGATCATGGGAGGTAGCTTTACTCACTCATCCTTACTCACCCACTCATCCTTACTCACTCACTCATGCTTACTCACTCACTCATGTAGGCATCCGTGAGCTGCAGAAGCAAAACGATAAATATCAAAAAGATTTAGAACATAAAAGATTATTAGAATTAAAACGGCAAGAAGAAATAGAAGCGAAACTACGTCACGACGAAGAAGTACGTCAGAAAGAAACGGCTAGAATTAATAATGACGATAAAAAAAAGAAAAAAAGAAAAAAGAAAAAAATTCAAACCACCGGTACCACCCTAATGGGTGACGTCACTGAATCCAACGGTATTGAAAGAGCTAAAATTGAACGTGAAATGAAAAAATATCGTGCTAATAAACGTCACCAGGAAGAAGCAATCAATAAACAGGCGGAATTATGGAAATTTGAATATACCGGTACGCCTAAACCGGTAATGGAGTCATTATATGACGCACCAAGTGGCCTCGGTGGCAGTTACGAGTATCAACGGGCACTAACCCTAGACGTTTTATCGTCGCAAGAGTTTGTTGGGTCAAATAATGAATTGGAACGTCCTAAAGAGATGTTGAATATTCGTTCTATACCATCAAATGCATCACCGGATGAGGTTATAGCCGTTACGAAGCGTGCAATGTATGATGTATCGAATTGGTTATTGAAATTAGAGAATATGAAGTTGAATAAACAAGCATTGTTGGATAGGTACGTACTGGATCTGATTACCTCCTTACTTACTCACTCATGCT